>Ga0111538_10000194_pt1 | contig 72644 bp, 58 predicted proteins | sample SoiMethybrSBSTD1_FD_79669 | JGI IMG/M metagenome (GOLD analysis project Ga0111538, IMG submission 79669) | Bulk soil microbial communities from a Populus tree surrounding site in Tennessee, USA - Soil MetaG P. TD hybrid SBSTD1 (version 2)... | ecosystem: Environmental > Terrestrial > Soil >...
AGGATCAACGGCAGACCGAGCAACAGAAAATCGAAGAACGGAAGATCGAAGAAGTGCGCCGGCTGCGCGAGCAGGTCCAGGTGAGGGTGGAGGTGCCAAACGCGGCGGATCAAAAGCGACTCGAGGAGCAGAAGATCCAGGAGCAGAAGATTAAGGAGAGACTGCGCGAGGCTGCCTTGAAAATGCGGCAGGCCGCAGAGCAGACAGCCCCTCGACAAGGCGGAACGCGCGGGTTCAACGTGGTCCTCGTGTTGGGCGACTTGCTGGGCGCCGGAGGGACCGCGGCCGACGTGCCGGAAGCTGTCCAGAAAGCGCTTGCCGACATGAAGGACTTTCTTCCGTACAAGAGCTACCGGCTGCTTGATGCCGCCTGGATTCTCGGTGAGGGTCAATCGACGAGCCAATTGAGAGGAATAGACGATCATCCGTACTCGCTGGAGCTAAACGCGGCGCGGACGCTGCCGTACCAGGGCCGGCCCTCAGCAGAGGGCACCCTTCAAATGAGGGTCAGGCTCGACGAGGTGGGCGAGCCGTCGCTGCAAGAAGAGGCGCGGTTGAAGACGGCAATTCAGAGAACAACGGAACTCAGAAGGAGAGCCCTGGTATCTCAAAACGAGGTGGACCGCCTGGTTGACCAGCTCAACGCCCTGCACACGAACGGGGCCGGGCGGCCGGTTGTGGCGACGTCTTTCTCAATGGATGCAGGGGAGACCGTCGTCGTCGGGACGTCGCGCATCAACGGTGACAAGGCACTGATTCTGCTGCTGACTGCCGTGCCGCTCACGACGGCCAGCGGAGCGCAGCCGGCCAGAAAGTAGGAGGCAACCGATCGCCCGACCTGAAGGTCGGGCCTACTTCAAGCGGGCTTCGATCTGGGGCAGCGCGGCGAGCAGCACATCGCCAACTGTCTGTAGACTCCTGGCACTGACGGCGTCGAGGGTGTCGTTCACGGTGTGCCACGCCTCGTACTCGAGGTCGATGATGTCGACGGCGGGCACGCGCGCCTCGATGAACGGCATGTGATCGTCTTCAATCTGGGTTGACACCGGCTGGAACACGGCCGTCTGTTTCTGCTGCCGCGCCGCCTCCCAGATGATGTCGGTCAACCAGGGTGTGGAGTTCGTATCGCGCTTGATCTGCAGATCCTTGTCGCCAATCATGTCGATCAGGACCAGCGCCTTCAGCGAGGCCAGGGTTCCGTTCTTCTTCGCAACCTCGACGTAGTGGCGGCTGCCATACGTGTGATCATTCCCGGTCCATTCGACCACGGCTTCCTCACCGTCGAGGAACAACAGCTCGATGGTCAGCGCGTTCTGGCGCGCCTTGAGGACGCGCGCCAACTCAATGAGGAACGCCGTGCTCGACCCGCCGTCGCTGGCTCCGACGAACCGGAATTCGCGGAAGCGCTTCGTGTCGTAGTGACTCGCAATCACGATCCGGTTCTTTGATGCGCCAGGAATCGTGGCGATCAGGTTGACCATGTGAATCGGCCCGATCGGCGTCTGGTCGTCCCATGCCTGTTCGACGACGCCAACGCCGGCCGCCGCGAATTGGTCTTTGATGTACTTACGCGATTGCTCGATAGCAGGCGTCCCAGCCGGACGCGGCCCAAGGGCCACCAGGCTGCGCAGGTGATCCCAGGCGCGATTTGAATCGAAGCGGACGCCGGCCGTAGGGGACTGAAACAGGAGAACAGAGGCGAGGACGAAGCTCGTGAATTGAGTCATTGGGTCATTGAATCATCGGATCACTGATTGAATCATTGTAATGACTCGATGACCCAATGACCCAATGATTCAATTCCCCTGTCTGAGTCCCTGAGCTAGCCTCGCTGCTCCTGGGGTATGTAGTCACGCGCCTGCTGGCCAGTGTAGATCTGCCGTGGCCGCGCAATCTTCTGCTCCTGGTCGAGCAGCATTTCCTCCCACTGCGCCAGCCAGCCGGTTGTGCGCGGGATCGCGAACAGCACGGGGAACATCTCCATCGGGAAGCTCATGGCCTGATAAATGAGTCCTGAATAGAAGTCGACGTTGGGATAGAGCTTCCGACTCACGAAGTAGTCGTCCTCGAGCGCGATGCGTTCGAGCTCGAGAGCGATCTCCAGCAGCGGGTTCTTGCCGGTCACCGCAAACACGAGGTCCGCAATCTTCTTGATGACCTTGGCGCGCGGGTCGTACGACTTGTAGACGCGATGGCCGAAGCCCATCAGCTTGTTGTGGCCTTCGCCGGACTTCACCTTCTTGATGAATTCCGGCACCTTCGAGATGGAGCCGATCTCGGTCAGCATGCGCAGCACGGCTTCGTTGGCACCGCCGTGCAGCGGGCCATACAGCGCGGCTGAAGCCCCGGCGAGCGCCGAGTAGGGATCGACCTGCGAGCTCCCGATGCTTCGCATCACCGCGGTGCTGCAGTTCTGCTCGTGATCGGCGTGCAGAATGAACAGGACGTCGAGCGCGCGGGACAGCACCGGATTGGGCTGATACTTCAGCTCGGTCATCTTGAACAGCATGTTCAGGAAGTTGCCGGTGAAGCTCAGATCGTTGTCCGGCTGGTTGTACGGCCGGCCAATGCTGTGGCGGTAGGCGTAGGCGGCAATCGTCGGGACCTTGGCGATCAGCCGGTTCATTTGCAGCAGGCGCGACTTCCTGTCGAAAATCTGCTTCGCGTCGCGGTTGAAGGTCGAGAGCGCTCCGACGGTGCTCAGGAAAATCCCCATCGGATGCGCGTCGTACTGGAAGCCCTGCATGAACGTTTTCACGTTCTCGTGCAGCATCGTGTGGACCGTGATGTCGCGGACCCACGCCTGCCGCTGCGCGGCTGTTGGCAGCTCGCCGAAGAGCAGCAGGTAGGCGGTTTCGAGGTAGTCGCTCTGCTCCGCCAGCTGCTCGATCGGATACCCGCGATAGAGCAGGACGCCTTTGTCGCCGTCGATGTAGGTGATGGCGCTCCGGCAATTCGCCGTGTTCATGAAGGCCGGGTCGTACGTCATCAGGCCGAAGTCGTCCTCGCCGGTCTTGATCTTCCGCAGATCCATGGCGCGGATGGTGCCGTCCTGAATCGGCAGCTCGTAATTCTTGCCAGTTCGATTGTCGGTAATTGTTAGCGTGTCAGCCATGCGGCCCTAATTATTTCCATATCGGCCCGTATGCACAATCGCAACCCGACGGCGAAATAAAAAAGCTCCACCACCGAGGGCACGGTGGCGACGCGAGGTCACGGTTTTCCCTAATGTTATTGTGACTCAGGCGCCTTCGCCGGCGTGGTGGCGCACATCGCGGGCGGAGACGATGAAGATGACGTCCTCGGCGATGTTCGTCGCGTGGTCGCCGATCCGCTCCAGATGGCGCGAGACGAGAATGAGGTCGAGCGCGGGCTCGATGGTCGAGGGATCCTGCAGCATGTAGGTCAGGAGCTCGCGGAAGATCTGGGTTTTCAGCGTGTCCAACTTGTCGTCTTCGTTGAGAACCTGCTGCGCCAGCTCCACGTCACGGCGGACGAACGCATCCAGGGCATCGCGCAGCATCGTCTGCGCAATGTCAGCCATGCGGGGAATGTCGATCAGCTTCTTGACGGGGGCGTGGGACGCGTATCGCCGGGCCGCCTCCGCGATGTTGACCGCGAGGTCGCCGACCCGCTCGAGGTCGGTATTGATTTTGACCGCAGCGACAATGGTCCGGAGATCGGCAGCCATCGGCTGATACAGCGCGAGGAGCGTAAAACACCGATTGTCGATCTCAATGTGCAGCGCGTTGACCGGCTGGTCGCCGACGAGCACCTGGTCGATGAGATCGTGGTCGCGCTCGACCAGTCCTCTGACCGCCAAGCGGACCTCTTCTTCTGCAAGTCCGCCCATTTCCAGCAGACGATTCTTGAGCTGCTCGAGCTCGTCCTGAAAGTGGCGGACGACGCGGCCGACGGGTTCCATGGGGGCTTTGATCCTTCAGTTCTCAGTTCTTAGTTCTCGGTTCTCAGTTCGTGTTCGCAGTTCGGGGTTCGCAGTTCTGGGTTCGCAGTTCTGGGTTCCTAGCCCTCCAGCCCTTAGCCCTGTAGCCCTGAGTCCTATCGCATTGCACCCTTAGCCCTTAGCCCTTAGCCCTTAGCCCTGTCGTGTTGTACCCACTATCCGAATCGTCCGGTCACGTAGTCTTCTGTCAGCTTCTCGGCTGGCGCGGTGAAGATCTTGTTGGTCCTGCCGCACTCGATCAGTTTGCCGAGCCAGAAAAACGCGGTCACATCCGACACGCGCGCCGCCTGCTGCATGTTGTGCGTCACGATCACGATGGTGTAGCGGCTCTTGAGCTGGTAGATGAGTTCCTCAATCCGCTGCGTCGCAATCGGATCGAGCGCCGACGCCGGCTCGTCCATGAGCAGGATGTCCGGCTCGACGGCCAGCGCGCGCGCGATGCAGAGGCGCTGCTGTTGCCCGCCGGAGAGGGCGAGCGCTGATGTGTGCAGGCGATCCTGGACTTCGTCCCACAGAGCCGCCGCCTTCAGGCTGGCTTCGACCCGCCCACGCATTTCTTCCCGCGACCGCGTCATGCGATTGATCCGCAAGCCGTAGGCCACGTTATCGAAGATCGATTTCGGGAACGGGTTCGACTTTTGAAACACCATTCCGACCCGGCGGCGCAGGTCCACGACGTCAACTGATGAGGCGTAGATGTCGCGCCCGTCGATGCAGACCGAGCCCTCGACCCGGGCTCCCGTGACGATGTCGTTCATCCGATTGAGGGTGCGCAGGAATGTCGATTTGCCGCAGCCTGACGGGCCGATGAGCGCCGTCACCTGGTTGGGCTGAAAACTGACGGTGATATTCTCCAGCACGCGGTTCGCGCCGTAGTAGAAATTCATGCCGCCCACCTCGATCTTGGCAGGTGGCGTCGGCGTGTTGGTGCGTGTCGTGGTCTCCTCTGGTGGGGCCATCGCACGTACGTCGAGCGGCATGACCTGAGCCTACCCCACGGTTCCCAGGCCTGGGTTTCAACAGTGTTAAATATGGGCAGAGGGCAGAACGATGCGCGTCATGTTGTTGATTGGCACTCGCAAGGGTGCGTTCATTGCCACCTCGGATCCCACCCGGTTTGAGTGGAATCTCAGAGGGCCGTTTCTCAAGGGAACCGAGGTCAACCACCTGGGTTGGATCCCGTCGACCAGGACCCTGATCGCGTCCGCCAAGAACGCCTGGTGGGGACCGGTCATCCGCCTGTCCACCGACCTCGGCGAAAACTGGCGGGAGCCGGCGACGGAGATCCGGTTTGCGGAAGGTCGTGATTTGTCCGTCGACCGGATCTGGTTCGTCAAACCAGATCCCCGCGCCCCGCATCGCCTCTACGCGGGTGTCGATCCCGGGGCACTGTTCGTCAGCGAGAACGGCGGCGATACGTGGAAGGAACTCGAGTCGCTCACGACCCATCCCACGCGCGCGAAGTGGTTCCCTGGTGGAGGTGGCCTGATGGTCCACTCCATCGCGTTCCCGTTTGCCCATCCTTCGCGGCTGATCACTGGCATATCCGCGGCGGGGGCGTTCCGAACCGACAATGACGGCGCGACCTGGACACCGAAGAACACCGGGGTTCGCGCCGACTTCCTTCCCGACAAGTTTCCAGAAGCGGGGCAGTGTGTCCACCACCTCGAGGCGCACCCTCAGGAGCCAGACGTCCTCTATCAGCAGAACCACTGCGGCGTCTACCGAAGTGATGACGGCGGGGACACGTGGGTGGATATTTCGGAAGGGCTGCCATCGCGGTTTGGATTCCCGCTGGCCGTACCACCGAATCAGGGCGACACGGTGTTTGTCATCCCGGAGGAAGGCTCTGAAGCGCGCATGACGCCCGCCGGCGCCTTCGGCATCTATCGCAGCCGGAATCGCGGCGCCTCGTGGGAGTTGCTGACGGGCGGTTTGCCCCAGCGTAATGCCTACATCAACGTCATGCGGATGGCGATGGCCGCCGATTCCAGCGATCCGCCCGGTGTCTACGTGGGTACTCAGGGCGGTCAGATCATGGGGAGCCGCGACACCGGCGACCACTGGGCGCTGCTGTTCAACTGGCTACCGCCCGTTTACTCAGTAGAAGCTGTCTCCGTGGAGTGATCCGCTCGGTCCGGAGCCCTTAGCCCTTGAGCCCTCAGCCCTGATCCGGCTGAGAGCTGAGAGCTCATTTCACCTCGTTCCCTCCCTCAGGTTCTAGAAACGCTCCGACCTGGCGACGGAGTTCTTCCTGAATGTGGTTGATCGATCGGCGCGCATCGACGGTCCGAAAATGGAACTCTTCGGACATCGAGCTGTACTCGCGCAGCAACTTGTTCTGATAGGCGCGGAAGCTGTCGTAAATGTCATCGCCGAGCTTGAGATCCATCCCTGATTCCCAGAAATCCATACCGCGCGACTGGAGCACGCGTCCGATCAACGTTTTGACGTCGACGTTCAGGTAGAACACGAGGTGTGGCGCGATGGCATAGCCGTAGAGGCTGCGGAGCCACGGGCGATCCACGCCTCGAATACCGGCCCTCGCCAAGGCGGTGTAGATGTACCGATCGGAAAGGACGATGAACCCGGCCTTCAGCGCGGGAATGATCTCTTTCTCCAGTCGATCCGCGAAGTCGGTGGCGTACAGCAGCACGAAGGTCAGCTTGTTCAACGTGTTGCTCGCTTTGGCCAGCTCGATGGTCGGCTGCATGAGCTGCGATCGCGTCCACCCGGTCTCGACGACGCCGTAGCCTCTGACCTCGAGCCATTCACGAAGCAGCTGCACTTGTGTGGTACGCCCAACCCCGTCTGTGCCCTCGATGGCAATCAGCCGACCGGGGTAGTCGTTCAGCGGCAGGTAGGGAATCCCGCGGCCGTAGTAGTGGCCGGGCTGGATGGCGGCAGCCGGTTCCTCGACGATGCCCACCGGGTTGGCGTCTGTGGGAGCGGCGGATCCGGATTCAGGCAGGTTGCTCATCGGGGACCTCGTTGCGTGTGACAAGCTGCGGGGCGATCAGGTTGCGGACAGTGCGTTGCTGTTCCGTGATGCTTCCGACGGCGTCGACGACCTCGAGGCCGAACTCGTCGACGATCCGGTCGTATTCTGAAAGCACCTTGCCCTGGAACATCCGGAAGCTTTCGGTGGGGCTGGTGTTCCAGCCCATATCCATTCCCGATTCGTAGAACTTGAGCTTCACGCGACGAGCCATCAGCCGCTCGAGCGAGACGTCGATCGGCACCCGGAAGTACAGCGACACGTCCGGCCGAACGGCGAAGCTGTACAGCTCGCGAACCCATTGACGGTCGACGCCTCGCGTGGCGTCGCGCGCAAAGGCGGTGAACGCGTAGCGATCCGCGAGCACCGTCATGCCGGCTTTGAGCGGTGGAATGATCTTGTAGAGCAGCCGGTCAGCGAAGTCCGTGGCGTGCAGCAGGCTGAAGGTCATCGGGGTGAGGGCGTTCTTCTTCTTCCCGGCTTTTGTTGCCGCTTTCACCAGGGCTGACGAGTTCCATTCGGTGACGAACACCCGGTGCCCCTCGGCGCTCAGCCACTTGGCGAGCAGCGCCAGCTGCGTTGTCTTCCCCGAGCCGTCGATCCCCTCGACGACGAACAGCTTGCCCGGGTACCCGTGAGGTGTCGTGAGGTTGCTCAACATAAGTCTGCCTGCTGACTTCGACGCGAAGGGGCTTTCCGATGAGGCGTTCGAACGGCGCGGCGTGCCTCGCCGCGGACCATACCTCGAGCTCGGCGTCACCGGACGTGCGCAGCTGCAACAGCATGTCGTCGCCGCGATCATGCAGCTCCACGCCTGTGATGGTCTGGGCATGGCTACGATCGAGGCTTTCGGCCAGTCTGAGGATCGCGGCGAGGGATCGGACCGCCTTGCGCTGCTTGCGCGGCAGGTCGCCGAATCCTTCGTGGCGGCCCTTGGGTGTCGCCTGCCGGTGATAGCGCGTGAGCAGCGCCATGATTTCGATCTCGTAGGGTTCGAAACCGCGCAAATCACCATTGCTGATCAAGTAGTACGAATGCCTGTGATGCTTCTCGTAGCTGATATGGACACCGATGTCGTGCAGAAGCGCAGCGTACTCCAGCCATTCACGATCGCGATCGGTGAGGCCATGGATGCCGCGCGTTTGATCGAATAGTCCGATACAGAGCCGTGCGATCTGCTGGGCGTGAGCCGGCCAGTAGTTGCACCGTTCGGCCAGCTCGATCACGCTGCGGCGGCGCACATCCGGATACGCCTCGGCCTGGACAATCTCCTTGCGATGGCGCGCGATGTAGTCGAGCACCAGCCCCTCACGCAACGACAAATCGCACAGCGTGATCTCGGTCGCGCCGAGGCGTTTGAGCATGGTGTCGAGGAGAATCGCGCCTGCAACCACGAGATCGGCGCGCCGTGGATCGAGCCCGGGCACGCGCAGTCGTTTCTCGAGGTCAACGGCGGTGACCTCGCGGCGCACCCGCCGCAGCTGTTTGGCCGCGATCCGGCGGTTGCGCATGCCGGCATGAATCGGACGCCCGTTCTCGGCCGAAGCGACAGTGCCCAGACTGAGGATGGTGCCCGACGTCCCGATGACGCGATCGAAGCCTGTCTTCACAATCTGAGCGAGGTACGGCCCGACCTCGGACTCGATGTGCCGGACGAGCTTGCGTTCGTCGCGTGAGGAAAGCGGGTCACTCTTCACAAAACGTTCCGTAAGACGGATCACGCCAAGTTTGAAGCTGCGACCCAGCTCGAGAGCAGGACCGACTCCGCGGGTGATCTCGACGCTTCCTCCACCGATATCGATGGCGACCGCGGTTTCCCCTGGAACGCCCACGCCGTACACGGCCGCCAGGTGGATGAGCCGGGCTTCCTCGGTCCCTGAAATCAGCCGCGGGCGGATTCCTGTTTGTTCTCTGATGGCGCGAAGGAACTCGCCGCCATTTTCGGCCTCTCGAACGGCACTAGTGGCAACGGCCACGGTGTGGTCCACGCCGTGAGACTCGGCGAGGCGACGAAATTTCGACAGCACCTGGAGCGCGGCGTGCATGGCTTCGGGCGTGAGCGCCCGACCATCAAGTCCGCCGGCACCCAGCCGGACCATTTCCTTCTCCCGGTCAATGACTTCGAAGGAGAGGTCGGGCCGAGTCCGCACCACAATCATGTGCAGCGAGTTGGTTCCGATGTCGATGGCGGCCAGTCTGATCATGGTTGAGCCGGGATTGCATCCACTATAATGGGAAACTCCGGCTCGAGCCGGAGTCGACCGAACACATCTTCCCCTATATCATGCCCGCGTTGCCGAACCGCTCCGACCTCCTTCGCGCCCGGATCGACAGATTTACACGCATGTTACATGGCGTCGAGGCCGGCGACGTGTCCGCCGTGCATCATGCCAGGGTCGCAACGCGGCGTTTGCGCGAACTTCTGCCCATTCTGCAGCTCGATCGCAGCGTTGCTGAGAAGCTCGGCCATCGTCTTCGCCGGACGACGCGGCGGCTAGGAGCGGTGCGCGAGCTCGATGTGCTCGCGCTGCTCACCGAAGAACTTCGCGAGTCCGGCGGGCACTCGGATCGCGCCCTGCGCCGTGTGGCGGTGGACGTGCGCGTGGCGCGAGACAAGATGCGCGGCCGAGTCTCCGGTAAACGGATCTCCGGCGAGCTGCGCCGCGCCGCACGCAAGCTCGAGAAAGTCAGGCAGCAGTTCGCAGAATCAGAGAACGGGCACGCTGATGCGCGGGCGTGGCGTTGGGTGGTCGCCGCGCGCGTGGCGCGTCGCGCCGCGACACTGAAGAGGGCTGTCGAGTACGCGGGCGCCGTGTATCTGCAGGAGCGTCTTCACACGGTGCGAATCGCGGTCAAGAAGTTGCGGTACGGGCTCGAGCTGTCAGAAGAGGCAGCCGGGACGAGTCCCAGCAACGATCTGAAGATCTTGAAGCGGGAACAGGCAACGCTCGGGAGGATGCACGACCTGCAAGTTCTCATCAATCACGCCCGCCGCGTCCAGGCCAACTTGGAACCGCCCGATCTGGCCGTCTCGCGAGACCTCGATAAACTGCTGATCGCGCTCGACGCCAGCTGTCGCAAACTGCACGGCCGGTACCTGCGCGATCGGGAAGCCCTGCTCGACGTCTGCCGTCGTCTTGCCGCTCGAACCCCGCCCCAGTCGAAGATCGCGAAGACGACTGGTGTGCGGCGTGCAAGCTAGTCAATCCATGCCTGCTTCCTACGAGCTCTATTTCATTCGGCACGGTGTGGCGGAGGAGCGCGGCGACAAGTGGCCAGACGACAACAAGAGGCCGCTTAGTACCCAGGGTATGGCACGGTTGCGACGGTGCGCGCGGGGACTCGCCGGCCTCGGTGTCACCCTCGACGTCGTGCTGACGAGTCCGCTTGTGCGTGCTCGCCAGACGGCTGAGATCGTCGCCGCGGGTTTCGATCCGCGCCCGCCGATCGTCACCGCCGAGGCCCTGTCGCCGGGCGCGACGTACTCGGGGGTGCTGACCGAGCTGGAGAAGCATTCAAAGCGTCTTCGCATTGCGCTCGTCGGTCATGAGACGAGCATCGGTGAACTGGCCGCCAGGTTCGCCGGATCGCGGCATGCGTTCGAGTTCAAGAAGGGCGCAGTCTGCCGGATCGACATCGAGAGGCTACCGCCGGCTGGCCCTGGATCGCTCCGCTGGTTTCTCACGCCGAGGGTGTTGCGAACGATCAAGAAATAGAGCTACGCCCGCTGATAGTCCCCGACCCAGTTCTTCACCCGCATCTTGATTTCCTTTTGCGTGGCGAGCTTGCCCGCCAGGACTTCTCTGGTGAGATCGGCCAGCTCCGAATCGCTGGCAAAGCGCAGCGCGACCAGCTGCGGCACCGTGAGCGTTGCGATCTCCGACCGCAGGTCGGGTGGCAGTACCTCGGCGAGCCGCAACCGCATTTCCAGCCGAATCACTCGATCCTGCACCCTGAGAATCTGGCTTCGGACCGAGACGAACAGCAGCAGCAGCGCGATGGCCATCAGGACGGCCATGATGGCGTCCACGGTCAGGCCCTGGGTGAGCCGGTATACCGTCCAGATCAGGTTCAGCGTAAACGGGAAGAAGACGCCGATGTGGTACATGGGCACGACGCGAGCGTGGCTCTTGAAGTCCTGTGTCTGCGGCATGTTCAGCTCCTTCTGTGGACGGTGACGCAGATTCTACGAGCAACACCACCAAGAACCAACGACTGGAAGGGCGGCAGCCGGTCGATTGCCCTAATGGAATCAACTCTTCGGGGCGCTGTTACATACAATTTACACGCTCGCGAAGGCCAAACGAGGCAGAATCCACGTTCCATGTTTGCCATACGCCTCGCACACGCCGACCACGTCCGCCTCTATTCCATTTGCGCTGCGGGAGCCGCCGGCTGGGAGGTCCGGCTCGAAGAAGATCAGAAGCTCCGGCGTCTCGATCACTATCACGACTGGCACCGCGTCGAGCGCACGCTTGCCTTGTTCAAGAGGGAAGTCCTGCAGCTGCGGGAGCAGGGATGGACGCCGCTTGTCTGAGTTTGCCTCGTAGTCTGCCTACGTGCACGTCGACCGAACGCGTTTCCACCAGGCGTTCGTATCCCCAGACCCGCTCGAGCAGTCGATCGCGCGAGACGACTCGGTTCTTGTTCTGCACGAGGTAGCGCAAGAGCTCGAACTCGCGGCGGGTCAATCGCACTGAGTCTCCATCAACAGCGACTGATACGCCGTCGAAATCAGCGGTGAGATGCTGACCGCGATATTCCGGTGTGCCCTTGTCTTCCGCGAGGCTGGCGCTGCGGCGCAGCACGGCGCGCACGCGCGCGGCGAGCTCACGCAAGCTGAACGGTTTGGTGACGTAGTCGTCGGCGCCGGCGTCCAGACCGCTGACGCGATCATTCTCCCCGGTGCGTGCGGTCAGCATGATGATCGGCAAATGACGCGCGTCGGATCGTGACCGCAGGACGCGGCACACTTCCTGTCCGCTCAGTACAGGCAGGTTGAGGTCGAGGATGACCAGATCAGGCGCATGAGCGGCGACCGCCTTGAGGGCGGCGTCTCCGCTGTGGACCACCTCAGCTTCGGCTTCTCCGTTGCGCTCGAGGGTGTGTTTGATGAGACCGGCGATGTCGTGCTCGTCTTCGACAATCAGCACGCGGTGCTTGGCCATATTGTGACACCCACACTAGCCGCCGCGCGTTTCGCCGTCGTATCAGAGCTGTTAAATCTGGGTTACGGGCGTCGAGATTATGATGTTATCCTGCGAATGGTGCCCAGGACCGACATGCACATGCAGGGGAACCGAGCCCGCCACGCGAAATCAGGCTGGCCCGCCGTTGGTGTGCTCGCGCTCTTTGTTTTCCTCCTGGCGCAGCCCGCCCACACGCAATTCCTTCCGTTTCCGGCCAGCAAGGGGCATATCGTCGAAGGCAACTGGCAGTCGTGCCGTGAGGACGATGGCCGGTACAGCGAGCGCGTCTACGATCACATCGTCAACGGTGCTGGTCTGTTCGAGGTGCACCTTGGACCTCGACGTGAGTTCGCCCTCTTCAAGGGCGTGCAGGACGCTCACCGCGCCCACGCCTCCGCCGAAAACCTCCTCAAGCCGTGGAACGTCGAGATGGAGAACAATCGCGCCAAGCAGCGCTGGGAGATCCCTTCCCTTGGTCTGGTGTTCTCGGTGACCCTTGGCGGGGGCTCACGCACCGACTGCGAGAGTTGGTACGTCCTGCTCGAGCAGGTCGAGAAGACGTCGCAGTAGGCATCTCCAAACCAGATCCTCTATCCTGACCGGGTGAGCGAGATCCGGGCCGGCCGCATTTTCCTGTTCTACCTCTTCGATGTTTCGGAAACGATCGACCTGCAGGCGATCTCTGCGCTTGTGGGCCGCCCCGCTGTGGCCGCGAAGCTCGCGCCCAAATCGGCGACTCCCCCCTACGTGCAGTACGACAACCCGCCGTTGTCATTCGATGGCGAAGTCGTCGGGATCGGCGAGGTGGACGGCTTCCGCCCGCGCTTTCGCGCCTACGACTACGGTGTCATTTCGATCGCCCTGGTGCGGCCGTTCACCGGCGATTGGAGCGATTTGGTCAGTGCCGGCCAAACCTTCATCGAGAACGCCGAGTTCGAGCAGCGGGCTGAGGAGATGTGCCGCACGGTAGCCAACAGGCTCGGACCAGCGCTGCGCGACAAGCGCAAGACGTTTCTCTCGGAGGACTACCTGGTGTATTCCGTGAGCGTGCTCGACCGGCCGCAGTCAGCTGATGAACTGCTCAGCGCCCGCGGCCGAGACATCGCTCAAATGCTGCGCGGCGAGCGCCAGGAGCTGAGCGAGCAGGAGCGGGAGAAGATTCTCAGCCATCGGATCTCCTATCTGGCGGACGATCTCGTGATCCCGACGTGGAACGCCGCTTTCGTGTACGACACACCCGCCGGATCGCTGGCCGCGCTCGAGATTCTGGAGTTCGCCAACTCGCAGCTCCTCGAGTTCCGTCACTACGACGGCCGTTTGGACGACGAGTTGGCGGTGATCTATTCGCGGCTCCAGAAGCCGCGCTGGTACGACAAGTGGCTGGGATCGAGATACGCGACCGCGGCTCGGCAAGTGCACGCGCTCTACATCGACGTCAATGAGCTCACCGACCGGACCGAGAACACATTGAAGTTTACCGGCGACATCTACGCCGCGCGATTGTTCACGCTGGTCGGCGATCGACTGGGCCTGGGCACCTGGAAAGCGGATGTCGAAGCCAAGCTGAAGACACTCGACGACATCTACCGTTTCGCGGTGGAGCAGTCCTCGATGTCTCGAGGACAGTTTCTCGAACTCGTCGTTGTGTTGATCCTTCTGCTCGAACTCGCCCTAATTCTCCTGGGCGTGATGACGTAGGTATCAAAACCACTCGATCGTTCGCGTCCTTCCCAATGCTGCCCGGTCCGACGTGACGCGTACGCGACAGCCGCAAACCAGTCTCAGTTGGTAAGGCATGTCGATGATCCATCTTCCTCCTGCTCGCGAACACGGTCGCCTGTGGACGTCTCACGGCGAGAGTGAATCTAGAGGAGCGCGGTTGCGCCTGCGTGTCGACAGCTGCAATTCGTCGTAACCGCCGCCATCGCGTGTGGACGAGTTCCAACCTCGACCTCAGCGCCTTGGGCGCGAGGCGCTGCGGACGGTCCGGAATTTACATAGACGTAACATCGGTGAAGCACCCATGACACACACGGTCAGTAGTTTCGTCGCACACTTTCTCTCAGGCAGGGCCCTGAGAGCGGGGCCAAAGGAGGAGGTGCCTTTGCGACGCGATACGCGTTTCTTACGAGGTGTAGGGATTGGACTTGTCGTGAGTGCTCTTGCGGCGGGTTCGGCTTCAGCGCAGGTGACCCCGGCAGCCGGCTATACCCCCCCGGACGATACGCCGGTGATTCGTCTGGGTATGACTCTGTTTCCGACCTACACCTTTCAGACGGAGCCCAAGATCACCGATGCTGACGGTAACACCGTCAGCAGGAACGCGTTCGATGTCGCCCGCGCCTACATCAACGTCACCGGCAATGTCTCCCACATCGTAGCCTTCCGGATCACGCCGGACATCACGCGTGGATCCGGATTGTTCAACCCGGCGACCGGGGCTTCGATCACGAGCGACAGCCTGGTGTTCCGCATCAAGTACGCGTACGGCCAGTTCAACCTCGACGACTGGATGGCGAGGGGTTCGTGGGCGCGCATCGGGATCCAGCAGACGCCGTGGGTGGATTTCGAAGAAGGCATCTACCGCTACCGATTTCAGGGAACGGTGTTTGCCGAGCGCATCCCGTTACCGACGGCCATGACATCTGCGGACGCAGGCGTGTCGTTCCACTACAACCTTCCGTCCAACTACGGCGATTTCCATGTCGGGGTCTACAACGGTGAGAACTACCAGAGAGTCGAGGTCAACAATCAGAAAGCGCTCGAATTCCGCGGCTCGGTCCGGCCGTTCGCAACCAACACCGACATGCCGGTGCTTCGCGGACTTCGAGCACACCTCGTGTACTACGACGACCACTATGCTGGTGATGACGAGCGCCGGCGCGTGATGGGGAATGTCACGTTCGAGCATCAGTACCTGAACGCCGGTTTCGACTACCTCGGCGCCAAGGACCAGACGCTCCTGACGGCGAGCGATGTGTCGAGCAACGGCTACTCGATCTGGGCGACACCGCGGCTTCCGAACGCCACCACCGGAGCGTCGTGGGAAGGGCTGCTGCGTTACGACCACTGGACGCCAAACACCTCCAGCGCCTTCGCGCCACCGGCGACCTCGCCCGACGCGACCACCACCTTCAAGTCGCAGCACCAGAATCGTCTGATTGCGGGTGTCGCCTACTGGTTTCCGCATCCTGGTGGCGCGCCGGTGGCAGCCTTGCTGTTCGACTACGACCGACAGATTTTCAAGAACATCACAACCGCGCCGACCAAGAGCATCGCGGTCCACGGGCTGATTAACTTTTGAGCGAAGGATTGAGAACATGAGATCCATGAAGAAGGCGGTTGCTGTCCTGACATGCGCGACGGCGCTTGTCGCCGGCGTCGCGGCGCAGAACGTCCAGATCAACGGAGCGGGCGCGACGTTCCCGTATCCGATCTACTCGAAGTGGTTCGACGAGTACAACAAGCTGCACCCGAACGTCCGGATCAACTATCAGTCTCAGGGATCCGGCGCCGGCATCCAGCAGCTGACGAAGCAGACCGTGTTCTTTGGCGCGACCGATGGGCCAATGACCAACGATCAGCTGTTGGGAGCGCCGGGGAAGGTCATGCACTTCCCAACCGTGCTGGGCGCGGTGGTCCCGGTTTACAACATTCCCAACGTGAAGGACGAGCTCAAGTTCAGCGGGGCGCTGCTGGCTGACATCTTTCTGGGAAAGGTCGCCAGGTGGAACGATCCCGCGATTGTCAAGTTGAACCCCTCGGTGAAGCTGCCGGATCAGGCGATTACCGTCGTTCATCGATCAGATGGATCGGGAACGACCTACATCTGGGTCGATTTCCTCGCGAAGCTCTCCGCGGAATGGAAAAGCAAGGTTGGCGTCAATACCGCGGTCAACTGGCCGACCGGCGTCGGCGCCGCCAAGAATGAAGGCGTGACCGCCGTGGTGTCGCAAACACCTGGATCGATCGGATACGTCGAGTTGATCTACGCGTTGCAGACCAAGACGTCTTACGGAACCGTTCAGAACATGGCGGGGGAGTTCGTCAAGGCATCGGTCGCGTCAGTGACAGCCGCGGCGGCCGCCGCCTCCAAGCAGATGCCCGCCGACTTCCGCGTGTCGATCACCAACGCCCCTGGCGCCGGCGTGTATCCGATCTCCTCCTTCACCTGGATCCTGCTCTACGAGACCCCGAAGGATAAGACGCAGGCCAAGATGATGGTGGACTTCATGAAATGGGCGCTTGCTGACGGTCAGAAGTTCGCCGAGCCGCTTGGTTATGCGCCACTGCCGGCCGAGGTCGTGAAGCTCGAGCTTGCCGCCCTTGCGAGAATAAAAGTTTCCTGAGATGAAGACGCCGGTGCCCGGGACTATTCATCGATTGCGTCGATATCCGGCGGATCTCGCGTTCCGCGTCGGCACCGGCGCTTTCGCACTTCTGATCATTCTGATCGTTGTCGGGATTGGATTCGAGCTGACCCGGCAGTCTCTCCTCTCGATTCAGAAATTCGGTCTGGATTTCTGGCGGACTTCGACCTGGGATCCCGTCCAGGGCGAGTTCGGCGCGCTGCCGTTCATCTGGGGCACTCTCTACTCTTCAGTCCTCGCCCTGCTGATCGCGACACCGATTGCGATCGGCATCGCGGTCTTCATCTCTGAGCTCTGTCCCGCCAGACTGCGCCAGCCGCTGGTGTTCATCACGGAACTGCTGGCCGCCATTCCCTCCATCGTGTACGGCCTCTGGGGCGTGTTCATCCTGGTTCCAGCCGTCCGCTCGCTCGAAACCTGGATGCCGGAGTACCTCAAGGAGTGGGCGATTTTCAGCGGCCCACCGCTCGGCCTCGGGATGCTTTCGGCGGCGCTGATCCTGGCGGTGATGGTCCTCCCGTTCACCTCGTCCGTTGCACGAGAGGTCCTGAAGTCGGTGCCCGGCACCCAGCGCGAGGCGGCCTATGCCCTTGGTGCCACCAGATTCGAGGCGATCAGCGCCGCGCTGTTCTACGCGCGCACCGGGATTGTGGGGGCTGTGATGCTCGGCTTCGGTCGCGCTCTTGGCGAGACCATGGCCGTGACCATGGTGATTGGCAACAATCCGAAGATCTCCCTCTCGCTCTTCGCTCCGCAGTACACCATGGCCGCGGTGATCGCCAACGAATTCGCGGAAGCGGCCGACGAACTGCACCTGCACGCGCTCATCGAGATCGGTCTCGTCCTGTTCATCGTGACGCTCATCGTGAATGCGTTGTCGCGGCTTCTGATCTGGAGCATGGCCAGCGGCACACGACGAGCGGCCAAACCCCGTCCGGCAGCGCCGGCGCAGGCGGCCGCATGACGAACCTGCGCCGCAAGGCCGTGTCGTCGATCTTCGTGGCCTTCTGCGCCGCATCGGTGCTTCTGGCTCTGGTACCGCTGGCCTTCGTGCTGTTCTTCGTGGTGAGCCGCGGCATCGCGTCGCTGAACGTCGCCTTCTTCACCAGCATGCCCAAGCCGGTGGGTGAAACCGGCGGCGGCATGGCCAACGCCATTGTCGGGACGATGATGCTTGCCGGCCTGGGATCCCTGTTCGCGATTCCGATCGGGATTCTCAGCGCGGTGTACATGTCGGAATACGCCGGCAGCCGCTTCGCATCCGCTGTCAGGTTCGCGGCCGACACGCTGAATGGGGTGCCGTCGATCGTGATTGGTGTATTCGTGTACGGCATCGCGGTTCTACCCTTCAAGCAATTCAGCGCCATGGCGGGCGGGCTCGCGCTGGGGATCATGATGATTCCCCTGATCGCCAGGACGACCGAGGAGTTGCTGCTCCTCGTGCCGAACACGATGCGCGAAGGCGCGCTGGCCCTCGGGGCGACCCGGGCGCGCGCGGTGTTCACGGTCGTGCTCCCCGCGGCGCTTCCCGGGATTGTCACGGGTGTCCTGCTGGCTCTCGCCCGGATCGCGGGAGAGACCGCGCCGCTGATCTTCACGTCGTTCAATAACCGCTTTTTCAGCACCGATCTCAATCAGCCGATCTCCTCTCTGACCGTCCAGGTCTACACCTACGCGACGTCGCCCTATGAGGACTGGCACCGGCAGGCCTGGGCCGGCGCGCTCGTGCTGGTCGGGCTCGTGTTCTCGTGTTCGTTGCTCGCGCGCGTGGCCACGCGAAAGCTCGAGGGGTTGACGAGAGGGTAGGACGGCGTTGTCCTTGCTTGGACCTCGGAGAGCAAATTGTCTGTAACGAAGGTGACTAGCCGATGTGCGTGGCGCGAATGATGGCTGCGAGCGCCTGAACGCTCGGCGCGGAGTCACGATCGCGGATATAGAAACCTTCGTCGGTCCGGAAGAGAAAGCGCGACTCGGTGAGGATGGCGAGCACGTGCTCGCAGAGCTCTCGCGAGAGACACCACAGGCGTTGAACCTGGTCGAAGGTGAGCTTCAGGTCCGGCATCTCGCCGTATTCCATTTTGATCAACTGGACAGCGTCATCGATCTCCATCTCGCTTCCAATGGTGCGCGAAGAGGGTGACGATCGCGTGTCGCGTACGAGACGAACGTGCGAAATCTTGTTCGCCCGAGTTAAAGCTCGGGCCTACGATTCGGGCTTACGCTCCGGGCCTACTTTCTCGGGAACTGATCCGGATTGTTCGTGAAGAGCGCGTCGATGCCGAGCGTGTACAGGAAGCGGGACATCTCCTCGCGCACGCTCGGCGAGCCGGCCTCCCCCGCGGCGAACGTCCAGGATGTCACCGTGAGGCCCGCGGCGTGTGCGCGAGCGACCATGTCGGGAACGCGGGCGATGACGGTCTTCTGCGGAGCGATCCCGGTTGCGAAGGTCGCCAGCTCGCGCAGACGCGCATCCGTGACGTCGGCGTCGCTCGACGTCAGGAATACGCGCGGCACCGTCGGCAGCTCGGTCGCAGCCCGACGGATCGTGGCTTCGTCGAATGATTGAATGATCATTGGCGTCGTACGGAGCGACTCCGGTCGCTCGAGGCCGTTCTTCTTCACCGACTCGACGAACAGCTTCATCATGTCGATGCCACGCGACGTATAGAGCGGTGGCGACTTCAGCTCCGGATACAGGCCCATCCCGGGCCGGGCGCGGACGAGATCGACCGCTTCCTGCCAGGTGACGATGCGCGAATCGGCAAACTTCGGGTTGAACCAGCTGCCGAAATCGAGCCGGCGGATTTCGGCCAGCGTGAAGTCGTTGGCCAGCCAGCGCCGCCGTTCCGCCTGTCCGCCGCGAGCCTGTGCACCGGCGGGTGCGGCAGGTGCAGCCGTGGAGCGATCGGGGAACACCTGCTCGACGTTGCTTGTCCGTTCCAGCGAGTCGTCGTGCAGACAGATGAGCACGCCGTCTTTCGAGATGGCCAGATCCTGCTCGACAAAATCGACGTGCTGTTCCATGGCGAGCCGATAGGCGGCCAGGGTGTGCTCCGGTGCGTAGCCCGAGGCGCCGCGGTGGGCGATCGCCTGCTTGGCTGGCGTGCCAGGAGCCTGTGCCATCACCATTGTGAAACCGGCAAACACAGCGGACAGCACGCCCGCGGTGCGCATGGCTGTAAACATGTGGCGATCCTACACCTGACGCACGACAATGATGTGAAGAAGAAATGAGGAAGACGACGTGAAGATACAGTCACTTCTGCCACTCTGCCTGGCCGCGAGTCTCGCCCCCGCCATCGTGCAGGCGCAGCCGCCGCCCTCGCGAACGCCGACCCCCTCTACTTCCTCTCAAGATCTGGCCATCGGGGCAGGCATCCAACTCCATGACCAGGCCAAGTACGACGAGGCGATCGCCCGGTACCAGGAAGTCCTGAAACAGAATCCCGATAACGTGACCGCGCTCTTTGAATTGGCGTTCTCCTATACGGCGAAAAAGGACTATCAGAAAAGCCTGGAGGCGGCGGGGAAAGGGGCGGAATACCGGTCGGATCTCCTGCCGATGTTCTATGACGTCATGGGCGCCACCTTCGACGCGATGGGCGACCCGCAGCGGGCGATCGCCGCGTACAGGAGGGGCATCGAGCTGGTTCCGACGGCGGCGTTGCTCTACTTCAACATGGCCGTGACCTACCAGGAGAGCTTGCACGAACCCGATCAGGCACGCACGGCGCTGAAGAAGTCGGTCGCCATCGATCCCGAGCACGCCGAGGCTCATCGCCTGCTTGGACAGTTGTTTCAGGCAGGCGGGTACAAGACGCCGGCGCTGCTCACGCTCGCCCGGTTTTTGATCATCAGGGATCCGAACGCCCGCGGCGAGCTTCAGGCCTACGGTTTGTGGCGGGCCGTGCTTCGCGGCAATACCGATCCAGCCCTTCCCGCCACGGATGGTCCGCCGAAGACCGATGAAGGCGACTACACGGCATTGGATCGCCTCATCGACGCCAGCCACGGCGCCTTGATGAAGGAGATGGACACTGGCAAGCCCGAGATTCAGGCGCTGATCGGACAGCTCGATGCGATCCTGACAAGTCTCGCCGCCCGCAACCCGGTCGCGGATCGATCGACGTTCGTCGGATCCCACTACATCCCGTACTTCGTCGAGCTGAAACAGAAGAATTTCGTGGAGCCGTTCACCTACTGGGTGAGTCAGCGAGCCCCGGTGCCTGGTGTGCAGGATTGGTTGAACGGACACTCCGATCGCGTCCGCGAATTCCTCGACTGGTCGGAAAAGTACAGCTGGCCAAAACCTTAAGGCTGAGACTCTAGGGTTCTAGGGTTCTAGGGTTCTAAGGTTCTAAGGTTCTACGGTTCGAACCCGAGAACCTGAAGAACCCTAGAACCCTAGAACTTTTAGAACGCTTAGAACCTGGACGTGTATTTCTAGTCCCTCCACGCGCGCCAGAGTTTACTCCTCCGAAACACATTCGACACAGGCCGATGACAGGCGCCGCCTAGCCTTCCTTGTGGTCACAGGTAACACGTCTACGCGGCGCGCGCGGGGCCGGACCAACAAAAGGGGAGCGACGTGCGGATGCAGAAATGGTTAGCTGTCTTACTACTGTTGCTGGCCGGGCCGACCGGGCTCGCGTTTGGGCAAACCGATTCAGGTCGAATCAGCGGTACGGTGCGCGACCAAACAGCGCCTGGATCCCTGAAGCGACGGTGGTGGTCAAGAACGAAAAGACGGGCGAGACACGATCGGCGACGACCAATCAGGACGGCTTCTTCGTGGTCCCCGGGTTGAAACCGACACTGTACACATTCGCTTCTCCGGCCGAGCCGTCGAGCAGAATGTCATCAAGTATGACGGCGTCGACGCGTCCGGGATCATCGACTCCGCACCGGGCGTCGCGAACGGCGAAAACCCGAGTCTCTTCAAACTCCAGGCGAGTCTGGAGAACGTTCAAGAGTTTCGCGTCGAATCCAGCGGTTATCCATCCGAGTTCGGCACCGGCACAGGCGGGCAGATCAGCGTCATCACCAAGTCGGGCGGCAACAGGTTCAGCGGATCGATGTTCGAATATTTGCGCAGCGACAAGATGGACGCGGCCAACTATTTCGACTCGCAGCATAACGATGACGGGAGCGTCAAGGTCGCTGCCGGCAGTTCGTCAACGGTTCCGAAGTCGCCGCTCAAGCTGAATCAGTTCGGCGGCTCGTTCGGTGGACCGATCGTGAAGGATCGTGTGTTCTTCTTTGGCAGCTACGAAGGCTATCGGCTGACCGCAGGCAGAAACCTGATCCAGGCCGTGCCGAGCGACGCGGCCTGGCAGACCGCGGTGCCAGCAATTGCTGCCTTGCGGCCCGCGTTCGCGGCTTCCGGCTCCCGGATTCTGACCCGGGGCATCAACGGATCCAATGTTCGACATCCTCCAGTGGCAGGGCACGCAGGAAGTCGACGAAAACGCCTACAGCGCACGGGTGGACTTCAAGATCAACGACCGCTGGTCGGCGTACGGCCGCGTGTTCCACGACCAGGCGGAGAGCTTCAATCCCGAGGACGTCAGCGGCCGGCGTTTCCACATGACGATCAACCCGAGCAATGCGATCTTCACGCCACAGCCGGGAACTTTCGGGAATCTCAAACGCAACTCGATCAAGGGACCCAACTTCTGGCAGGTCGATACGGTTGTTGCCAAGCGGCTGCCTCTCGGAGGTGCGCGCAACGCTGAGCTGCGTCTCGAGGTATTCAATCTCTTCAATCACAGCAACCTCGCCGGTGTCACTGGGGGCCTGCCGATCGGTCTGCCCAGCAACACCTCGAGCACTCCGGCTGCGGACACAGTCCAGCCCGGTCAGCCGTACTCGTCGACCACATCGGGCATTGGCACGTTCGGCAAGGCGACCTCCACCGTCGGCACGACCGTCGGCATTGGCACCAACCGGCAGGTTCAATTGGCCTTCCGGCTCAATTTCTAGGCACGAAGGCCACGAACCATCGAGAGGGCCGAGCCGCACGCTAGGCCCCTTTCGCCTTTACGGGCGATCGCCGAATCAGGCGCGAATTAGCGGTCGAACCTGGGGTTGACGACGTTGTTGAAGATGGATCCGAAGCGGTAGCTGATGCCGAAGTTGAAGAAGTAGCTGTACCCCGTCGCCAGTTGCTGCACGCGCAGGAGCACCTCTTCGGTCGACGCCTCGCTCTTGCGCAATCCGATCTGGTCCTTGATCTTTTCGTACCGTCCGAAGAAGTCGAACGAAAAGCCCTTGAACAGCCGTACGTCCGCTGAGCCGTCGACCGACCAGTGCGAACGATCGAGATGGTTCAAATGCTGGGAGTAGTTGGAGGACGCGTTGAGCGATCCCCAGGGCTGACGAAGACCAAGCGAGGCATTGATGGTATGCCGCGGAACGGTTTCGTGCAGCTTATCGAAGATCGTCAACTCCGCGTACGTGAACACGTCCAGGCCGATTGTGTACTGAAGCGTGAGAATGCGGCGGGTCGACTCACTGTAGGGGAAGAAGTCGTATTCGAGGCCTGGTGCGAAGCCGATGGCGCGCTCGTTGTTCGAGAAGCTCGAATGCGTGACCGCGGCGCGGCCGCCCGCGGACCACTTCGCACTCAGGCTCTTGACGATGAGTGAATTGACGTTCCAGTTCTGCGACTGGCTACGGATCGTCATCTCGTCGTCGATCTTGAACGTGTTCTCGTTGGTGTTGCTGTTGGCGGAGAGGTTGATCTTCCAGTTTTCCGTCGTGCGGTTGGCGGACAGGCTGAAGCGATAGAAGAGGCTCTTGTTCGACTCCTCGCCATTCATGTTGCCGCCGGCATCGATGCGAAACACCCAGTAATTCCACGGATCGTCTTGCGCCGTGGTCTGCGAAGCGCCAGCAGGGCGCGTCCACGTCACGTCGAGTTGCGCCGCCGCCGGGGTGTCGGCGGCGTAGCCCACGAGCCCAATCTTGAAGACGCGCACGAACTCCTTGCGCCGCTCATCGTCGGTGGCAATCTGCGAGGTGTTGAAGGTGAGCGTTCGATTCTGACCGTCGAACCTCGCCAGGCCGATGAAGGCGACCGTCCAGGACCTTCCGCCACCGCCGGTCTCCTGGGTCGTCACCAGTACGTGGAGATCGGCGACCGTCCGGTCGCGCACGTAGTCCACGAACGCGACTTCCTGCATGACGAACTCGGTGTCGCACTCGTTGCAGTCGAGGAAGACCCGCAGCAGGCTGGTCGACGTGCGCGCGGCCGGTGGCTGATCCTGCACGGAGGCGGAGGCCGGCATGACTCGAAGAATCCCGAGCATGGTGCCGAGAATGACTCTGATCAAGCCAAGCCGCGTGGGCATTGAAGGTCTTTGTCCGAAGGCTTAGACACGCGCCGGGCGATTATGGCCGGATCGAGGGAAATTTCGGGCGGGAGCGGGCAGAAGCGTGGGCAGACCACGAAGCAGATCAGCGGGCTCGTCAACGGTTTCGACCGTTCACGGCGGACACCACCGCGCGCAGCGACGCGGTCAGGATGCTGGGGTGGATGCCGACGCCCCAGCGGGTCTTGCCATCGGGGCCCGTGGTCTCCACGTACGACACAGCACTGGCATCCGATCCGCGTCCGAGCGTGTGCTCGCTGTAGTCCACGACGTCGATCGCCACGCCAGCCCCTTCGCGGAGGCTGCGGACGAACGCATCGATGGGGCCGTTGCCTGAACCGGTCACCATGCGCGGCTCGCCGGCCACGAGCAGGTACGCAGTGATCTCCGCGTGATCGCCATCGGTGCGGAGCTCGTGACGAACCAGCTCCAGTGGCGCCTGTGCTGGGAAGTACTCGCGTTCGAAGACGGACCAGAGCGCCGCGGGTGAGATCTCCGTGCCGGTGTCTTCCGCGACAGTCTGCACCGCCCTCGAGAACTCGATTTGCAGGCGCCGCGGAAGCACCATCTGGTGCTCGGTTTCCATGATGTAGGCGACGCCGCCTTTCCCGGACTGACTGTTGACCCGAATCACCGCTTCGTAGGTGCGTCCGACGTGCGCCGGGTCGAGCAGAAGATAAGGCACTTCCCATTGTGGATACACGCCGTTGACCTTGAGCGCCTCGATTGCCGCGAGACCTTTCTTGATGGCGTCCTGATGACTGCCCGAGAATGCCGTGTAGACCAAATCTCCGGCATACGGATGTCGCGGGTGTACGGGAAGGCGATTGCAGTACTCGGCCACACGCCGCAGTGCGTCGATGTCGCTGATATCGAGCTCGGGATCGACGCCCTGTACGAATAAGTTCATCGCGAGCGTCACCAGATCAACGTTGCCCGTGCGCTCACCGTTGCCGAACAGTGCACCTTCGACCCGATCGGCGCCGGCCATCAGCCCCAGTTCCGCGGCGGCGACCGCACAGCCGCGGTCGTTGTGCGGGTGGAGACTGACGACGACGCGGTCGCGATGACTGATCGTCCGTGTGAACCACTCGATCACGTCCGCGTACAGGTTCGGCGTGTAGATCTCGACGGTCGCTGGGAGGTTCAGGATCAGCGGACGATCCGTCGTCGGCTCGATGACCTCCATCACCGCTTCGCAGATTTCGACCGCGTACTCGGGCTCGGTGCCCATGAAGCTTTCTGGTGAGTACTCGTAGATCAGGTCGGTCCCTGGCAGCGTGGGTTCGAGCGCGCGGCACAGACGCGCGGCCGTGACCGCGATCCTGGTCACGCCGGCTTTATCGAGACCGAAGACCACGCGACGCTGCAGCGCCGATGTCGAGTTGTAGAAGTGGACGATCGCGCGCCGTGCGCCTGCGAGACACGTGTAGGTTCGTTCGATCAGCTCAGGCCGGCACTGAACCAGGACCTGAATGGTGACATCGTCTGGAATGAGATCCTGCTCGATGAGCAGGCGGACGAAGTCGTAGTCGGGTTGGCTGGCCGACGGGAAGCCGACTTCGATCTCCTTGAATCCGGTTTTGACCAGGGCGTCGAACATCCGCCGCTTGCGCTCGGGATCCATCGGATCGATGAGCGCCTGATTGCCATCCCGCAGGTCAACTGAGCACCATCGCGGCGGTTTGTTGATCCGTCGGTCTGGCCATGTGCGATCCGGAAGCTCGAGCGGCCGGAACGGCCGGTACTTCTCGAACGGCATCTTCCTGGGCTGGATCGGGCGCGTCGTCATTGGCCTTCCTCAGAATCGCTTTTTCACGACAGCGACTGTAAGGATGACGATAGCTGATCTTCGCGCCATGCCGAATCTGGAACGCGTGCTGGCGCTTGTCTTGGCGGGGAGGGAACTCCCGCCTGCTACTTCGCGAGGGGACTCGGCCGGACCTGGAACTTGGCCAGCGGCTGTTTCGTTCCCTGGCCGCCTTCGACGTGCCACGGTGTGAAGGTCGAGTAGTCGGACCAGAGCCCCTTGCCCTTCCAGCCAGTGTTGGGGTTATCGATGCGCCCTGAAGTCGACCGCGAGAAGAAGCCCAATGGATACGGGATGCGCAGTTCCACGAATTCAGCCGTCTTGGGCATATTGATCAGCAGTTCGTCCGAGTTGACGTTCCCGGTGATCACCGCGTCCTCGCCAAGCCCCAGAGTATTGTGTCGGTCCACTTGCGTGAGGTAGAGCAGGTCTGCGTTATTGGGGACGGCCAGACCCTGATACGTCGGTCCCGCCTTCCGATACACTTTCCATCCCTCCGCGCAGTGCTGCCCCGTGGCGGTGGGCCCGTTTAGTACCTTGCACTTCCGGCGGTCGAAGCTCGTAATGTGATCGCTGCCTCGCCAATCCGTCCAATAGACCCCGTCGCTGTCGAAGTGTGATCCGCCCGAGCCCCAGACTGGCGGATTCGACGGCGGTGGCTGGTAGACCTCAGCCTTGCACGTCTCCGGCGGATTTGGGCCGCGGTCGATGCGCACGACCTTGTCGTCTCGCGGGGCGACGGCGCCGGATGCGGAACACCACAGGGTGCCGTCTGGCGCGGCGGTGACCTGATAACACGAGAACTGGACGCGGCGGTCCTTCAGTGGATCGATCGGCTGCGCGGGCTCGGTCCACTCCGTGATCTTACCGTCGCCGTTGTTATCGAGGATGGCCGGGCACCACCCCTGGGACGCTTCCGCGTCACGGGTCTTCTCGTACACGGAGGTCTTGATCCAGCTGACGGAATTCTGCGTGCCGTAGACGAGCGTGTTATCAGCGTCCGGGAGGAACTGATTGTGATCAGCCGTGAAACAAGTGTCGACGAACATGAACTCCTTGGTCTTCGGGTCATACATCGCCACCTGCCGGCCACTCTGATTGAACGGCATGATCTTGGCGAACTTGTTCGTCGAGCCGGCTTTGCAGAAGGCGGGTTGAGACTGCGCAGCGCGGTGCCTCACGGCGAGCCACGGACGTCCGAGATGGTCGACCTCCACGCTTCGCGGATCGGCTGATCGCTGCCAGACGTCTGTAGCACCCCAGTACGGCGACGGTTCGACCTGGGCGCCGGTTCTGGGTGCGTTCGATGGAATCTTGATGTTGCCGGCCGTATTCGTCACCGGATCGAGCCAGGCCAGTATGTCGTCGCTCTGAACCGCCCCCCACACCAGGCCATTTGCGTTCACTCTTGGATTGCGCTCGTCGGTGGCGGAGGCGTCGCTTCGCCCGCCGGTCTCAGTGGCCCAATCCCAGATTGTCACGACCAGATTTCGCTCGACGCCTTTCGGGCGCGGAGGAGCCTCCTTCGGGTACGCCCCCGCCGCGATCTTGTCGGTCCAATCCGCGAACATCTTGCGCTGTTCGCCAACCCGGTTATACATGGCGCTCATCCGCGGCCCCTCGACTCCCAGGCGCATGCGGTGGTCCCACAGCTGCAGGCTCGTTGGAAACGTCCCGATGTTCTTGGGGAAGGTGCGGGTCGCGAGGTCGCCAACCTGGTGGCACGTCATGCATTCCTTGACCGCCGACAACACCTGCTGTTCGGTGTTGGTCCCTTTCGGGATTTCTGCGAGGCTCAGCCAATAGTTGGCAGGGTAGACCTGGGCTGCAGCCTTCGCGTCTGGGGCCACGACCGCGCTTAGGTTGAGCCGCTGGCCAGGCTTCGCCGGCACGCGCGTCGAATCAACCAAGCCGTAACCCCGGACAAACACTTGATAGTTCGCGGCCGGCAGGTCTGGCACCACGTAGCGGCCCTGATCGTCGGTGACGACGATCTTGGCAAATTTCGTTGGCAACTGCGTCGTTTCGGCGATGACCCAGACGCCGGCCTCCGGCCCCTTCGCGCTCGTCACGACGCCTCCGATGTCGTCGGGATCGATCGCGACGACGGAGGTTGATGCCGTGCTGCGTCCTTGCTGAGCGCTGACCCAGGCCAGCGACCCTCCCATGACGGTCGCCACTGTTGTCGCCGCCGCTGCTCTCTTGAAACGCGCCTGCCAGTTCATGTGTCTCACTCCCCAGCGGCCACCCGTCTCATCGCCCGACGCAGGCAGACTGACAGGCGGCCCTGGCCCAAATTCCCACGCACCATGCGGCGCCACTCTAGGTGGCCGAGGCGGCGTGGTCAACAAGAATCGCCGGAAAATCCTAAGAAACTCGCGGGTGCCGGAGGATCAAATGGTCGAATGGCCGCATAATCGCCGAATAATCATGGATGCGAAGTACAGCCGTCGCGCGTGCACAGGATCCGGTATGGATCCAGGTCCGTCAATACCTAGATCCAGTAGCTATGACCACCGAAAGAATCTTCGCTGGAGCAGCCCCACCGTGAGGCTCCGATCCGTGATCCTTGCAGTGGGACTGTGCGTTGGCCTCGCAGAATCAGCCGACGCCGGGCGGCTCGAGGTCATTCGTCAGCGAGGCTTTCTCGCGTGCGGCGTGTCACCGGGCGTGTCGGGCTTCTCTGAAGTCGACAACCAGGGTCGTTATACAGGGTTCGACATCGATATGTGTCGCGCCCTGGCAGCGGCCATCTTCGGAACCCCGGAGAAGGTCAGATTCGTCCGCGCCGAGTCCGTGCAGGATTTCATCAAGTCGAACCAGATCGATGTCGTATCCCGCAGATTGACCTGGTCGCTGACGCGGGAAGGCCTTGGCCTGCTCTTCGGGCCGATCACGTTCTACGACGGACAGGGCTTTCTTCTGCCCAAAAGGATACGGGTCTCCAACGCGCGTCAGCTTGCTGGCAAGAAGATCTGCGTTGCGCCCGGCACGCTGAGCGAGTTCAACGTCGGGTTCTATTTTCGGACCAACCAGCTGGATCTGAAGAAGGTCTTCGTCACCGTCGAGGAACTGGCGAACGCCTTCAACACGGGCCGGTGTGATGCCTACACGGCCGATGTCTCCGAACTCGGCGCCATGCGCAGCAAGTTGCCGAGTCCAAACGAATACCAGATCCTGAGCGAGCAGATTTCAAAAGAACCGCTCGCCCAAGTGGTGCGGAGCGACGACGTGCCGTTCTTCGACATTCTGCGCTGGACGGTCTTCGCGATCATCAACGCGGAAGAATTGGGGATCAACTCGAGAAACGTTGACGACATGCTGAAGAGCACCAATCCCGACGTTCAGCGCCTGCTCGGCGTCACAGCGGGAAACGGCCGATCGCTTGGTCTTGATGAAAAATGGGCTTACCAGGTGATCAAAACCCTGGGCAACTACGGGGAGATCTTCGCCCGGACCGTTGGCGACCGCAGCGCGATCAAACTGGATCGCGGTTTCAATCGGCTCTGGACCGACGGTGGTCTTATCTACGCGCCGCCGCTCCGATGACAATGATAACGAGGCCGATCGGAACCAGCCATGTCCAGGAGCGTGACCTCGGATGCTCCTCGGGCGTGTCGCTCGACCCGGTCTTTTTCATTCGGAAATCGATCTCGACGATGCCCATTGCCTTGTCAGGGATGACGGCCGGCTTCACGAGCTCGTAACCGGGCAGGGCGACTTCCATTCTGAGTTGTTTCAGGTCGACCGTCGTGGCGACCTCTTTGACGGCAGCGCCGACGTCCGCGCTCTTGTAGCGTCCGGTGTCGTCGGTGGAAGCCGGAAAGGTCAGGCCGTAATCCACCGACCACACCACGATCTGCGCGCCCTTGAGCGGCCGGCCGGCGGTGTCTTTGACACTGCCGACGTAGGCAAGGTCTGGCGGCGTCGTGAATGCTGAGGCGAAGAAGGCTTGACCGTTCGCCCAGGCGACGCCCGGCACGATCACCGCCAATCCGAAAAGTACGCAAACGACGCGCGTGACACCGTTGGCCTGGCCGATCACACCCAGCCTCCTTATGGTTCCCTGACATCCTACGCGCAAGGTTCGATGCACGCAACGCTCGTGTAAGAACGAGCTGCAGCACCCTCGCAAGCCTGCTACGCCGGCACAGCAAGAGCGCTCGATGTAAAGGTATGTAAAGTTGTTGACTTCTCGCGTCGCGGGTGCAAAATCAAGCGGTTTTAGCCGATGGCCTGAAAGCCACGTGTCCCCCGGTCAGTCCGGGATTGGAGCAGACATGAGGTTCCTCACCTGTGCGGCGGTAGGCAGTTGTCTGATTTGTGTTGCCGCCACGGTATCCCTTGGCCTGGCTCAGAGCCAAGCCCCAGCCCAAACCCAGCCACCAACGCAGCCTCAAGCTCAGGCCCCAGGTCGATCTCAGGGTCAGCCGCAGGTTCCAAGCCAGCCTGGCGCTCCAGGTCAGGGGCAGGGCCGAGGCCGGGGCGCCAGCCCCGAAGCGATTGCGGCGGCCAATAGTCGGCCGCCTCTCGTGACCAAGGCCGAGTACGACAAATGGAAGACCGAACTCTCGAACTGGGGGCGCTGGGGCAAGGACGATCAACTCGGCGCGTCCAACCTCATCACCCCTGCCAAGCGCAAGCAGGCGGCAGCACTGATCAAAGAGGGCTTCACCGTGTCGCTCGCGAACGACGTGGGCACTGAGCGCACTGTCGACGACCCGTCGCCGTATGAGCACGTCATGACTTCAGCGAGTGCGGCCGGCGCGGGCGACACGCTGGCGGTTTCGTTCCACGGCTACTATCACACCCACATCGACGCGTTCGCGCATCGCTTCTTCGACGGCAAGATGTGGAACGGCTATCCCTACACGGAGGTGACGAGAGAGGACGGCGCGAAGAAGAATGCGATTTACAACCTCCACAACGGCATCGTCACGCGCGGCATCCTGATGGACATCCCGCGCCTCAAAGGCGTGCCGTATCTCGAGCCGGGAACGCGGATCTTCATTGAGGATCTGGAAGCGTGGGAGAAGAAAGCGGGCGTCAAGGTGTCGGCCGGGGACGCCTTGTTCATTCGCACCGGGCGCTGGACGCGCCGCGCGAAGACCGGCCCGTGGAGCATCGGCGTGGAAACGGCGGGGCTCGACCCGTCGGTGATCCCCTGGCTGAAAAAACGCGACATCTCGCTTCTGGGCAGTGAGACGGCGCAGGACTCGTTTCCGCCGGCCACGGGCTCGGAACTCGGATCGCTCGCCCTGCACGACTTCGTGTTGATCGTCCTGGGCGTCAACTTGTTCGACGACACCAACCTCGATGCCCTGGCGCAGGCCGCAGCTGCGCGTAACCGGTGGGAATTCATGTTGATGGCGGCACCGCTGCCGGTCACCAACGGCACCGGCTCTCCGCTCAATCCGATCGCCGTCTTCTGACGCGACGATCAAGAGGAAACGACAGCCATATGTAACCCGGGCCGGACGCAAAGGGAGAACCAGGAGGCCGCTGATGATTCGCATGACAAGAGTCGGCATGGGCGCCATCCTCGCGCTCGGTGCGCTGCTGACCCTACCGACACACGCGTTCGCGCAGGCATCGTTGCCGACCGGTATCGCCGGTGTGGTGAAAGATTCGTCGGGCGGCGTCATGCCCGGCGTCACGGTGGAGGCCGCCAGTGACGCGCTGATCGAAAAAGTCAGGACCGCCACGACCGACGAGCAGGGTCAGTACAAGTTCGTCGACCTGCGGCCCGGAGTCTATACCGTCACCTTTACCCTGACCGGCTTCAACACGGCCAGGCACGAGAGAATCGAGCTGACCTCGGGGTCGACCGCCAAGGTCGATGGGGAAATGCGCCTGGGCGCGCTCTCGGAGACGGTAACCGTCTCGGGTCAGGCCCCGGTCGTCGACGTGCAGAACGCGTCGAAAATCAAAGTCGTGTCGGCCGAACTGCTCTTCGCGCTACCGCTCACGAAGGAAATGGGCGGACTGGCGAAAGTGACGGTGGGCGCGCTGACTCCTGCGACGGCGCAGGATGTCGGTGGCAACATTGATCCGATGAACGCCTACCCGAGGATTCACGGCGGGCATCAAGGCGACAATCGCGGAATGATGGACGGCATGACGTTCAACGGCGAGGGGGCGGGGCGTGGCTTCTATTTCAACCCCGCTGCCGCGCAGGAAATGACCGTCCAACTGGGTGGCCAGACCGCCGAGTTCGAGAACGGCGGCTTCCAGGCGAGCCTGGTCCCGAGAGAAGGGGGCAACCGCTTCTCGGGAATCTTCAGCGGCAACTACGCGGGCAAGGACATGGTCCAAGACAACTTGACCGACAAGGTCAAAGACCGTGGGCTTTCGCTCGTCAATACCACGCGCCGTACCTACGACGGCAATGCGGCGATCGGCGGGCCCGTCTTTCAGGACAAGCTCTGGTTCTTTACGGCGCATCGCCTGTTTGGCTTCCAGAATGTCATTGCCGACAACTATTGGAACGCGACGCACGGCACGCCGATAAACACGCCCGATAAAGCCGGGTGCGTTGGAAACCGTCCGGACGATGGACCAGGATGCCGGCCTGGCCTGAGCCAGGAGGACAATCGGTCCGGCGCCCTCCGTCTCACCTACCAAGTGTCAGACAAGGACAAGGTCACTGTCGCCTGGGACTTCCAGGACACGGACCTCTGCCTGGGCTGCGGGACTGGGACCACGCCGGAAGCGACCTACACCACGAGCTACGCCGATCCGAATTACGTGCTTCAGGGCAAGTGGTCGCGCGTCCAGACCAACAGACTCTTCTTCGAAGTGGCGGGCTCGTCGCTGATCTTCAACTGGCCGAACAAGCGGAAGCCTGAGGCGCTGCAGATCCCCGGCAATCCGATCTCGGGGATCTCCATTTCGGACAGTGGGAGTGGCGGCAAACGGTTCAACGCGCCGTTGGCCTCGAGTTTGGGCCAACGAGAAGCCAGTCAATCCAACCAGCGTGGCTCGGTGAGCTACGTCACCGGTTCACACGCCTACAAGGTGGGCTTCACCACCCAGGAAGCGTTCCACTATGCCCATTATGACGACGCCGGTCCGGCCAACGGCATCGGGGCAGGCCTCGTGTCGTACACCTTCTTGAACGGGGAACCGAGGTCGCTGACGCAATATGCGGAGCCGGTCATTTTCAAGGAGCGCGTGAAGGTGAATCTGGGCCTCTACGGCCAGGATCAATGGACGATGGGAAGGGTGACGCTCAATTTGGGTCTCCGATACGACTACTTCAACGCGTTTGTCCCGGTGCAGGACCTGAATGCCGGCCCCTTCGTGCCGGCGCGTCACTACGACAAGGTCCCGTGTGTGCCGTGCTGGCACGACATCAGTCCACGCACGTCCGTCGCCTGGGACGTGACTGGCAACGGGAAACACGCGGTCAAGGTCAATGTCGGTCGATATGTGGCGGCCGATCTTTACACGATGGCCCGAGCGAACAACCCGGTCACGAGGGCGATCACGCAAGCCAACCGGAACTGGACCGATAACGACAAGGACTTCGTGGTTGATTGTGACCTCTCACCGAGCGTTGGCGCGCAGAGCCCCGCCACGACTGGAAGCGTCGACACCTGCACCGCGCTCAGCAACGCCAACTTCGGCAAGAACAATCCCAATGCGGTGATCATCGACGATGATGTGATCCACGGCTGGAAGTCTCGCTCGAACAACTGGCAGTACTCGGTGTCATACGATCGAGCGCTGCGGCGCAACCTCTCCATTGGTGTGGGCTACTACCGTACCGAGTGGGGCGGGTTCTCAGTGAACAAGAACGTGGCGGTGGCCGAAGGGCTGTCGGACTTCACCCCCTACTGCGTCATGGCACCGGTCGATCCACGGCTGGGCCCAGACAGCGGCAAGGAGATTTGCGGGCTCTACGACGTGAATCCGGACAAGGTGAACCAGGTGTCGACGGTCACCGTTCAGGAGCCGACGGAAAACGGCAATCAGAAGGAGATCTACAACGGCTTCGACGTCATTCTCAACCTGCGGCTCAAGGGCAACATCAATATCAATGGCGGGTTCAACACCGGGCGGACCCAGGACGATACCTGCGGTCTCCTGCAGGGCAACCTGCAGATCGGGAGCGGCAGCACGCCGCGCTCAGACGAGTACTGCAACAACCTGCCGCCGTGGATGGCGTCGACGCAGGTCAAGTTCTCGGGTGCGTTCCCGCTGCCCTATGGTTTCCAGGTGGCCACGACGTACCAGAACCTGCCTCCGATTCCGTTCACCGCGAGCAAGACGTACACGAACGCCGAGGTCATCCAGTCGGCAAGCAATCCCCATGGGCTTCCTCGCAACTTATCCAATGGCACGGCCAGCACCGTCGGGATTGCTCTCATCGTTCCGAACACGCAGTTCGAGAGCCGGATCCAGCAGATCGATTTCCGGTTCTCGGGGACGATTCGGATCGCCCGAAAGGCCATTGAACCGCAGTTCGACATCTACAACGCCCTCAATGCCACGCCGATCCTCTCGGTCAACAACACCTACGGGACCAATGGTGCGGGTGGTCAGAATGGTGTGGCGGGTTGGCGTACGCCAGCGCAAGTTCTGGGTGGCCGAACCTTCAAGCTCGGCGCCAAGATGACCTTCTGAAGACCGCGTTCTGTCGTCCACGCAGAGGGGGAGCCATCCGGGCTCCTCCTCGCGCACTCGTGTGTTTCTTCTACTCTCGTCTCAACACCGGAATGTCGGTCGCGGCGCCCCAGACGACGGTCGTGAGGAGCCCCGTGTTCGAGCCCCGCAGATACCACGTCCCGTTCGACGGCCGGAACACCGCCATGTCGGTTCTCCCATCGGCATCGTAATCGCCGGGCACTGGCACATCGCCCGCGCCACCCCAGAGCAATCCTTCATCGAGGCCCGTCGTCGAGTTCCGGATGTACCAGATGCCGCTCGACGCACGGAACACCGCGACGTCAGTGCGCCGGTCGCCGTCGTAATCCCCCGACACCGCCACATCCCCCACGCCGCCCCATACCGAGGTCACCAGCACTCCGGTGGACGAGGGCCGGATGTACCACGTGCCGTTCGATGGCCGGAAGACCGCCATGTCGGTCTTCCCGTCGGCGTCGTAGTCGCCGGGCGCCGGCACGTCGCCCGCGCCGCCCCAGAGCAAGCCTTCATCGAGCCCCGTATTCGAGTTCCGGATATACCAGATGCCGGTCGACGCACGGAACACCGCGATGTCGGTGCGGCTGTCGCCGTCGTAGTCGCCCTGCACGGGGATATCGCCCGCTCCGCCCCAGAGCGAGGTCACCAGGCCCGCCGTGGACGACTGCCGGACGTACCACGTCCCATTCGACGGCCGGAAGACGGCCATGTCGGCCTTGCCGTCGCGGTCGTAGTCGCCCGGGACCGGAACGTCGCCCGTACCACCCCAGAGCAGACCCTGATCGAGTCCGGTCACCGCGTTGCGGATGTACCAAATGCCGTTCGATGGACGGAACACAGTGGCCTCCGACCGCCCGTCGCCGTCGAAATCACCAGGCGCGCGCGCGACAGGCCGCAGCGCAATGCCGGTCGGGTTCACGATCGCCACACTACCGACTACTGCACCGGTGGTTGCGTTCAACGCCAGAACAGAATTCGTCGTGGAGACAAACAGGCGCGTCCCGGTGGGGTTCAACGCCATCTGCTCCACTCCGTACAAGGACGGTTGAAAGCCCACATTCGTCGACCACAGCTGTGCGCCGATCACTCCCGCTGCAGAGTTGAAGTTGTAGGCCGTCACAAAGTCGGAGGAACGTCGGCCGAACACCTTCGTCCCGTCGCCGCTGATGGACACGTTGATGCCGATGCCACCAGTACCTGGCAACACTTGGGTCGAGACCGGTGTCATGCCATTGACGAGGAAGCTGCGCAGGTCGTTCGTTATAGTATTCACAACCACGCCCGTGGTCCCGCCGCGCGCGCAGGTCACGTTCATGGGAGCAGAGCTGGTGAGCGCGAGCGCCTGGCCCGTGTCCACGAGCGCGCCCGCGGCACTGATGGTCAGTCGTTTGATCATGCGAGCATTCACGGAAGTCACGAGCACCGAGCCGTTGTCGCACACCTCCACCGAATTGTGGTCGGGAAGAAAGTTGTACAAACCAATGACGCTTCGCGTGGCCGTGTCGATGACCCCAACGGGGTATGGGCCGTTGCCATTGCTGACCACCAGGAATCGGCCATCGGCGGTCAGCGAGAGATCCTCGACGAAGGTCCCCGGTCCCAGGGGGTTCACAATCGGGTTGATCCCTGCGGCCAGGACCGGTGGATGTTGCGTCAGGTCGATGATCCGGATAGTAGACACGAACGTCGCCTGGCTGGGGTTGAGCCTCGCCACAAATGCCAGCGATTGGTTCGGCATGACCGCCACGTCGAAGTTAACCTCGGTCGGAGGCAATGGGATGGTCGCGACCGTGGCCAAAGTAGAGGCGTCGAGGACCAGTGCGGCGTTGGTAGCGTTCGCGACGGCGTAGTCCTGAGCCATGACTGGTTCGCCGTCCAGGCTAACGAATCCCATGACGGCGACGATGACGACGACAGAGCGGAACGCGCGCCGACTAACTTGGTGGAGGTTCATGGTTCGAACTCCTTGACGTTCACGAGAGTCCGTCCGAGGCAAGGTGTTGTCAGCGCTCTGCTGCGATCCCTTCTCTTGGGCGATCCGATCAAGCGAGACGTTGGATCGAAATCTGCGGAGAGGCCTTCCCAGTGGGCGAATCGTTGAGTACGAGCTCAGCGGTTGTCAATTCAAATCAGAATGGCGTGCACTCATGAAGACACTCTCGACCTGCAGGTTCACCGGTATCGCGGCCCGTGTCTTCATCCCACTCCGGATCGGCCTGGAACGCAGCTCATGCGGCGTCGCGAGCCACGCCATCCTTGTAGGCGAGCAGATAGGTCAGTGTGTTGAGCTTGGTGACCGGCTGCCAGAAACCAATCATCATGATCCCGTGCTTCTTGGACAGCGCAACCGTGTGATCGCGAAAACGCGAATGGAGGAGGTCGATCGAGCTGCCCTCCCGCACGGTATACGTTCGCAGCTCGAAACAGCGCGAATCGCTGGCGACGTTCTTGATCTCCGCCAGGTTCGGACCGCACGGCGGCGTCTGCGGTGCAGCGCCGCGGGCGCCGCGGCCCGCTGGAGCGGTCTGGCTGGCAGGCTGTGCTTGGCCGGCTTCGACGGATGGCAAGGCCAACCCCGCGATGGCACATGCGGCAAGCATGACCGTGCCGAACTTCATACCGATTGATCCTCCGATAAATAGCGTTCCGCTCGAAGACTCCCGGTCGGGATTGCCCGCCATCATAGTCGACGGGGTTCCCCGCGCGGGCGGCCCGCCTCAGGCGGGGTAGACAATGAATTCGAGAAGGTTCCGATCGGGATCTCTGATATAGGTGCTGGAACCAGCCTTCTGCCTGCCGCCCTGGCGGTTCACCGGTCCGGTCTCCACTGTCGCCCCGATCTTGTCGAGCATCGCCTTCAGCGAATCCGCCGTTCCCTCCCAGACAAAGCAGAAGTCGCCGCAGGGCGGCCTGGCTGCAGGTGCGCGCAGTGCGAATGCTGCCCCCTGCCACAGGCCCGGCCGGTGGAGGTTGATCATCTGCATTCCGAAGTAGACCGAACACACCTGGGGCCCTTCGTTCACCGTAAACCCGAGCGCGCGATAGAACGAGAGCATCGCATCGACGTTCTGCATCGGAATCGCGACGTGATCAAAGCCCCGCACGCCGGGGGATTGGGCCATCGCACCGGCGGCTTGGGTCGCTGCGGCTGCCGAGGCGCCCATCCCGATCGCGCGCTTGAAGAATGTCCGTCTGGAACTGTTCATGGCCAACCTCCATTCCATTCGCGCTCTTTTCCACGCGGGTCCGCCTCGACCCCTATTCTCGCAACAGCACGCGCCGGTGATCGCGAGCCTTCAGCAGACGCGCGACGACATCAGCGCGGGGCGTCCCGTCCGAATTGAACAGCAGCGCAGCCGCCGCAACGGTATCTTCCGTCCGCCGGCTTCGCCAGCGATCGATCGTCTTCATCGCGGCGTCGAGGCGCTGTCGCGGCGGCGCGACGAAATCGTAGGGGATGTCGCTGAATCCGGGCAGTCCGCGCAGTGACCGGTAGGCCACGAAGCGGATCGCTTCGTAGGGATCGTCCAGCGCCTGGGCCAGATAGAACGGCATCCACGACGTCCCCGAGATCTGCTGGGCCGGCTGCCAGCCGAGCGCCTGCGTGACGATCACACGCTGAGCCGCGTCGCCGCGCAACAGCCACAGCACCGACGCCGCCACAGACTGCTCGTCGTCTCCAAGCGTGGGCGACGGCGTTCCATACCATTTGTCGAGATATTGCGAGGCCCAGCCGAGAGTCTTGTCGAGATGACACAGGTTGCAGGCGTTCGGACGGCCGGTGGCAAGGCTTGCGGCGATCGACGGACTGCTGATCTGATGGCTCCGCATCGTCTTGAGCAGCCCGTAGGTCGTATACGGCATGTGGCAGTTGTAACAGGAGCTTCCCGTGGAATTTGCCTGATGCCTGGTGTGCGCCGGGAGCGAGGTGCGAAGCGACTGGTGACACTGAAGGCAGGCTTCATCGCCGTCCATGCGCGGCGTCAACTGAGTATCGGCCCAATTCGCCATGCTGCGCGCGTCGTCCGGCTTCTTGTGCATGGTGTGGCAGGAGAAGCAGGAGAGCGTGTGCTGATCGTCGGTCGCGTTCTTGAAGCAGGGCGATTCGATGAGGCCGTTGTACTCCCGGCCGGTGACCCGAACCATGCCGTCGGACCAGAACGAATCGTTGATGAACCCCTGGTCCTCGGCCAAGAGCGTCTTCATCGTGTCCGCTTCGATGTTCCGGGTCGGCTGCGCCATGAAGCGCGTGGATGTGAGCTGATCGCCAGGCTTGTAGGGAAGCCCGGCCGAGTTCGCCAGCCGTTCTCCCTGTTGATCGTAGAACTCCCAGACGCCGTGGCACTGCCCGCACACCTGCGAAGACAGGCTGGGATTCAGCCGCGTCGGAAGCACGGTCGTCGTATCCGGCCGCCCGGTCAGGTGGAACCAGTAGCGGCGCGTCGGGTTGCGGTTGAGGCGCGCGTGTTCTTCGCTTGGCCCGTGGCACGCCTCACACGCGATGCCGAATTCAGCTGCCTTGGTTTGAACCGCTTGCCGTTGAATCGGTCGCGATCCAAACGGCGTGTCGAATTCCGGCTTGCCGTGTGTGGCGTGGCACGCGATACAGGTGCTGTTCCAGTGGCCGGTTTCTGAAAACACCGGGTCGGCTGGCGGATGCAGCACCGCCGCCCGCCTGGGAATCCAGCGCTCCTCTCCGATCACGTAGGCGACCGGCAACTGGCCCAGCACGCGATCGTGCCCGGTCTGGTACCAATACACCTGTTGGTTGTGAGATCCGGTGATCATCACCACCTTTCGTCGAATCTGCGGGCGATCGCCGACCGGCTCATTCCAATCCGGGTCTGCGAAGTTCGCCAGGAACTCGTCGCCCTGCCGTTCGAGGCGCACCACGCCGCCGTACACGTTGCCAATCCGAATGCCGTCGAAGCTGGGGACGACGGTTTGGGGCGTCGCCACCTGCGTCATCGTGCGGTGGTAAGAGCCGTGCCAGCTTGCGTACTCGCTTGGATGACACGATCGGCACGCGTCCGACGACACGTAGCCATCTTCCTCGACTTGATTGGGGCGACTGGTGACGCGATGTTCAGGAACGACTGGCGTGCCGTGGAGGGTCCAGAATCCGCCCACACCGCCCGAGAGCGCGAGAAGCGCCACCAGCAGCGCGGTGGGCGCGCTCCGAAGATGGTTGGATTGCACAAGCCTGCAGGGCTGTTAGCGTGCTCCCATCAGCGGTGTGAAGCTCCGCTCACTTCACTGTGACAGTGATCTCCTTGTCGTCTGGCAACTCACCGTCGGTTGTATGAGCTCTGAGCGTGTAGGTGCCTGGCTTCGAGAATTTGACGGTGAATGTCGCCTTCCCAGCCTGAGTCGTGGCAGTCGCTGGCTGGAACTGCGCGTTGTCGGGTCCTCGCCATACCATCCAACTGACAGCCAATCCGCCGCCGCCGCCGCCGCGGCCAGCCGCCGCAGCTGCGCCCGCACCAGCAGCACCACCCGCACCGGCACCGCCCGCACCAGCGGCACCGCCTGCTCCAGCAGCACCTGCAGCAGCGGCAGCCGCACCGCCGGCGGGGGCAGCTGCGGCACCACCCCGACCACGAGCTGCGATTGCCGGGACGTTGGTCGGAATATCCGGCTGATCAGGGAGCGGCTTGAGCGTTGGCGGAGTTTCCTGTCCAACCGGCGGCCCTCCGCGCCGGGCGGCGCCGCCTCGTTGCGGCGTGGGAAGCCCATCGTCCCTAACGGTTGCGGTCAACTGCAGAGGGGTCGAGAGTGAAGCGGTCGGCGCCGCTTCCAGCGTCATCACCGGAGGCTTGTTCCTGAGCGATTCCTCTGTGCGTACCCTGCCGCCGTAGAACGGATCGATCTCCCAGTCGGGCTGCAGCCATCCGACGGCCTTCTCGGTCTTGTCATGAGACGTCACCGTCCAGATCAACTCTTTTCTTCCCCAGTCTTTCGGCACATTCACGAAGAACTGCTTCCGCTGAATGCGGGTGCGGAAATATGCGGGCTGTCCGCGATCGGCCGGACCCGGCTCGAACTTGTTGGCCGCGCCAACCGGAACTTCCATCGTCTCGACGTAGTTCCGGTTGTAGTACCCGAAGTACATGGCGAAGCTGCCGTCGGGGTTCTTCGCCCAGCCTTCGAAAATCGGCTGAACGGACTGTCCCGAATTGAATTTGAAACTGGCGGGTTCCGGATTGCCCTGCGCGCTGGCACCTGGCGCGATGGCCAGGCACAGACTCAGGAGCGCAGCCCTACAGACCCACCGCGAATGGCTCGACACAACAGCCCTCATACGGCCCTCACTGCGACTTTTGATAGTCGCCTTCAAGATCTCTCGCTTGATGTGCTACTGCTGTTGCTGCGTCGTCTTTGCCTGCTGCGCCCGGCGCTCTGCCAGCGCCGTCTTGTACTCGTCGTCGGTCATGTCGTACCAACCGATCCAGGAGAAACCCATCTCGTCGATGGTTCGTCCGGTTCCGGCACCCACCCAGTTCTTCGGATCCGGATTGAATTTGTTGGTGCTCGTGTTGTCGTACCACGTGATGACGTGCAGGAGAGTGCCCTTCGGCACGAGTGGCGTCACGTCGTCAGCGTAGCTGTAGATCGTGTGCCAGTTGTAGTTCCAGTTGGCGCAGGTGACCGTCTCGGTCCTGACCGGTTCGCTCGGATAGATCAACTCGAGACACTGATACTTGCCGCGGATGTGCATGTGTGGCTGCCAGGCGATGATGCGTACCGCCGAGTTCACACGGGTATAGCCATCGCGACGAACAACCTGACCGGCCGGGATGTCGAGGTCGGTGGCCGAATCTTGTCCGAGCTGCTTCGACCACTGGACGTGCTTCGGCACATAACCCTTCGGATAGAACACGATGCCGAGCTGAATCTTCGTGTTCACCTCTTCACCGATGGAGTGGAAGTGATACTCGACTCTCGCCGTCTGGTTGGCCGGCAACATCAGGCCCGCATCGGGCGGATAGACGGTTGCGCTCTTGCCCGAGGCGTACTCGACAAGGAACAACCCGCTTCCGCCACCCGAGTCGTCGCCCAACGTGTTGTTGTCGGTCTGGCTCGGTGGAACCGCGAATGACAGCGCATGGTGCACAACCTTCCGGGAGGCATCGTCAACCACACGGCTCTGAATCGCTTTGATGTACCGATCCTCGGGGATGCCGAACGGAGTCTCCAGCGCACCGAAAAGATCCGGACCCGCCGCCGGCATCTTGAAGGCCGGGTAATTCACGATCAGGTCCGGCTTGCCGATCGACCAGACGTTGGCGTCGTCGATCTGCGGCGGCGGCGGCATGTCGGCGGGATTGCCCTGTGGCGAGCCCGAATCCACCCACTTGACGATGGTCGCGACCTCGGCGTCGGTCAGCGACGGGTCGTTCTTGTACTGCTGGATGCCGATGTTCTTGTCGAGGAACCATGGCGGCATTTCGCGTTTGCTGACGCGGCTCTTGATCGACGCCGCCCACGGCCGCGCATCCTGATAGGTGATGAGCGACATCGGCGCGATGTCGTTAGGGTGATGGCATCTGACGCAGGACCGATACAGAATCGGCGCCACATCCTTCGAGAAGGTCACCGGCGTCCCCGCCGGCGTGCTTCGCTGCGCCGTCCCGACCGTGGCACCGGCGAAAATGATGCCAAGGACCGGCAGAGTCAGAGCGGCCCACTTCAAAAATCTCGCCTTCCAACCGATCGTACTCATCATCTGCCTCCCCCATTCGAATCTGGGAAGATCGCGTTCGTGCGATGCCCTCACTTCACGAAAACTACACCTCGGAACGGATAAAAGCCACCGAAGAAGACAGCGCCATCCTGAGCCAGATGGTGTGGATTGTCAACACTTTGAGCGGCGCGGCGCCGTGTCCTGAAGTCTAGATGAACCATCGTTTTTCGTAGAACAGGACGACGAGGATCACGATGGCCGGGATGAGCCACGACCAGCCGTGCCACAGGCGAGCGGCCCAGCGGCGGGGGACGATCAGCGCCACGACGGCGCTGAAAATCGCCGCCGTGGCGATCCAGCCATACCAGAAGATCGGCGGACCACTTCCCTGCGGCGGCTCGCTGGCCACGAACAAGTGAAACGTGCCGACCTCAGGGAAGTACCTGAACAGCGCGTAGTTGAAGTAGAAGCAGAGGCTGTAGGCGGCGCCAAAGACGATAGAAAAGATGTTGAACGCGTGCGGCTTGTCTGCGACCGCGGCTTGGTTGGCGCTCATGCGCTCAGGCCCTTGATGTTGTTCAAGATGTGGCCGACGAGAAAGTTCCACCAGACCAGCGCGGCCAGCATCCACGTGAGACACCGACGCGTGAGCGCGTGCTCGACCGCGAGGGGAAGCCGCCAGAAAAACGAATAGGCGGGGAGCAGTCCGAGTCCAATCGCGGCGAGGTGCTCCTTGATCTCGAACGCGCCGTTCGCGGCGCTCAACTGCATGCCTTCGAGCGCGGGCCGGACGTCGATCCGATACGGCGGGTAGAGAAACGCCCCGGCGATGCTGGTGACGGCAAACAGCAGGATCACCGGGTTGGTGTAGACCGTCGCGTTGACGCCACCGAATTTGTCGATGAACGAGCGCTTCGGAGACACCGGCGTGCGTTTGGCGACGCTGAGCGCCTGGTGTGTGATCGCGCCCAGGAGGGCAACGGCCAGCAGGCCGTGGACGATCAAGAGTGTTGTAATCATGGAGTCGCCATCCTGCCCTCGGGTCGAGAGATGTGCGGCATGATAGACGACATCTGACCGGCTATTGTGGCCACGCCGCGGCCCCGTCGAAATTGATCGGCGGCTCACCGGGAGCGTGCGGGATCGTCGGCCGCAGATAGGGTTTGCCTGATGCCTTGTGGCAGGAGTAGCAGGCCTCGAGCGCCTGCTTGTATGCGATGACGAACGCCGGATGATCCTTGGTCGCGATTGCCTGGCTGACCGTGCTCAACACGCCCTTGTCGATGCCTTCGAAGAGGGCCTTCAGATCCACCGGCTGTCCATCTGCGTCCTTTCGCACCGGCCGGATCATGATCGTCCACATCACGTGGTATCGGGCTTCGTCAAAGTAGAACGTGGCCAACGGCCAGTTTCTCGCCGCGGCGGCGAACCAAAGATTGGCCCAGTGGTATCCCACGTCCGCCATCGCATGCGACTGCGTCGGCACGAGTTCCTTCAGCCGGGCAATTTCGATGACGAGCGCCGAGATCTCGGCGTTCCTGTTCGAGTTCGCAGGTGGAGCGGCCGTGGTCCGATGCCAGGACTCGACCGCCGCGGCGCCGATCATCGCGCCGGTCGCGGCTAGCGCGAGGGTCATCAGCCGATCCCTGAGAGGGCGCGTCTGCAAAAGTGGGTGCGCAGGCGCGTCGGGCCGGCCAGGCTCGGATGGGTCCAAAGAACGGCCAGCGCTATTTCTGGGCCTGAGCCGAGGCCGCGTTCACGTCGCGATTTCGCTCCTGCACGGTTCCCGGGATCCCGAGCGTCGGGTCGGCGCCGAGTTTCTTGAGGAACTCGGCCGTTGCCGGGTACGCCTGGAACTGAAACGACTGCTTCGAGCCCTCGGCCAGTCGGTAGGCCGTTCGTCCTCGGAAATCTCGCGCGTTGATGTTGGCGCCGCGCTGAACCAGGATCTCGAGCACCTCGTCCAGCCCGCGGAACGCCGCGCCGTGCAGGGCGGTAAAGTCGGCTTCGTTGACGGCGTTGACGTCGGCGCCGGCGTCGAGCAGGAGCTTCACGGCCTCCTCCGCCGTTGGCGATCGGCGGCCGCGTTGTAAACCCGGGGTGAAGGTCGACCGACCCAGCCCCGCCGCCACCATCAGCGGCGTCGTGCCATCGTCGGTCGTGAGGCGATAGTCGGCGCCGCCGGCGAGGAGCGCTTTCATGACGGCGATCGCGCTGTCGTTGCGGCTGCTTGAGCCGCCGGGGTCGAAGAAGTTGCCGCCGCCGCCGCCGGCATTGGCGGCGAGAGCGGCCACCCAAAGCGGTGTCGCGCCGCGCATGTCGCCGGTGCCGCACGCGAACGACTCGAACGCGCCCTTCGTGGGAAAGCCGATGTAACTCATCATCATCGTGCTGGTGGTGATGCGTGCGTTGGGATCTGCTCCGTGACTCAGAAGCGCGCTCACCATCGCCGGCCGCTGCGCCGGACCTCGTCCCCCGCCGCCGGTGCCGGAACTATAGATACCGTTGGCGCCGCGCTTTCGCATCCAGTCTTCCAGCCAGATGTCCGCGCCGCCCGACGCAATGTGCAACGCCCGCACGCCGTCGACCGAGCCGTTGGGATCGGCGCCCTTGTCGAGGAGAAACATCGCGAACTGATCGCGGCCGTTCAAAAGGGCGAACGGCAGCAGGTGCGTGCCGTCGGCCGAGGGCTTGTTCACATCGGCGCCGGCGGCGATCAGGGTTTTCGCGACTTCGATGTCGCCGGTAAGCGCCGCGTACATGAGCGGCGTATCGCCGCGTTCTGACGAAGTGCCGACGTCGGCGTGGTTGTCAATGAACAACTGCACGAGATCGGGATGCTGATCGGCCACGGCCCACATCAATGCGGTCACCTTGGTGCGCGTTGCCGCGTTGACGTCGGCGCCTTTCGCCAACAGCGACTTCACCACCGCCGCGTTCCCGGTGTGCGTCGCAATCATCAGCGGTGTCAGGCCACTCGTCTGCGCGGCGTTCGGGTTGGCCCCGGCCGCGAGCAGTCTTTCAACCAGAACGGTGTTGGCGTTCTCCGCGGCCCGGGCGAGAGGGGTCACGCCGTGGTCATCGGCGGCGTTGACGCGGGCTCCCGCGGCCAGCAGCAGGTCGACGCTCTCGATGTCGTTGAAGTGCGCGGCGAGGAGCAGCGCCGTCACCCCGTCGGGGCGGGCAGCGTTCACGTCGACGCCCTGCTTGAGCAGGGTTTTCAGGGCGGGCTTGTCGCGGTTGGCCGCGGCATTGACGAGCCGGAGGTCCTGTCCGGCGGCAGCCGCGAGCCCGGCAATCAACACGAGGCCGATCAACCCGACGCTACCGACCAGCCATTTGGCCTTGCCGCTCATGAAAGTCCTCCCAGTTGGCGTCGCTTTTCTCGCGTATCGTAAATCATAAGCCTGTAAGAGCAATAGCGGTGGCCAATTACGGCCACCAGTTTTGTAAACTTTTGTAACTCTTATATCTACGCGCAATAGGTGCCCCGGGGACCGCATAATATAGAGTCGCTTTTTTGCGCTGTTTGCGGACTAAAACGGACTCGGCTGGGGGGATGGTTGCGATGCGTAAGGGCGTCCCGACAATGCTCGGTGCGATCGGTCTGGTTGCGCTCGCCGCGCTCGCGGGGGATCGCGCCGGATTTGGCAACCTCGGGGCGGCAAGCTCCGAAGTCACGACCGCGAGCTCACCCCTGCGCCGAGTGCTTTCCACCCTGCGGCTGATCCCTGCCGCCGCACCGCAGAATGCGGCCGCTGATCCATCACCACGGGCACTGGTTGATCAGTATTGCGTAAGCTGCCACAACGACCGGCTGAAGACGGGCGGCGTCTCGCTTGAAGCCGCCGACGTGCTCGATCCGCGCCGGCACGCCGAGCTGCTGGAGAAAGTGATCTGGAAGCTGCGTACCAGCCAGATGCCGCCCGCGAGCTCGCGCCAGCCCGAGAAAACCGCCGTGAACGAGTTCGTCGCCACGCTTGGCGCCTCGCTCGATCGCGCCGCGGCTGAATCGCCAAACCCTGGCCGCATTGCTGCACACCGGTTGAACCGCTCCGAATACGTCAACGTCATCCAGGATCTGCTGGCGCTCGAAGTCGACGGTTCGGCGCTGCTTCCCGGAGACATGGCCGGCTTCGGCTTCGACAACAACGCGGATGCCCTCAACATCACGCCGGCGCTGATGGCGCGCTACATCACCGCGGCGACCAAGATCAGCCGTCTCGCGGTCGGCAGCCCCGACAACCGGCCGGCGACTCAAGTCTACAAAATCGAGTTCGGCACCAGGCAGGACGCGCGGATGGGCGAGGAGATGCCGTTCGCGACCCACGGCGGCATGGCCGTTCGTCACACGTTCCCGCTCGACGGGGAGTACACGTTCGGGATGCGGCTCACCAAGAACGGCATCGTGAGCACGATTGACGGCATCGAACAGTACGAGCATCCGATCGAGCTGCGCATCGACTACGCGCTCGCCAAGGAATTCAAGATTGGTGGCCGTTACAAAGGACCAGACCCGGGTGTCCTGATCGCGCCGCCTGAAGGCGATTCCAAGGCGCAGGAACTCCATGAGTACCGGGTCAACGCCGACAAAGAACTGGAAGTGCGGCTCCCGGTGAAGGCCGGCACGCGTCTGGTGTCGGTCGCGTTCGCCGATGCGATGCCGGAGCCCACGCCGTCTGCCGGGCGCGGCGGCCGCGGTCTTGGCGGCGGGCTCGGCGGCGGCATCACCCAGCCCAGGCTCGAGATGTTCTACATCTCCGGGCCGTTCAGTGGAAAGACGCCGCAGGAAGCGCCGAGCCGCGAGCGCATCTTCGTCTGCCACCCAACCAACGCGCGCGACGAGGAACCGTGCGCGAAAAAGATCATCGCCACGCTCGCTCGTCGCGCCTACCGTCGCCCGGTCGCGGAGAACGATGTTCAACCGCTGATGGCACTCTACAGGGAGGGCCGGAAGGAGCGGGATTTCGACTTCGGCATCGAGCGGGCGCTCGAGGCGCTGCTGTCATCTCCGAGGTTCTTGATCCGTCTCGAAGGAGAGCCAGCTAGAGCCGGCGCGAACTCGCGGCTGACCGATCTCGAGCTGGCGTCGCGGTTGTCTTTCTTCCTGTGGAAGACGATGCCGGACGATGCGCTCCTGGATCTGGCCGAGCGCGGGAGCCTCAAGGATCCCAAGGTACTGGCCGAGCAGGTCCGGCGGATGCTGGCCGATCGGCGCGCGTCGCGCTCCATCAACGACTTCGTCAATCAGTGGCTGACGATTCGCAACCTCAGCTCGCAGGAGCCCGACGCGACGCTGTTCGGCGGCTTCGACTCGACGCTTCGCGAAGCGATGCTCACCGAAACGCAGCTGTTCTTCGAAGATCAGTTCAGAGATGACCGGCCAATTCCCGAACTGCTGACCGCGAACTACTCCTTCCTCAACGAGCGGCTCGCGAATCACTACGGGATGGAAAACGTGTACGGCAGCCACTTCCGCCGTGTCCCGCTGACCGACGAGCGCCGCTTCGGCCTCCTCGGGCAGGCGAGCATTCTCACAGTGACGTCGTACCCGAACCGGACATCGGTCGTGCGGCGGGGGCAGTGGATTCTGGAGAACCTGCTTGGCGCCGCGCCTCCGCCCCCACCGCCAAATGTGCCACCGTTGAAGGAACGCGGCGCCGGCGCAGCCGCGTTGGCGTTGCGCGAGCGCATGGAACAACATCGCAACAGCCCGAGCTGTTCCAGTTGTCATTCGCGGATGGATCCGCTGGGTTTTGCGCTCGAGCACTACGACGCCGTCGGGCGGTGGCGTGAGACCGACGCTGGCGCCGCGATCAACTCGACGATCACCCTGGACGGGGCCACGATTGAGACCCCGAAGGCGTTTCGCGAGGCGCTGGTTCAGGGCGATCAGCTCGTCTACACCGTCGCCGAGAAAATGCTGACCTACGCGCTGGGACGAGGGCTGGAATACTACGACCAGCCGGTCGTCCGGCAACTCGTCCGGGATCTGGCCCAGAACCACAACCACTGGTCGTCGCTGATGATGGGTATCGTGAAGAGCACGCCGTTCCAGATGCGCCGAGAGCAGAATTCATCCCAGGTCGCGCCCGCCGCGAAGAGCGTCGCCGCGCGCTGACCAGGGATCGCAACGAGGGTTTCGGGAGTCAAGAATGATCATCACCAAAATGCACCTGTCCCGCCGCGCGGTGCTACGCGGTCTTGGCGCGACGCTCGCGCTGCCCTTCCTCGACAGCATGGTGCCGGCGTTCACGGCGCTTGCCCAGACCGCCGCCGCTCCCGTTCGCCGGTTCGGGGTGTTCTACGTCCCGAATGGCATGTCGATGCCGTACTGGTTTCCGAAGACTCCCGGACCCCTTGCCGAACTGCCGCCGACGCTTCGATCGCTGACCGAGCTGAAGGATCGGGTCCTGCTGATGGGCGGCCTCGCCGATGAAGCGGCGAATCTGGTGCGCGCCTCCGGCGATCATGCGCGTTCGGCAGGAACCTTCCTGACCGGCGTGCCGTTCTCGACCGGCGGCTCCGAAGTGAGGGCCGGTGTTTCGGTCGATCAGATCGCCGCTCGCGAAACCGAGAAAGCCACACAGTTGTCCTCGCTTGAACTCGGCATCGAGTCGAACGCCATGGTCGGGTCCTGCGACGGCGGGGCGAGCTGCGCGTACACCAACACCGTCGCCTGGCGCAATCCGACGACGCCGCTGCCGATCGAGAACGATCCGCGCGCGGTGTTCGAGCGTCTGTTCGGCACGACCGGCACCACCGACAAGGCGGCGCGGCTCGCGCGAATCGAGCGCGATCGCAGCATTCTCGATTTTGTCGGCGCCGAAGCCACCAGCCTCGGCAAGGTCATCGGCCCGAGCGACAAGCAGAAGCTCGCCGAGTATTTCGATTCGGTGCGCGACGTCGAGCGGCGCATCCAGATGGCCGAGTCGCAGAACACCCGCGAGCTGCCGGTCGTCGAACAGCCGGTCGGCGTTCCCAACGACTACGCCCAGCACGCCAAGCTGATGATGGATCTGCTGCTGCTCGCGTATCAGACCGACATGACGCGGATCAGCACCTTCATGCTCGCGCGCGAGGTCAGCGCGCACTCGTATCCGGAAATCGGCGTGTCGGATTCGCATCATCCGCTCTCGCATCATCAGGACGAAGCCGCCAAGCTGGAGCGCCTGCACAAGATCAACGAATACCACTTCCAGCAGTTCGCGTATCTGGTGAAGAAGCTGGCGGCCACGCCGGAAGGCGACGGCAAGATGCTCGACTACACCATCTTCTTGTATGGCACCGGCATCAGCGACAGCAACACACACTTCCACGACGATCTGCCGATCGCCATCGTCGGCGGCCAGGCCGGCGGTGTGCGCGGCGGCCGCTACGTCAGGCATCCGAAGGGAACGCCGCTTACCAACCTCCAGGTGACGATCCTGGAGAAGATGGGCGTTCCGGTTGAAAAATTCGGCGACAGCACCGGCACCTTGAGCACCCTGACCAATGCCTGAGCGCCAGTCGACTCCGCGTCCGACAGCCACGCCGGGAACGATCGCCACGATCGTCGCGGTGGCGGCGATGCTTGTCGCGCTGGTGTGGGCGGCGCCGACCACGGCGCAAACCAAGCCGTACCCGATTTTTACCGTCGACCAGTTCGAGTCGGCGATGAAGACCGTCGGACTCGCGTTCGCGGCCGTGAACCGATCACTGGCTGAAGGCAGCGTGGAGGACTCAAAGGCCTATCTGGCGATCTCTCGCGAACGGCTGGCGACGACCATCACGTTCTGGCGCGACCGGCAGAAGGACGACGCGGTCGCGTTGCTCAGGGATACGCTGACGAAACTGGACGATCTCGATGTCGCGTTGTCGAAAGCGGACCTGGTGGCGGCTGCCGCTGCGGCCAAACAGGCCCAGTCGAGCTGTCAACCGTGCCACGGGCTTTATCGGGAGCAGGATTCGAGCACCAAGGTGTATCGGCTGAAGCCCGAATTGACGCGATGATGAGGGGCAGTCCGACCGGGCGACGGTTGACGTTTCTTGTCGCATCTTGCTCGCGATTGTTGGTTACACTGAAAACGTCCGGTCCGAATGGCTTGGAGAACTAGATGTCCCGATACTCGCTCCTCGTCCTGACCGCGGCGGCCACGACGCTCATGGCGCTGGCCAGCAGCTCCGGCCAACTGCTCGCCCGAGGTGATCAACAGGTGGCGGCTCGGGCAGTCGCCCCGTCCGCGGCCGAGCATCGCGCGCTCCTCACTCGCTACTGTGTCACCTGTCATAACGCCAGACTGAAAACGGCGAACCTGTCCCTCGATGCACTCGACCTGACGGAGATTCCCGCGCACGCCGACGTGTGGGAGAAGGTCATCCACAAGCTCCGGACGGAGACGATGCCGCCCTTCGGCCGCCCGCGTCCCGACAAGTCAGCGCAGCAGGCGTTGACCGCGTTTCTCGAATCGACGATTGACCAGGCGGCCGCGGCCCATCCCAATCCGGGACGAACCGACACCATTCATCGGCTGAACCGCGCCGAATACCGCAACGCGGTTCGGGATCTGCTGGCCCTCGAGATCGACGTCGCCTCGCTGCCGGCCGACGACATGAGTTACGGCTTCGACAACATCGCCGGCGTGCTGAAGATGACGCCGTCACTGCTCGATCGCTACATGGCGACGGCGCGGCAGATCAGCCGGGTCGCGATCGGCAACCGTTCGCTGCCACCTACCGCGGAAACCTTCCGGCTCAAGGCCGACCTGGCCCAGGACGAAGGTTTCGATACGCTCCCAATGGGCACACGCGGCGGCACCGCCATCCGTTACCAATTCCCGCTCGACGCGGACTACAACATCAGGGTTGAAGCCCTCGGGGGCGGGGCCGACACACACGAGCTCGAGATCAGCGTTGACGGCGAACGCGTCAAGATGCTGGTCTTGAACCCGCGATCGGGCATGGGGACCGGGCAGGGCTACGACTCCGAGGGCGCGCCTCAGGAGGTCCGTATTCCGGTGAAGGCGGGTCCGCATACGCTTGGCGTCACCTTTGTCAAACGTTCCGCCGCGCTCGCGGAAACCGTCCGGTTGCCGTTTCTTGCGCCGCATGCCGAGGGCGCACCGCGATCGCAGCCGGCAGTTGGCAGCATCACCATCACCGGGCCACTCGATCCCCGCGGTGTGGAACAGACGCCGAGCCGCGAGCGGATTTTCAGGTGCCGTCCGGCCAACCTGTCTGCCGAGGCGGCCTGCGCGCGACAGATTCTCTCGACGCTCGCGCGTCGCGCCTATCGGCGTCCGGTCACCAGCGCCGAAGTCGGCGTCCTGGTGAGTTTCTACAACGACGCACGGGCCGCTTCCGGCTTTGAGGGCGGCATCGAAATGGCGCTGCGGCGCTTGCTCATGAGCCCGGAGTTCCTGTTCCGTGTCGAAAGCGAGCCGGCCAACGTCGCGTCAGGCCAGGCGTATCAGGTATCGGACCTCGACCTCGCCTCGCGGCTCTCGTTCTTCATCTGGAGCAGTATTCCGGACGATGAACTGCTCGATGCGGCGATCAAGGGCACGCTGAGGAAGAAGGGCGTGCTCGAGCAGCAGGTGCGTCGGATGATTGCCGATCCGCGTGCGGAGGCGCTGTCGAGCAACTTCGCCGGCCAGTGGCTGCAGCTGCGAACGATTGAAGGCTCGTCGCCCAACGAGTATCTCTTTCCGAATTTCGGCGAGAACCTGCGGCTGGACTTCCGGCGCGAAACCGAGCTGCTGTTCGACAGTGTGTTGCGCGAGAATCGAAGTCTGCTCGAGTTCCTCACGGCCGACTATACGTTCATCAATGAGCGGCTGGCCAAACACTACGGCATCCCCAACGTCTACGGCAGTCACTTCAGGCGCGTGCCCCTGACCGACGGCCACCGCCGAGGACTCCTGGGGCAGGGCGGCTTCCTCACGGCAACGTCGCTCGCCGATCGGACCACGGTGGTGGCGCGCGGTAAGTGGATCCTCGACAACCTTCTCGGATCGCCGCCGCCGCAGCCGCCGCCCAATATTCCACCACTCAAGGAAAAAGAGAGCGGCGGCCGAGTGCTGTCACTCCGCGAGCGCATGGAACAGCATCGCGCCAGTCCGGAGTGTGCGAGCTGCCACGCGCAGATGGATCCGCTGGGATTTGCGCTCGAGAATTTCGACGCAACCGGGCAATGGCGGACCCGCGAAGGCGACCGGCCGATCGACGCGTCCGCCGTTCTGCCCGATGGGTCGACACTCGATGGTCCCGATGGCCTGCGCAACTGGCTCGTCGGCCGGCCCGACCAGGTGGTCTCAACCGTCACCGAGAAGTTGCTGGTCTACTCCCTGGGCCGGGGCCTTGAGTACTACGACGCGCCGGCCGTTCGCCAGGTCGTCAGAACTGCGGCCGCCGACAACTACAAGCTCTCGTCGCTCATCCTCGGCGTGGCCCAGAGTGCGCCGTTCCAAATGCGAGTGAAGTGAGGACACATGTTTTTAACCAAGATGGCGCTGCCGAGACGGACGTTCCTGCGCGGGATCGGCGTCACCATCGCCCTGCCGCTGCTCGATTCGATGGTACCGGCGGCGTCAGCGCTAGCTGACACTCCGGCAAAGCCGGTCCGCCGCCTGGGATTCATCTACACCCCCAACGGCGCCACGATGAGCGCATGGACACCAGCCGGTGAGAGCGGCGTCCTCGACGAGCTTTCGCCAACGCTCAGCCCGCTCGCGCCGTTCAAGGACCAGCTGATTGTGCCGACCGGCTTGAGTCAAAAGCAGGCCGAATCGTTCGGCGACGGTAACGGCGAGCACTCGCGTGGACAGACTGTGTGGCTGTCGGGTGTCCACCCAAAGCGCACCGAAGGCGCCGACGTTCAAAATGCCGTGACCGTGGATCAGATTGCCGCCCAGGCCCTGGGGAAGGACACCCGGCTGCTCTCGATTGAAATGGCGCTCGAGCAGAACTATCTGGTCGGCAACTGCGACAACGGCTACAGCTGCATCTACTGGAATACGATTTCGTGGCGCACGCCGACGATGCCGCTGCCGATGGAAGTCAACCCGCGCATCGTCTTCGAGCGGATGTTCGGCGACGGCGGAACCCCGGAGCAACGCCTGGGACAGGTCCGCGAGGATCGCAGCATCCTCGATTCGGTGCGGGAGGCGGTTCTCACGCTGCAGAACCGGCTCGGCGCCAGTGATCGCGTGAAAGTCGCGGAGTACCTCGATTCGATGCGCGAGATCGAGCGCCGGATCCAGGTCGCCGAGAAGCAAAGCGGCGAAGCATTGATCGAGCTGCCGGGTCGCCCGGTGGGGGCGCCAGACGGGTACGATGAGCATGCCAAGCTGATGATCGACTTGGCGGCGCTGGCTTTTCAGGCAGACGTCACCCGCGTCTTCACGCTGCTGCTCGGCCGGGAGCAGACAAATCGGCCGTATCCCTTCATCGGCGTCCCGGAAGCGCATCATTCCATCTCGCACCACCAGAACGACCCGGTCAAGCTGGCGAAGTGCGCGAAGGTCAACGCGTATCACATCTCGTTGCTCGCACGCCTGGCCGAGAAGCTGCGTTCGACGCCCGACGGCGACGGCACGCTGCTGGATCACTCGATGATTCTGCAGGGCAGTGGCCTGAGCAACTCCGATCAGCATTCGCATATCGACCTGCCGCTCGTCGTGGTCGGCGGCGGCGGCGGCCGGCTGAAGGGCGGGCGGCACTTGCGGTTCCCGAAGGATACGCCGATGAACAACCTTCACATGGCGCTGCTCGAGAAGGTCGGCGTGGAGGTCGAGCAGTTCGGCGACAGCACTGGCAGGCTCGATCTGGAACCGTTGTCAGGTGTGTAGGTGCGGATCGCGTTCCGCCAAGCGTTGAACCCTATGGATCGCCTCATTAATCGAATGTCCACGTCGTTGATCGTGTTGATGGTCGCCACGATCGGCCTCTTCGCCGCCGGCGATGAGCGGCTTGTCAACGCCGCAAAGCTGGGGGACGCTGCCGCAGTGCGGTCGCTCATCCAGCAACGCGCCGATGTGAATGCCGCTCAACCCGACGGGACGACCGCCCTGCACTGGGCGGTTCAGCGTGACAACCCGGACATCGTCGATCTTCTGATCAAGGCCGGAGCGAATGCGAAGCCTGCCAACCGCTATGGCGTGACCCCGCTCTCGGTGGCCGCGCTGAACGGCAATGCCAGCATCATCCAGAAGCTGATCGCAGCCGGTGCCGATCCGAATGCGACCTCGGCAGAGGGCGAAACCCCGCTGATGACCGCGGCTCGAACGGGCAAGGTCGATGCCGTGAAGGTGCTGATCGCCAGTGGCGTCGATGTCAACGCCGCGGAAAAGACCCGCGGTCAGACTGCGCTCATGTGGGCGGCGGCGGAGAATCACGCGAGTACCGTCAGTGCGCTCATGGCCGCCGGCGCTGACATCAACCTGAGATCAACCGGCGGCTTCACGCCGCTCCTGTTTGCGGTGCGTGCGGGGGCGATCGAGACGGTCAATGCGTTGATCGCTGCCGGTGCGAGCGCGAATGACACGATTCAGCCGGGCGGGACACGGTCCGCTATGGCGGCGGGGAGGGGTGGGCCGGCCGGAGGCAACCAGCCGGCCGGGCGGGGCGGAAGAGCGGGAGCTCCGATGCCGAGCGCGCCAGCAGCCGCAGCTGGTAGGGGCCGCGGTACGGCCGTCGCCGATCCGTCCGTCGACGAGCCAGCGCCTGTGATCGCCGAGCGCCCCGACGCCGATATCAGGCAGCTCCTGGCGGTCTTCAACACCGGAAGTCGCCGCACACCGGGTTCGGGTGCCACGAACGCCCTGATGCTGGCGATCACCAACGCGCATTTCGAGCTCGCGGCGCTGCTCCTGGAGAAGGGCGCCGATCCGAACGCCGTCGACGCCGGCTGGACAGCTCTCCACCAGCTCGCGTGGACACGGCGCCCGCCGATCCAGCACGGTTTACCTCCGCCGGTGCCGACGGGAAATCTGGATAGCCTGACGCTTGCGAACAAACTGCTGGAGAAGGGCGCGAATCCCAACATTCGCATGACGCGGGAGCCCGGCGACGGTGCGCGGAATATCCTGAGTCGGGTCGGGTCAACGCCGTTCCTTCAGGCCGCCAAGCTTGGCGACCTCGAGTACATGCGTCTGCTGTTGGCGCACGGCGCCGATGCGTCAATCTCGACCGACGAAGGTGCGACGCCTTTGATGGCGGCGGCCGGTGTCGGTATCTGGCAGGTCGGCGAAAGCGCAGGAACCAATGAAGAAGCGCTCGAAGCGGTGAAGCTGTGTTTCGAGCTTGGCAACGACGTCAATGCTGCCGATGTGAATGGCGACACGGCACTGCATGGCGCCGCGCACCGCGGAGCGAACGAGGTCGTTCAATATCTCGTCAGCAAGGGCGCGAAGATGGACGTGCCGAACAAGCTCGGATGGACGCCCTGGATCATCGCGGACGGTGTGTTGTATCCCAACACCTACAACCGCCGTCTCGACACGGCGGAGTTGTTGCTGAAGCTGGGCGCAAACCCGAAGGTCGGTATGCGACGGCCCGAGGATCTACCTCCGAGCGAATCGAAACTCAATCGACCGGCAGACCTTCGTTGATCCGCCGGCTGATCGCGTTCCGCGGGCCGTTCGATTGCTGACCCGGCCGTCCGGCTTGTGTCGTAGCACTTTCCGCCGCTGTAACGGAGTCAACATATGTCACGAAAAGTCGTAGGGATCGTGCCGGCGCTCGCCTGTATCGTCGTCGCGCTGATCTGGGCGACACCGCCAAGGGTTTCTGGACAGTCCACCGGGCAGCCGAGTACCAAGGCTGGTGATTGGCCGATGTATCTCGCCGACACGCGCGGCAGCAAGTACTCGCCTCTGGACCAGATCGGCGCGGCCAATTTCAGCAAGCTCGAAGTCGCGTGGACGTTGAAGACGGACAACCTGGGTGCCCGGCCGGAGCAGAAACTGCAGGGCGCACCGATTGCGATCCGGGGAACGCTCTACACGACGGCGGGACAGGCCGGCAAAGCCGCCATCTCGATCGACGGACGGACCGGCGAGCTGCGTTGGGTGCATCGCTACCAGGAGGGCGATCGCGCCAACCGCTGGTCGCCGCGGCAATATTCGGGACGTGGCGTTGCCTACTGGACTGATGGTCGCGGCGACGAGCGGATCATCTATCTGACGACCGGCTATCAGATGATCGAGCTCAACGCGAAGACCGGGAACCCGATTGCGTCGTTCGGGAAGAACGGCGTCCTCGACCTCAAGGTCGGCGTGGTCGTTGGCAAAGACAAGCAAATTGATCTGGAGAAGGGCGAAATCGGCCAGCACGCAGTACCGACGGTGGTCGGCGACGTGATCCTGGTCGGTTCGTCCATGCAGGAAGGCGTTGGCTACAACTTCAGCATGAACGCAAAAGGTCTGGCCCGGGCATTCGACGTCAGGACCGGCAAGCAGCTCTGGCGCTTCAACACCATCCCCAAGCCGGGGGAATTCGGCAACGACACCTGGGAGAACGGGTCGTGGGAGTGGACCGGCAACAACGGCGTCTGGGCGCCGATCACCGCGGACCCTGAAGCGAACCTCGCCTATCTCCCGGTGGAAACGCCGACCATGGACGAGTACGGCGGCAACCGGCCGGGCAATAACCTGTTCGCCGAGAGCCTCGTCGCCGTTGACTTGAAGACGGGCATTCGGAAGTGGCACTTCCAGCTCGTGCATCATCCGCTGTGGGATCACGACATCTCGTCAGCGCCGCTGCTGATTGACGCGACGATCGACGGACGGCCGCGCAAGCTGGTCGCGCAGCCGACCAAGCAGGGTTGGCTTTACACGTTCGACCGGATCACCGGAGAACCGATCTGGCCGATTGTCGAGAGGCCCGTCCCGCAGACCGATGTGCCGGGTGAGAAGACATCACCGACGCAACCCTTTGTCACCAAGCCGCCACCGTACTCGCGGACATACGTCGCGGAATCGGATCTGATTGACTTCACGCCGGCGCTCCGCGCGCGTGCCCTCCAGAATCTCAGGACCGGCGGCTTCCGGTGGGAGGAGACGCCGTTCATCCCGCCGACCTATTCTGGTCCAGGCGGAAAATGGCCCAGCGGCGGAATCAACCACGGCAACCTGTTTGGTGGAATCAACTGGCCCGGCGCCGCCTTCGACCCCGAAACCGCAATCTTTTATGGCCAGGCCGGGAATGCGAATGTCTCGGCGGCAGCTTTTGGCCCCGAGGAGCTCGAGCTCTGGGGACCGGAGCATCAGGCGAAGAACCGTATCCCGTGGTGGGAATCTCCGTACGGGCGAGCCGGTCGGCCGACGGCGGCGGGCAGGGGCCCGGCCGCTGGGGCGCCGGGCGGCGGACGCGGGGCTGGTGGTGGCGCCGCGGGCGCCGGCGGCGCGGCTCAGACTGGAGTTCCCGGCGGCGGTGCACGCGGAGGCGGCGCAGCTCCTCCGGTTGGGGCAGCCGGTGGCGGCGGCGGACGGGGTGGTATGACCGCCGGTCTCGAGGGATTCCCGATCGTGAAACCGCCCTACGGCGTGCTGGCGGCGATCGATCTCAATACCGGCACGTTGAAATTCCAGGTGCCGAACGGCGACACTCCGGATAACTACCGGAACGCGCTCCAGCGGCTCGGCATCAACTACCCGGAGAAGACCGGACAAGCTGGCATTGATACCGGCGTGATGATCACCAAGACGATGGTGGTGCTCGGTGATCTCGTGAGCACCTCACCTCCCGGACGACCGGCTGGAGCGATGCTCCGCGCCTACGACAAACAGAGCGGCAAGGAAATCGGCACTGTGCTGATGCCCAATCGCGTCAGCGGCTCGCCAATGACCTATCTCGGGAGTGACGGAAGGCAGTACATCAACATCGCCGTCTACGGCCAGGGAACGGGAGGAGGCACGTATGTCACCTACGCCCTCCCGGCCTCTGAGATTCGCGCGCCCGGCGCGCAGCAGTAGAGAGGCAGCCGTTTTAATCCTCACTTCGTGGCAGACGCCGAATTCAAGACTTCCCTGGAAATTCGGCGTCCGCTATTCCTGACTGCGCGCGTCGCACTGGTAATCGAAATCGAAGCCCGCGATACCGCGTCGATGTCGGCGCCGACTTTGAAGGGGTCGCGGATGTCCTTGCCGACGAATTGCGCCGCGAACGCCGGGAGATCTACCGAAAAATAGCCGTACGGTTCGTGATGGTTCGCCACCACGATTCCGCTCAGGATTCCGTTCGGATCCATTCCGACGAGGATCTTGATCGGACCGTCGTAGGCGCGTTCCAGCGGCTCCAATTCCGTCGTCCAGAACGCGAGACCGAGAAGAGTCTGTGCGCCAGACGGCTCGCGCTTGTAGGCTTTGAAGTGGGGCGGGGATCCCGTCCTCGGGGAAAACGTCGAAGCTGAAGGAAACAGGCGTTGGAGTTGCTCGAGGAGCTTGCCCTCGACTGGCGCCTGCCAGCCGCTGAGTATTCTGGTGCCAAGGACCAGTGACGCCAGAGCGAGCGACAGGCGCATGGACGTGTCGGTGATTATCACGTTCCCTGTACACTTCCGTCAATTCTCAGCGCCGGCGTTCGTGAGCGGGAGTCAACCATGTCAATCAAGAGATTCGTCCCAGCCGTCGGCCTTCTCTGTGCCCTGCTGCCCGTTGAATCGGGCCTCGATGCGCAAGGCCCGGCGGCTCAAAAGCTGGCCCGGGCCGAGAGCGTGAAGTGTGAGTTCACGGTGATGGCGACCGGGACCTGGAACAAAGGTGCGGCCGAGGCGGAGACGAAAGTCGCGAAGTTGTCCATCGGCTTCGACACCGTCAACGCCGACGACGGGACGGCGCGAGTGATCGGTGCGTTTGGCCCTTCTGACATCATCGTCCGACTGTCGAGCGGGACGCTTCATTTCGTGCAGTCATTCCGCGAGGGGCCCCTGTATCTGACGACGATTTTTCCGGAGGAAACCCGTGATGGGAAGCTGCAAGCGGTGCACACCCGACACGAGTACACACAGGTGTCGCTCCCGGGCTTCACCTCGCGACCGGAGCAATATTACGGCGAATGCACGATCGTGAAGTGATCGGCGTGCCTAGTCGTCGGGTGGGGACAGGAGATAGCCCACTCCGCGAATCGCGCGAATGAGAGGCCGGCCAGCCTGGCCAAGCTTCTTGCGCAGGTGACTGACGTGGACGTCGATGCCCCGCTCGTCGGCTGAGATTTCGCGATGATACAGAATGGCTGAGATGCGCTCACGCGAGACGACACGGCCTGCCGATCGCATCAACAGCTCGAGTAGATCGAATTCGGTCGAGGTGGTCTCGACCGGTTCCGTGCCGCGCCAGATCTCGCGACTCGCCGCATTCAACCGCAGGCTGCCAACCTGAATCACCGCGTCCTGCGGTGCGGTGTTGTCGCCGGAGCGCCGTAAAACGGCGCGGATGTGCGCGACCAGTTCCCGGGCATCAAACGGCTTTGACAGGTAATCGTCGGCGCCAGCTTCGAGACCCGCGATTCGATCCTGCTGACTCGATCCATTGGTCAAGAGGATCACCGGCACCTGGCTCTGACGTCGAAGTTGCCGCAGCACCTCGAAGCCCTCGAGAAACGGCAGCCTGACGTTCAAGACGACGAGGTCGTGCTTCTCCACCAGGGCCCGGCGAAGGCCATTCGGGCCGCTCATCTCGACATCCAGATGGTAGCCATGATCCGGAAAAAACCGGCCGAGCCGCTCGATGAGCTCCGAATCGTCGTCGATCAGAAGAATCGATCGGTGGCGAGCGAGATCGGCGTCCTGCAGTGAGTGCTCCATGAGGGCAACTGAGCTTCTCATCGATCCGGAGGGGCGATATCGTGATCGCACACGAGATCCTCTCGAGATCCAAAGAGCTGAAGATGAGTAGGTCGACATGAAATTTTCTGAATTATCAGGGCCAGGCGTGGTCGCGTCAATTACTGGAAAAAGGTAGGGCCGCCAAACGGCAGCGATTCGCGTCGCACTACCGGTTTGCAGGTATTGACGCACCAGGTTTACGGCACGAGACTACCCGCCAACCGAAAAGACCAGGTCGTCAGGGCGTGGGCGAGTCTTGCTGTGTAAGGGAGAATCTCATGCGTGCTGCGTCGCAACTCGTCATGTTGACTGTGTGCCTGATCCTCGGCTTCGCAACGGCGGCCCTGGCGCAGGAGACGGCTATTGCCGGAGTGGTGAAAGACTCGAGCGGGGGCGTGGTGCCGGGTGTCACCGTTGTGGCCTCGAGTCCGGCGCTGATTGAGAAGAGCCGTGCTTCGGTGACGGATGGGCAGGGCCAGTACAAGATCATTCAGCTCGTGCCCGGCCCGTACACGGTGACGTTCACGCTCGAAGGCTTCAACAAGGTCGAGCGGACCGGTATTGTGCTGAACGCGGAGACGACACTGCCGGTCAACGCCGAGCTGCGGGTTGGCGCCCTGGCGGAGACGGTTACCGTGACCGGCGCCTCGCCGATCGTGGACCTGCAGACGGTTTCGTCGGTGACGGTCATGACGCGCGAAATACTTGACGTCGCGCCGATTTCGAAGAACCTGCAGACGGTCGGCATTCTGATTCCCGGCACCTCGCTGCAAGGATCGGCGCAGGCAGTGGTAAGGGACGTTGGTGGATCGTCGCAGGGCGACCAGTACCCGCTCAGCTATCGCGGTTCGACAGCATCGGTGACGTCGGTGGACGGCATGCGCGTCAGCGTCGTCGTCGCCTCGGGGCAGTACGGCCTGTTCCAGAACGACGGCGGTGCCCAGGAGATCAGCTACAACACGGGCGCCGACTCGGCCGAGATGGGCCAGGCGGGCCTTCGCGTCAACGTGGTACCGCGTGAAGGCGGCAATACGTTCAGGGGCACGATTTCCACCAATTACACTGGCGGCGACGCCTGGAACGCAGAGAACCTCAGCCAGCAGCTCCAAGACTCCCAGATCACGGCGGTGAGCAAGATCCAGCATGTCTACGACTTCAATCCTGTGTTCGGCGGACCCATCAAGCGCGATCGGCTCTGGTTCCTCACGACCCCGCGCTGGCTGGGCGTCACCAAGACCGTCACCGACACGTTCTACGACGCCGATCCGAACCCCTACAAGTACGCGCCCGACAACAGTCGCCCGGGGTTCGACGACAACCGCCAGACCAGCTTCCTGAACCGCCTGACGTGGAGGGTGAGCGACAAGAACAAGATCACCGGCTACGTCGACAAACAGACGAAGTTCATCGGCCACATTGGCGTGAGCTCGACGAACCTCCCCGAGGCATCGTCGTGCCAGTGTCTGCCCTATCAGTGGGTGGGCAACGTGAAGTGGTCATCGACGCTCACCCAGCGGCTGCTGCTCGAAGCCGGCTGGGGGCTTTACAACGTCGAATGGGACTACACGAACCAGAAGGAAACGCCCGGCACCGCGTTCCGCATCAACGACCAGACAAAGGGCATAACCTTCAACGCGCCGACGTTTTCGCTGCAGCGGAACATCTCCAGTTTGAACAGCTACACGGCCAAGCTGACCTGGGTCACCGGGACGCACAGCCTGAGCGGCGGTCTCAACGGCAACCTGGGATCGTACGATGTCATCACGACACGCGACAACGGCGGCGTCTCGCAGATGCGATTCGGGAACATCGGTTTGAACGGCGTCAACGCCGACGAAACCGGCTACGGTCCGAATCAGGTCACGCTGGCCCTTCCCACGGACAACTTCAACAGGATCAAGGGCGACAACGGATTCTGGGTCAGCGACCGGATGACGTACAAGCGGGCCACCATCACCGCCGGCTTGCGGTTCGACTGGTTTGAGGCAGCGCCGGACACGTCGGCTGTTCTCCCCAACAAGTGGACGCGGTCGATCACTTACGACAACAACCGGCCAGAGCAGCAAGCGCCGAGCTGGACGGATCTGAGCCCCCGGCTTGGCTTTGCGTACGACCTGTTCGGCAACGGGAAGACTGCGCTGAAGGTTGGCGCTTCGAAGTACCTGAACGCCGAAACCGTGACCACCGCCGGAAACCTCAATGACGTGGGCAGACTGACGTCCACGGCCAGCCTCACGTGGACGGACAACAGCCGGGATTTCACGATCTTCAATCCGGACGGCTCGGTGCAGGACAAGGACTTCAACCCGAACGCCCCGATCGATCCTTCCACCGGCCTTCAGCAGGACGAGATGGCGCCCCTCGGCAGCTCCACGTTCGGCCAACTTGTGACGAGCAACACCACGACGGCTCAGGGCGTGACCATGGGCTACGGCCATCGCGGCTACTCGTGGGAGTTCTCCGGCGGCGTGCAGCACGAGCTGCTGCCGCGTGTGTCGGTGAGCTTCAACTACTATCGCCGCAACACGGCGGGCAACCAGGTCATTACCGACGACCTCAACCTCGGCCCGTCGAATTACATCGGTCCGTACTGCATCACGACGCCAACTGACTCACGTCTCCCAGACGGTGGCGGATGGCAGCTGTGCGACATCTACCAGCGGACGCCCGAGTCCTTCTTGACTCCGCAGAAGAACGTTCAAGACTTCACCAGGAGTCATCTCGACAATGCTGGGTCGTCGGCGAAGCCAATCGTCTACAACCATGGCTACGATCTCACTGTCAACGTGCGGTCGTCCCATGGCACCACCGTCCAGGGGGGGCTCAACGCCGACCGCGCGATCACCGACAACTGCTATCTCGCGGCGATCGCCAGCCCTCAGACGCTGCAGAAGAACCCCATCACTGGCAACTCGTTCTGCCACACCGTGACACCGTTCCGGCCCGATTGGAAGTTCATCGCCTCGCAGTCGCTGCCCTGGTGGGGTCTCAATTTGTCCGCGACATACCAGCGCACACCGGGCCCTTCCCGTGCGGCGACCTGGACCGTCACCCAGCCGACTGCGAACGCGGCCGGGTGGACCATTACCACGGCACCCGGGTCCACGCCAGCGCAGGTTGCAGCGGCAAACACCAGTTTCAGCCTGTTCCAGACCGGGCAGCATCTCGAGGAGCCGCTGAATCAGCTCGATCTCCGGCTCTCGAAGCGCATCACCATGAGCGGAGGAAAGCGCCTGCTGGTCAACGTCGACGTCTACAACATGTTCAATAGTGCCTGGGTCTACACGCAGAACGGCACGCTGGGCAGCAACTACATTATCAATTCGACCTGGCTCCGTCCGGCGCAGGTGCTGCAGGCGCGGATGTTCAAGCTCGGCGGCCAATTCGACTTCTAATGTTCGAGCCGTGACCCCGGCTTCGCGACGGGGTCACGGCGTCGCGCGTCCTCTCACTACTCATTCCTTTTGCCCTTGACGGATTGCCACGGGAAGCGCGATGTTGTATCGGCCTTTTCGAGATACTCGTAGCGCAGGACTTTAGTCCTGCCGTCGATCACAGGAGGAAGCGATGCGAACGCGTCGGCCCTATCGATCTTGGACCTTGGCCGCGGCCGCCGCGGCAGCGCTTGCGCTCGTTGTTGGCCTCTCGGCACAGCAAACCCAGCCGGCCGCCGATCAGCACGCCGGCGGTTATTCCGAGGCCGACATCCAATCCGGGTCGGTGGTGTACGCCGCGCAGTGCTCGACCTGTCATGGTCCAAACGGCGATCAGGTATCTGGCGTCGACCTTCGGAGCGGCCGCTTTCGCAACGCAACCTCGGATGACGATCTGCGACGGGTCGTCACAGACGGCCTTCAGGGCACGTCGATGCCAGGCCGCAAATTCGAGCCTGCCCAGCTGACGGCGCTCATCGCCTTCATCCGCAATATGCGCGACTTCAACGCGAAACCGGTGGCCAGCGGCAACGTGTCGCCAGGTCAGATGGTCTTCGAAGGAACCGGGCGCTGCGCGACGTGTCATCGCGTGAACGGGAAGGGCTCGCACGTCGGGCCGGACTTGAGCGAGATCGGGAGCTCGCGGAATGCAGCGGCGCTGCAGCAGGCGCTCCTGGATCCAAGCAGCGTGATGATGCCCATCAACCGGCCCGTGCGCATCGTCATGAAAGACGGACGGACGGTCAGCGGCCGCCGCCTGAATGAAGACACCTACACCATTCAGCTGATCACCGATCAAGAGCAGCTGCTGTCGGTCTCGAAAACCGATCTCCGCGACTTCCAGATTCTCACGGCATCGTCGATGCCGTCCTACAAGGACAAACTCTCTCCCCAGGAACTTGCCGACGTCGTCGCGTATCTCGGCTCGCTCAGACCGGCCGGGCGTGGCGGACGGGGCGCGCCGCCGCAGGGTGCGCCGGTGCAGGGTGGGCCGCCGCAGGGCGGGCGGCAGGGGCCGCCGCCCGGCTAGCGCCAATGTCCACAGTGATTTTCCAAATGATCCTTCGTGAGCTTCGTGGCTTCGGATACCGACAATCGCCACACCAATAAGGGAACGGCCATGACCCGACGGTTTGCGCTCGCGCTTGTTAGTCTGATCGCACTGGTTCCATTGGGCATCCGCGCCCAAGTCACCTCGGCGCGTTTGCTGCGCGCCGCCGCGGAACCACAAAACTGGCTGACCTACTCGGGCGGATACGCGAGTCACCGGCACAGTCTGCTGACCCAGCTCACGCCAGACAATGTGAAGAACCTCGAGCAGAAGTGGGCGTTTCAGGCCGACCAGTCGCTCCAGAATTTCGAGGCCACGCCGCTTGTCGTCGACGGCATCATGTATTTCACCCAGCCGATCAACGACGTCGTCGCGCTCGACGCCAAGACCGGGCGCGTCTTCTGGATGTTCCGGCACCCGCTGCCGGCGGATATCAAACCCTGCTGCGGGTCGGTGAACCGCGGCCTGGCCATTCTCGGCGACACGCTGTTCTTGGGTACGCTTGACGGTCAGTTGATTGCCATCAACGCGAAGAGCGGGCGGCAAGAGTGGGTCACGAACGTGGTACCCAATTACGCCGACGGCTATTCGTTGACGATGGCTCCGCTCGTGATCAAGGACATGGTTGTGGTCGGCGTGGCGGGAGGGGAGTACGGCATTCGCGGCTTCATCGCGGCGTTTGAACCCCGGACCGGAAAAGAGATCTGGCGATTCAATACGATCCCCCGGCCGGGGGAGCCCGGGTACGAAAGCTGGCCGGACAAGTCGGCGGAAACCGGCGGCGGGCCCGTCTGGCTCACCGGCTCGTACGACCCCGAGCTCAATCTCACCTACTGGGGTGTCGGCAATCCCGGGCCGGATTGGAATCCCAAGGTACGTGAGGGCGACAACCTCTACTCGGATTCAGTCGTCGCGCTCGACGCCGATACCGGCAAGCTCAAATGGCATTATCAGTTCACACCCAACGACGGGTATGACTACGACTCGGTGCAGATTCCGGTGCTCGTCGATATGCCGTGGCAGGGCACACCTCGCAAGCTGATGATGTGGGCGAACCGCAACGGCAACTTTTACGTCCTGGATCGGACCAACGGGAACTTCCTCTTGGGTAAACCTTTCGTCAAGGTGAACTGGATGAGCGGATTCACGCCCAGTGGTCGGCCGATCCAGACGCCGCAGCCGGAAGGCAGCCCCACGTTCCCAGGGAATCAAGGTGCCACCAACTGGTACTCGCCTTCGTATAGCCCGCGCACTGGCCTCTTCTACATTCCGGTGTGGGACAACTACGGGAGCCTCTATTCCCAGAGGCCGGTGGAGTACCGGGCCGGTCAGATCTTTGGTGGCGGCATCCCAAGACCACTCGTGCCGGTTCCGGGAGCGCCGGCCACGCCAACGCTTCGTCGCGGCGCCATCAACAATTGGACGTCAGCGGTCGGCAATGGCGCCGTGTTCGCCATTGATCCCCGGACCGGCGAGCGGAAGTGGAAATTCGAGATGACCGACGTGACCGACAGTGGGATCCTGACCACGGCCTCGGACCTGCTCTTTACCGGCGGGCGGGAAGGCTACTTCCAGGCGCTCGACGCGCGCACCGGCGCCCTCCTATGGAAGGCGAACCCAGGAGGCCAGATTGTCGCGGGGCCGATCAGCTACCAAGTGGAGGGTAAGCAGTACGTCGCCGTTGCCTCCGGCCACGACATGGTGGCGTTTGCCCTCCGTGACTGAACGGACTTTTGCGGATCCTCGCCGTATAGGACTTCCCCGTACTCGTAGTGCAGGACTTCCGCCTTCGCGCAAAGCGCTTCGGCGGACCACCGTAGCGTTGGCGAAGGTGGTTAGTCCTGCTCACACGCTGGACCTAGAGTCCGCATTGCGAGTACCTAGATGTATCTTCCAAAGCCATAGATCGGAGGTCTTCGATGATCAGGATGTGGAACGGACTTCTTTGTGCTGCCTTCGTCGCATTGATGCCGTGGGCCGCCTGGGCGCAGCGCGGCGCGTCTGGCCCGCCCGAGCACGCCGCGATCAAACCGGTGAACCAACTCCCGAACCCTTATGAGACCGTCAGGGACTGGGGAGCGCTTCCGAACGGACGAAAGTGGGGGTCCGTCAGTGCGGTCAACGTTGACGCTGACGGAAAGCACATCTGGGCCGCGGATCGCTGCGGCGCCAACTCGTGCGCCGGCTCCGATGTGAACCCCATTGTCAAACTGGATCCCGATGGGAAGGTCGTGCAGAGCTTCGGAGCCGGGCAGATTCTCTGGCCCCACGGCATGGACGTGGACCGCCAGGGCAACGTCTGGGTCGTCGATGCGCGCGCCGCGACTCCAGCGGAACTCAAGCAATTTCCCAATGCGGCGGGCAAAGGCCACACCGTGACCAAGTTCAGCCCGCAAGGCAAAGTACTGCTGGTCCTCGGCACGCCCGGCCAGGCAGGCAACCCGCCCACACATTTCACCGAGCCAAACGACGTCCTCGTGGCGCCCGACGGGAGCATCTTCGTGGCGGAGGCGCACAACGATCAATTCCTCGACGCACCTGGAACGGGTGGCGTCGGGCGAATCTCGAAGTTCGCCGCGGACGGCAAGTTCATCAAGAGCTGGGGCACGTGGGGATATGGACCCAGCCAGTTCCGTGGCGCGCACTCCCTCGCGATGGACTCCCGAGGGCGCCTCTTCGTGGCCGATCGGGGCAACCGCCGGATCCAGATTTTCGACCAGCAAGGTACCCACCTCGACACCTGGTATCAATTCAGCCGCATCAGCGGGCTCTTCATCGATGCGAAGGACGTTCTGTACGCCATCGACTCGGAGTCCGACGACAGCTACAACCCGGGCTGGCGGAAAGGGCTTCGCGTCGGGAATGCGCGCACTGGCGAAGTGTGGTACTTCGTCCCGGAGCACGTCTCGAAGCAGGCGTCGGGCATGGGTGGATACGGTTCGATGGGCGAAGGAGTCGCTGCGGATGCTCAGGGGAACGTCATCGCCGGCGAGGTGGGGCCTGTGCAGGGGCTCACGAAGTTCATCCCGCGTCTCAAGCGGTGATCGTCGGTCGCGCAACAGCCCATTGCGAGAAAGACGCCGACGGGAAACGTGGAACGGTCCCGCACCGATGATTCGGAGCTCTGCATGCGCACTGGGATGAGGGTGATTGGCGGTCTCTTCCTCTTGCTCCTGACGACCGCGTGTGCACGGCCTGAAGCACAAGCGGCACAAGCCGAAGCAGCCAATGGGACGCGTTTCACTGGCGCCCGGCTGATTGTCGGCGATGGCACGACGATCGATAACGCCGCGTTCATCGTTCAAAACGGACTGATCAAAGAGGTCGGGACGGCAGCCGACGTGCGCGCGCCGGCGGGTTCACGGTCGGTCAATCTGGCGGGCAAGACCGTCATGCCTGCGCTCGTGAATGCTCATTCGCATCTGGGATGGGAGGGCTACACGAGTTGGGGCAGTCAGAACATGACGCGCGAGAACCTGATCGATCACCTGAATCGGCACGCGTACTACGGCGTCGGGACAACGGCTGGCACGGGGAGCGAGCGGGAAGACATCGCGCTGCAGGTCCAACTCGAGCAGCGTTTGGGACTGATCGAGGGCGCCCGGTATGTTGTGGTGCCCGGCATTGGGACACCGGGGGGTGGTCCGAACCCGAACTTCACGGACGACAGAGGCTGGTGGGGCTCGGCGGGCGGGATGCACGAAGTCACCAGCCCCGAAGAGGCCCGCAAGGTCGTTCAAGTGGAAGCGGCCAAGGGCGTCCAGAACCTCAAGATGTGGGTGGACGCCCGGGACGAGCGGCGTGGCGCGAAAGTGAAGCTCTCGCCCGAGATCTACCGGGCGGTCCTCGATGAAGCGCAAATCCGCGACATTCGAGTCTTCACGCACGCCACCAATCTCGAAGACCAGAAAATGCTGATCCGCGCCGGGGCGAGGAGGCTGATGCACTTCGGCGCCATCGACGACGAATGGCTCGCGCTGCTGAAGCAGCGGAACGTCTTCCTGCTCGCGGTCAACGGAACCGCAAGCGGCGCCGGCATCGATCCCGAGTACTACAAGGATCCATTCTTCCGGGAGCACGTCTCTGCCGCGGTGATCAAGCGTCTCAGCGACCCTGCCAATCTGCCGCCTGGCCAACAGAACCCCACCCCAGTCAACCCAACCGCAGCTCAGCAGGCTCAGCTACAGACCGCTAGAACTTTCAAACGGTTGGTTGACGAAGGAATCCAAATCACGTTGTCGGCCGACGCCGGTTTCGGGCCGACCGGAAGACTCGTAGGAACATTCTTCGGTTACTACGAGCACGTGCAAATGGAGAACTTCGTGCGGCTCGGCATGACGCCGGCGCAGGCGATCCTGGCATCAACGAAGCGGCCGGCTGAGGCCCTGGGCCTCGCAGATCTTGTGGGCACTCTCACACCGGGGAAGAGCGCCGACTTCATGGTGCTCGACGCCAACCCGCTCGATGACATCATGAATTCGCGACGGATTTCCCAGGTGTACCTTCGGGGGAAGGAACTCGATCGCGCGGGGCTGCGGGCGGCCTGGACCAAGTAGTTGCAGCGGGTGCCAAGAGCGTCGATGATTTCGGCAGACTGAGGAGAGTCACATGCCGTTGTACGAATACAGGTGTCGGGGATGCGGGCATGATTTCGAGGCGCTCGTTCGCGATTCAAGCACGCCAGCCTGCCCAACATGCCAGAGTTCGGATGTGGAGCGCCTGCTCTCGCTGTTCAGTGTGAGCTCGGCGACCACGAGAAAGGCATCCCTCGAAGCCGGGCGCCGCCACGGTCAGAAGGAGCGACTCGACCGCGCGGTCGCTGATCGCGAAGAGATCGAACATCACCGCCACTGACCAGACGGCAGTTGCGTATTGACCCCACGGCAAACGAACTCTACACTCGGGCGCTTGGGCGCCGACCCGATTCGTGTTCTGTGCGTCGATGACCATTCCCTTGTACGCGAGGGGATTGGACTGATCATCGGCCGACAATCGGACATCGAGGTTGTCGGTGAAGCGGCGACGGTCAAGGAGTCGATCGAGCGCTATACCCAGCTGCGCCCGGATGTCATGCTGTTGGACCTCGAGCTCGGCGCCTCCAGCGGCGTTGAGGTGATCACCTCAGTTTGTTCGACCGATCCCGGTGCCAGGATTATCGTGCTCACCGTCCACCAGGGCGATGAAGACATTTACCGCGCGATGGCAGCCGGGGCGGTGACCTATCTCTTCAAAGATGCTCTCTCGGACGATCTGATTCGCGTCATTCGCGAAGTACATGCCGGGCATCGTCCGATTCATCCTGACGTTGAGGCGACGCTTCTGGCGCGCGGGGCAAAGAAGAGCCTGACCAGCCGAGAAATTGAAGTACTCGAGCTCGTGGCCCGCGGCCTGCGCAATCACCAGATTGCGTCCACGCTGCGAATCACTGAGGAAACCGTTCAAGTCCACGTCAGAAACATCCTGGATAAGCTCGAGGTCGCCGATCGAACGGCGGCAGCGACGGTGGCCTTGCGTCGAGGCATAATCCACTTGTCCTAGCCGTCAACCTGGAGGCCGAGATGTCGCTCCGCCGCATTTCCCCATGTGCACTGTGGCTGATGATGGCCATCAGCCTTTGCGCGAGCCACCCAGCATTTGCGGCCGGCCCGCGAAAGCCGCTGACCGGCTACACCATCACGTCGTGGAGCAAGAAAGACGGGCTGGCCCCAGGCATGGTCTACGCCGTGGCGCAGGATCACGAGGGATATCTGTGGGTCGGCACCGACAACGGGCTGTTCCGGTTCGACGGCCTTCGGTTCATCTCTTGGGATTCATTGAGTTCGACGCCGCTTCCCAAAGCCGCCGTCAGAATCCTCTTCGTGTCCAGAGAGGGAGACATCTGGGCGAGCCTTGACGGCGGGAGCCTGGCGCACATCCACAATGGTCAACTCCAGGTCTTCACGAAAGCGGACGGGATCACCGTCGGCAGCATTACGACGATCATGGAGAGCCCCGACGGGACGCTGTGGGTCGGTGGGCGAGGCGGCCTCTTCACGAAAACGTCGGACGGGTGGGCGAAGGTCAACTATCCCGACGGCGCAGTGTCCGCAGGATACGTCGATCAAACACACTTGGTGATCAGCAGCGGCCTGGGGCTGTTTCGATGGGATCCGAAACAGAAACGGTTCGAACAGATTGCGAAAACCGAGACCGCGCCGCAGGCGATTGCCCTTGACGAAACCGGACGCGCGTACGTCACCGATCTGGTGAGGGGTTTCAGGATTGTCGGTCACGAGGACGCTTCCGATCCGCTGATCCGTGGTCGAGGGATTCGCCTGCTGCCCGATCGCTCCGGCAATCTTTGGGTTGGCACACTCGGACAGGGCTTGTGGCTGGTTCCGGCGAAGGACAGGACGGACTCAGACGCAATCGAGCAGACCTCCTCGCTGACTGGCTTGCTGAGCGACGATGGCGTGCTGTCGCTGACCGAGGACCGCGACGGCAATATCTGGGTCGGGCTGACCGAGGGATTGGTTCGCTTGATCCGGCAGAGTATTGAGCAGATCACCGATGCCGGTCTGGTCACGAACCTGGTCGCGCATCGGGACGGAGACGTCTGGCTCGGCACCACCGATGAACTGATCCGGTTCCGCCAGGGCAAGAACGGCCAGGTCCGAGACTCCATCTCGCTGAATGGCGCGCGCATTCAGTCGATGCACTATGACGAACACGGAAAGCTATTGGTCGCGACCGATCGATCGATCGCCGAGGTGAGGAACGGAACGCTGTCATACCTACCAGGAGTGGAACAGCTCGACCAGATCGACTGGATCGCTTCCGATGGCGGCGAGGGTCTGTGGCTGTACGATCGCAGAGCCGGGCTGGCGCGCTGGTCTGACGGGCAACTGAGCGATTCGAAGCTGCCGCCTGAACTCGCGCGTGCCAGGGTGACCGCGTTCTTCACCGACAGCGCCAGACGCCTGTGGACGGCGCTCGCCGATGGCCGCGTCGCCGTGGTCGAGAAGAACCTCGACGTGCACTTCTTCGGCGAAGCCGACGGTTTGAGCGGCGGCGCCTACAGCGCGATTTATGAAGACGCGAAGGGCGTGATGTGGCTCGGCGGGTTGAAGGGCCTGAGCCGCTCGATCGACGGCCATTTCGTCACGGTTTCCACCAAGAACGGCTTCCCGGGCCAGGTGACCGGCATTGTCGAGGACCTGGCCGGGTCGTTGTGGACCGGCACCTCGATGGGGATCATTCATTTCAGGCGCGAGGAGTTCGACGCGGCGGTCAACCCGACCGCACCGCACATGTTTCAGTACGTTCAGTACGATCGCGGCGACGGGCTGGCCGGCCTGCCGTTGGCGATGTACAGCAACAGTCAGCGCGCGATTCGCTCAGCGGATGGCCGGCTCTGGTTCATCGGCGCGCGCGGGGTGAGTTTGATCGATCCGCCGTCGATGACGCAGCCGCCCTCTCCAAGGCCGGCGCGGATCGATCGCATCATCGCGAATTCGGTGGTGGTGCCGGCGACGCGCGGAGTGGTTCTGCCGCCGAAAACCTCGAAGCTGACGATCGAGTACACGACGCTGAACCTGCGATCGATGTCGAAAACGAGATTCCGCTACCGGCTCGACGGATTCGACAACGACTGGATTGAAGCCGGCACGCGGCAGGAAGCGTCGTACACCAATCTGCCGCCGCGCGCATACCGGTTCCGCGTCTATGCGATTGAAGATCAGAACGCGGGGAATCCGACCGAGACCGTGCTGGACTTCTCGATTCAGCCGATGTTCTATCAAACCAGGCTGTTCTTCAGCGTCGTCGGTTCGTTGCTGATCGGAATCGTCTGGACAACGTGGGCGCTGCACGTCAGGCGAATTCGCAACACATTCGCGCTGCTGACCGGTGAGCGGACGCGTCTCAGCCGCGAAATCCACGACACGTTGCTGCAAGGGCTGGTCGGCATGGCCCTGCAATGTGACGCGATGGCGAACGATCCGGAATGGTTGGCGCCGGAGCGGCGGGGTCAGTGCCTCAGGCTCCGCAAGCGAATTGACGCCTATGTCCGGGAGGCCCGGAGCGCGATTTTCGACTTGCGATCGACCGCGCAACGGAGCCGCGATTTGGGCACCGCCCTCACCACCGCGGCCGAGCAGATTACGGCCGGCACCTCGGTGAAGGTTGTCTCTGAAATCACGGGGACACCGTTGCGTTACCCGCCGGTCGTGGAGCAACAACTTCTCCGCATCGGGCGGGAGGCGATGACCAATGTGGTTCGTCATGCGCACGCCAGCGAGCTGAAAATGGCGCTGGACTACCGACCCACGGCAGTGGCACTGC
>Ga0111538_10000196_pt1 | contig 72561 bp, 45 predicted proteins | sample SoiMethybrSBSTD1_FD_79669 | JGI IMG/M metagenome (GOLD analysis project Ga0111538, IMG submission 79669) | Bulk soil microbial communities from a Populus tree surrounding site in Tennessee, USA - Soil MetaG P. TD hybrid SBSTD1 (version 2)... | ecosystem: Environmental > Terrestrial > Soil >...
CTGGATGCGTCATACATGGGCGGGCGAAATGCGGTCCAGATGATAACGAGGGAGACGAGAAGAATGATCCCCGTCACCCACCACTCCGCCCGATCCAGGTTTTCTCGACGCTCCGCCACGAATCCTCCCACTCCCGCGAGTCGTTCGCGGAAGTCTCCCTTTCCGAGTCGAGCTTGGCGCGTATTTTCGGCGATCGTGTCGAGGTTGGCCACTCTGGCGAAATCGCATGCGGAAGCGGCGCTCGCTCTCCTCTGGCCGCCGCTCTGCCCGCGTTGCGAGGCCAGGGCTGAACGTTCCCGCGAGCACTATTGCGAGACTTGTTGGGCGCGGCTTCGCCCTCTTCGGGATCCGGAAGCTCCGCGCCTGCACGCGGCGTTCGCCGTCGACTCGCTATTCCTCGAGATCCTGAGCGCGGGGAAGTATCGCGGGTGCCGGGCGGTCTTGCATCGCTTGGCGCGGGACGCGGCGAAACGTTTGAGCGCCGGGATTCCGGAAGGTGTTTTCGTCCCCGTGCCGCTCGCCGCGGCGCGCCGCCGCGAGCGCGGGTTCAATCAATCCGAGATCTTCGCCCGGTGCTTGGCCGCGCACTGGGGTTATCCGGTGGAGACACGTTGGGTCCAAAGACGCGGGGGAGGGTCCCCCTTGGCAGGCCTTCCTCGTACCGAGCGGGCCCAGGCCATCGCCGGGAAGTTCCGGACCGCCGGCGGGTTCCCGGGAAAAGACGCCCCGCCCCTTCTCTTGGTCGACGACGTTTTCACGACCGGATCCACCCTGGGGGACTGCGAGCGCGCCTTGGCCGAAGCGGGCGGCCAAGTTTTCTCCAGAATCGTCATGGGCCGCGCGTTCGGGGCGCGCAGCGATCACTCTCGGTGATTCATTTCGCGCAGGGAAATGCACGAATAAGTTTACATGCGCGAAATACGGTGAGAATCCGCAAAGATTACGGAAGAGGCTCCAGAGTTGGATTGTAACAATAGAAAATGCCACTCACTAGCCAACTGGCCAGTTCCCGCCACGGGATTGCAAATCGAGAATTGAGAGTGCTAGGCTTATGAGGTCCCGAGCCTTGCAGCTCAGACGTCATCACCATAGCCCCTCCACCCGGAACAGTGCTCGAGCGGACTTCGCGGTTCTTCGGCATTCTCCTGTGGATCCTGGTCGCGGCCTCTTCGGCCGCGGGCAGCAACCCGGAATCCGCCCCCCGGGTTAGCGGCCATCTTGCGCCCTTTTTCGAGTCTCGGCTTTCCGGCGAAGCCTCACCGCCATCATCGCTTCTGCGCCAACCGCTGCGGGGAAAAACTCCGGTTTCCCTCGAAGACTTTACGCTCGTTCCGAGTGATCTGCCGGTTCTGGGAAGTCCGCCCGTCGATCAGGTGATCGTCGCGGGGGATGCGCTCGCTTCTTCCTTCCAAGAGCTCGCGCAGTGGGAAACGCGCCGCGGAATTCCCACCGTTGTGCGCAGCGTCTCGTGGATCGAACAGCACTACCACGGCTTGGATACGCCGGCGCGGATCCGCACGTTCTTGCGCGCCGCTCACGATCTGTGGGGGACGCAGTATGTGATTCTGGGCGGCGACGTCGAGCATGTGCCCGCACGCTATGTGGCTTGGGGTGAGGACAATGTGCTCACCGATCTGTACTACGAATGTTTGGATCGCGAGTGGAACGAAGACGAAGACGACACGTTCGCGGAGCCGGCCGCGCAGCAAGGGTACGACGACGTCGTGAACGATCTGGCCAAGCATCCCGACGGCTCCTTATGGATCGCGACGTATGCCGGGCTCGTTCGCAAGGCGAGCAGCGGCTTCACCGCATATGACTTCGAGCACGGGTTCCCATCGAACTCCGTTTACTCGGTGAGCGTGGGGCAAGACGGCAGCATCTGGGCGGGAACGGAAGCGGGAGCCGTCACCGGGACGCCTGGCTCTTGGACCACGTACACCACCGATCAAGGCCTGCCGACGAACCGCGTCTTCTGCATTCTCGCCGTCAATGCCAACGATGTGTGGGCTGGGACCGAAGAAGGCATCGCGCACTGGAACGGATCTCAGTGGAAATCGTGGCGTCTAGCTGACGGTCTTCCCGCGGAGCTCATTACCTCCATCGCCTTTGACGGCTCTTCGCTGTGGGCCGGCACGCTGCAAGGCGTGGCGCGCATCCAAGACGATGTGGTCACGGTCTATGACACCTCCAACTCGGGGCTGCGTTCGAACTGGGTGTTGAGCGTCGCGAGCGATCCATCCGGAGCGATCTGGTTCGGTCACATCGAGGATTCTTTCGGACGCGGCGGATACTCGCGTTTGAGTGGCGGCGCCTGGACCTCGAACGATCTTCAATCCTCCGGTGGCTTCTCGATTCGTGAATTCTCCTTCGGTCCGGGGAGTGAAGAATGGTGGGCCGCCACGGAAGAAGGTCTTCTCCATCACACGTCCGGCGGCAATGAGCTCCTGGGCGATACCGCCGGTCTGGCCGGCGATGTCTCCACCTCCGTTTTGCGCCTGGATACCGGCTCTTTGGCGGTCGGAGGAAGCGCGGGACTTTCGCTCGGGCAACCGGGCAATTGGTCGGTCTACGATTCCGGCAACGGTCTTCCCTCCGCGGCAAGCATCTCCGATCTCATCGATTTGATTCCCGATGTAGTGAGCGGGCGCATCCCGGCGTCGAATCCGGGCGAAGTTGCCACCTACGTTCAGAAGCTTCGCCAATACGAGCGCGGCGCGAACGCAGCCGGCGGCAATCGCGCGTTGTTCATGGGCGAGGTTTTGTTCAACGCCGAGGACGGGAAAGACATCTGCTTGAGCACCAAGCAAGTGTTCCCCGCGGGAATTCAATCGACGGAGCTGTACGAGATCGACGGAAATCAGAATGCATCGCTGGCCCGCCAACGATTGAATGAGGGACCGGGCATCGTGGTGAATGTGAGTCACGGCTCCTACGACGTGATCGGAGTGGGCGCCGGGTACGAGCTTCTCTTCAACGGCGACATGGATGCGATCGACTCCGGAGGACGAAGCGGCTTCTACGCCGTGTATAGCTGCAACGTCGGAGGATTCGACCAGGATTGCTCCATGGAGCACTTGCTGTTCAATCCCAAGGGCGGCGCGGTCGCCACGCTGGCGAATACGCGCAAAGCGATTGCCGGGATCGATGCGGAATTCAATCGCGCCGTGTTCCAGGAGTTCTTTCAATCGGAGAATGCACGTCCCGCGGAAGCGCTCGCCCAGACGCGCAGCGCGTTTGTGCTCGCCGACGAGAGCCGCTTTCAATCCGCGGGATGGTGGCGGCGAATGTATTTCGCGCGCAGCTTCTTGGGCGCGCCGACTGTCGCCGTGTGGCGCGGAACGCCGGGATCTCTCGAGGTCCAGCATCCCGCTTCCTGCCCGATGCAGCGCACGCCGTTTGAGGTGGTGGTTCGCGCCGGCGCGGGCGGGCCTCCGGTGCAGAACGCGCTCGTCTGTCTCTCCAAGGGAAGCGAGGATTACGCGCGCGGCTACTCCGACGGCAACGGCAGAGTCGTGTTCCAATTCCGTCCGGAAACGACGGGTGAAATTCAGATTGTCGTCACATCTCCGGATCACGTGCTTTACGAAGGCGCGGCCCAAGTTTCTCCCGCGACGGAACCCGCGCTCGTGGGGCAGGGATGGGCGTCGGCGAATCTTCCTGGTATGAACGCGCCCGAGAATCCGGAGCCGCGCACCCGCACGCTCGACATCACGCTCGGGTTGCGCAACGTAGGGATCAACGCGCAGTCGCCCTGGCAAGTGCAGCTCGCTTGCAACAATCCGGGCATCACCATCGCGCAAGCGAACGGTACGCTCGCTCCGATCGCCACCGGCCAAGTCGGTTGGACAAGCCCGTTCTCGCTGCAATTGTCTCCCCAGGTGCTCGATGGAACCGTGGCTTCACTGGTGCTGACCGGAGTGGGTCCCTCCACGTTTTCCGAAACATTCCTTTTCGCGGTCGAAACTCCTGTGCTGGCGTTCGACGGCATCGTGGTTGCCGGGTCCGAGATTCTTCCCCGCATCGCCAACCGCGGAAGCACTCCGGTCGAAAACGTCACCGCTTCGCTGTTCGCAGTCGATGGATCCGCCGCGATTCAAGACGGCGAGATCTCGATTTCCCAGATCCACGCCAAGTCCTCGGTCATTCCCGCGCACGGTTTCCAAGTCTCCGGCCCGGAGAATGCCAAGTTCCTGCTGGTGATCGGAGCACCGGATTGCGCTCCCGTGGTGCAGACCATCGATCGGTCGCGTCCCGCGGGCGCGTCGTCCTTGCGGACCGCGCCGCTTCCCGATGGAGCGCAGCTCACTTGGTCGCCCTCGACCGCGAGCGATCTCGCCGGCTATCGCGTGCTGACGCGCGGATCGGGGCCCTGGACGGATGCGTATGGACACCTCATCACCGAAGGGACGATGGCGCATCTCTCCATCCCGCCCGGATCTTCGCGGCAATGTTGCGTGGTCGCCGTCGACTCCTCCGGAGTGGCGAGCACGGATTCGGCGAGCGTGGTCGCGCACTCCGGCCCGCCGACGCTGCCCGGTTGGCCGCAGCGGCTGCCCTCGATTTTGGGACCGAGCCCGCTCGTCGCCGCGGATCTCGACGGGGACGGTTCGCAGGAAGTGATCGTCGGATCAATGTGGGAAGCAAACGCGGTGCACGTGTTCCGCGTGAACGGACAAGAGTGGACCGATGGCGATCTCAATCCGGGCACGAACGGCGTTTTCGGAAAGACGATGGGGCGCATCAACGGCGCACCGCTCGTGGTGGATGTGGACGGCGACGGATCCAAGGAGATCATCGCCGGCTCTTACGACGGTTTCGTGTACGCATGGAAAACCAACGGACCCGCCGGCGCGCCGCAACTGCTTCCCGGTTGGCCGGTCGCTCATGGTGAAAACGGAGTGCGAACTTCTCCGGTCGCGGGAGATCTGGATGGCGACGGCGATCTCGAGATCGTGACCGTGGCTAACGACGGGCTCATTCGCGCGCTGAACGTCAACGGCACCATGCTCGCCGGCTGGCCGCGCACGACACCGGGAAAGAGCTTGGGATCCACACCGGCGGTCGCGGATCTGAATCACGATGGAAAAGACGACGTGGTCGTCGGCGGCACCGACAGCACGCTCTATGTGTATTCGGGCAACGGAACGAATCTTCCCGGTTGGCCTCGCCGCGTGGGGGCGAAGATCCTGTCCTGCCCGGTGCTCGTCGACATGGACGGCGACGGCGATCTCGAGATCTTCGTCTTCGATCGCAACGGAACGTTCTGGGGATTCCAGCACGACGACACCGACGGCATCCCCGGACCGGATCTCCTTCCCGGATGGCCGGTGATGCTGGGCATCCTCGAGATTGCGCCTCCTTCACCCGCGGTTGCGGATTTCGATCGCGACGGCGTTCCCGAGATCGTCGTGAACGGATTGCACTCCATCGTGATCCTGAGAGCGGATGGATCGAATTACGGCGCGTCTCCGATTGCGACCGGAGGAAGCGCGGTGAATTCCCCGGTGATCGCCGATCTCGATTCCGACGGAGAGCTCGACATTTTGGCGGGGCTTTGGGATCGAAGGCTCGTTGCAGTTCACACCGACGGAACAATGCTTCCCGCGTGGCCTTGGGTGTTTCTCGAAGCACCGGCCACGACGCCGGCGATCGCCGACATGGATGGCGATGGAAAGCTCGATGTGGTGATCGGCGCCGACGACGCGTCGGTATCCATCGTGCGCTTGACGACCCCGGCTCTTGCCGGAACCGCTCCCTGGCCCGGATTCCACGGCGGGACGGATCTTCGCGGCGTGTACGTCGCGAGCATGAATCCTTCGCTCGATGCCGGTGAGCCGCTCGCGCAATCGTCGCGGCTCTCGTTGGCGCCGGCGCGTCCCAATCCTTTCCGTAATTCCACCGAGATTCGCTTCGAGATCGCCAAGCCCACGACCGCTTCGCTCACGATCTTCGACGTGGCCGGTCGCCAGATCGCCCAGCTCATTTCCGAACAGAAGCTCGATCCCGGTCCCCATTCGCGCACCTGGGACGGGCGCGACTCCTCCGGCCAGCCTTCATCCGCGGGCGTCTATTTCGTCCGTCTGAAAGCGGGGAGCGAGATCCAAGCCTCGCGCATCCTGCTCTTGAGGTAGCTCGCCCGACTCTCCGCAGGCGTCAAAACCTGCAAATCCTCTCAAGAACGCACTCGAACCGCCGAAAACATTGTCGAGACCCGGGGCAAAGGCCTCGAGGAATTGACACCGCAAAGGCCCGTCGAATACCATCGACGGCTCGTTTGCCGAAGTCCGGTGTCTGCTCCTCGGCCAGAGGGCCCATTTGGGTCGGATGTGCTGGAGGGAAGCGGACATGGGAGCAAGCGCGGCAAACTTTTCCCGGGTGCTCGCCGTTCTCGCGATCGGGCTCATCGGGGTCGTGGCATCGAATGTTGGCGCCGTGGAGCCGGGCCAGGTCCCGCCTACGGCAAGCGCGACCGATTCCGGTGCGGCTGTGCCCGGCGCGGTGCAACAGTCCCCGGAGGAAATCGCTGCTCGCCTCGCCGCTCAAGGAATCCCCCCCGAACGAATTGCGCAAATGATGGGAGAGATGTCCGCAGCAAGCTCCGGAGTCACGGAAGGGGAAGACACGTCCTTTGAGACGGTGCCGCACGTCGAGGACCGAGTTCTTTCCGTTCCGGTGATGATGGACTCGGCAGCGGTGGATTCTTCCTTCGTGCATCCGCCGAAGGATCTCGTTCCGTTCGGCTACGAGTTGTTCTCCGGCTCCCCGGACACCTATCGCCAGCCGGCTTACGGCCCGGTCGATCCCAATTATCCTTTGGGCCCCGGAGATCAAATCATAGTGGACGTGTGGGGCGACACGGTTTTTCGCGTGGAGCGGGAGATCGATCGCGAAGGCGGAGTGAATCTTCCCGATGTGGGCCGCGTCGTGCTGGCCGGCCAGACGCTGGAAGAGGTGCGAACGACGCTGCGCCGCCGCTTGGCTTCGGTCTATTCCGGAATGTCCCGCAATGATGCGCGAGCCACCACGCATCTTTCCGTCACGCTCGGGAATCTGCGCTTGATTCGCGCGTTCGTCGTGGGTCGCGCGCGCCGTCCCGGCGGCTACGATCTCTCCGCAGCATCGACGGTGTTTCACGCGTTGTTCTTTGCCGGCGGCCCCACGGAGCGCGGCTCGATGCGCGACATCCGCCTCGTTCGCCAGGGAAAAGAAATCGCGAAGCTCGACGTGTACGAGTACTTGCGATCGGGCACGCGCGAAGGCGACGTGCGCTTGGAGAACGACGATACGATCTTCATCCCGCCGACCGGACCTCGCGTCGTCGTGCAAGGACAAGTGCGCGAGCCGGGAATCTACGAGCTCCTTCCCGGCGAAACGCTGGAGAATCTCGTGACCATGTCCGGCGGATTCACCGAGCTCGCGTTCCCAGGACGCATTCAGGTCCAACGCATTCTCACGTTGGAAGAGCAGCGCTCGACCAAGGAAGATCGCCAGGTTCTCGATTTCGCGTATGACCAAGGCGGGCGCAGCCAAAGCCTTCAAGATGGAGACGTCGTCACCATCTTCGAGATCGCCGATCGGATGCAGAACTACGTCACTCTCAATGGGGAAGTGCGGCGTCCCGGAACGTACCAATTGGGGCCCGGACAAAAGCTCTCCGAGATCGTGAATCAAGCGGGCGGGCTTCTGGAAACGGCGTTCTTGGATCGCGCCGAGATCGTGCGTACGTACGAAGACGAACGCCGCGAGCAAATTGCCGTCGACTTGAGGCCGCTCTTCGGCCCGCACGCCGGTGAAGCGGAGCTCAAGGCGGACTATGTCCTCGAGCCGCGCGATGAGATCACCGTGTACTCCATCTGGGCACTGCGCGATCCGCAGCGCGTTTCGGTGTACGGCGCGGTGCGCACTCCGGGCTCGTTCGAGCTGCGCGAGAACATGACTTTGCGCGATCTTCTTTTGCGCGCCGGCGGATTGCAGGAGCAGGCTTATCGGGCGGAGGTGGAGATCTCCCGGGTGCACTTGGGCGATCCCGGCTCGAAGCAGACCGCGCAGATTCTTCGCATTCCGTTGGGCGACAATTATCTCACCGGGGAATCTGGTGATCTTCTGCTGCAGCCGTACGACAACGTGTTCGTGCGCGAGGAGCCGTACTTCGAGCTGCAACGCAACGTCTCCGTGAATGGAGAGGTGCGCTTCCCGGGCGTGTACACGCTGACGGGCCCTCGGGAGCGGCTGTCCTCGGTGATCAACCGCGCGGGCGGACTCAAGGAGACCGCATTTCCCGATGGATTCACGCTCTACCGCTCCAAGGACAGCGTCGGCCGGATCGCGCTCGATCTCAAAAAGGCGCTCAGCGACCCGAAATCCAACGACGATCTCATCCTCTTCGCCGGCGACTCGCTGTATGTTCCTCAGGAGCCGAAGACGGTGACCGTGAAGGGGGAGATCGGATACCCGACCGCCCTCATCCACGTTCCGGGATGGTCCATTGGCGACTACATTGCCATGGCCGGTGGAACGACGGAGAAGGCCGACAAGGGACAGATTCGGGTGGTCTACTCGACGGGGGCGGCCGCGCGCGTGAAGCACTGGTGGTTCGATCCGCAAGTGCGCCCTGGCAGCACCATCGTGGTTCCGGCGAAGCCGGAGCATGACTCCGTGGATTGGGGGAACGTGGTGCGCGACACCACCTCGATTCTGGCGAGCTTGGCGACGGTATTTCTCGTCGTCGACCAAATCAATGAATGAACGATGAGCAAGTTGATCCTACTCGCAACGACAAGGGAGCCGAATCTCGTATGAGTCTGAAACCGCATGGAGGAACTCTCGTCCGCCGACTCGTGGATGGAACGACGAGGGCTAGCCTGATGAACGATGCCGCTTCGCTGCCGCGCGTCGCCCTCAATGAATGGCAGATTTCCGATCTCGACATGATTGCCGTCGGCGCGATGAGCCCTCTCACGGGTTTCATGGGAAGCAAAGACTACAAGAGCGTGGTGGAGGGAATGCGGCTCGCCAACGGGACCGCGTGGCCCTTTCCCATCACCTTGCGAGTGGACCGCGAGACGGCGTCCAAGGTGCGCGATCGCGCTGCGCTCGCCGGCCCCGATGGAAAGATCCTCGCCGTCATGGATGTCGTCGAGAAGTTCGAAGGAGACAAGCGCCTGGAAGCGCGCTCCGTGTTTCGCACCGACGAAGAGGCGCATCCCGGCGTGGCCGCGCTTTATTCGCAGGGAGACATGATGCTGGCCGGCGACATTCACGTCGTCGCGCGCCCGCAGCAGACCGATTTCTTGAGCTATCGTATCGATCCGGCCGACACGCGCGCCAAGTTCGCCGAGCTCGGCTGGCGCACGATCGTCGGCTTCCAGACTCGCAATCCCATTCATCGCGCGCATGAATACTTGATCAAGTGCGCGCTCGAGATCGTCGACGGGGCGCTTGTGCATCCGCTGGTCGGCGCGACGAAGTCGGACGACATCCCCGCGACCACGCGCATGCGCTGCTACGAAGCGCTGCTCAACAACTACTTCCCCAGGGATCGCACGATGCTTGCGGTGTTCCCCGCGGCGATGCGCTATGCCGGACCGCGCGAGGCGATCTTCCATGCGATCGCCCGCAAGAACTACGGCTGCACGCACTTCATCGTGGGCCGCGATCATGCCGGAGTGGGCAAGTACTACGGAACCTACGATGCGCAGAAGTTGTTCTCGGAGTTCAAGGACGGCGAGCTGGGCATTACGCCGTTCATGTTCGAGAATTCGTTCTGGTGCAAGAAGTCGGGCGGAATGGCGACCAGCAAGACGTCCAACGCGGGGCCCGAGGATCGCTTCATGTTGAGCGGCACGCAGGTGCGCGAGATGCTCCGCAGCGGCGCGGAGATTCCCGTCGAGTTCACGCGGCCGGAAGTGGCGCAGATTCTCATGGAGGATGTGCGTCCGACCGTCTCAGCGTAGCGGATCATTCCTGGACGAATAGATAGAAGATTCGATTCGAATCATTGACGACACCGGAGGAAACGATGCAGTCGAATGGGTTCACGATCTGGTTCACGGGCCTTCCCTGTTCGGGAAAATCCACGATCTCCGAAATCCTCGCCGAGACGATTCGTCGCGAGCGCGGGATGGTGGAGATTCTGGACGGCGACGTCATTCGCACGAATCTCTCGAAGGGGCTCGGCTTCAGCCGCGAGGACCGCGAGACCAATCTGAAGCGCATCGCCTTCGTGTGTGCGCTCTTGAGCCGCAACGGGGTGCCCAACATCGCCGCGGCCATCTCGCCGTTCCAGAATTGCCGCGAATACGCGCGGGAGTCGATCGGCAATTACATCGAGGTGTACACGCGCTGCTCTTTGGAAACATGCATCGAGCGCGACGTGAAAGGAATGTACAAGAAGGCCTTGGCCGGCGAGATCAAGGGCTTCACCGGCGTCGATGATCCGTTCGACGATCCCGAGAATCCGGAAGTGATCTGCGACACGGATCAGGAAACGCCGGAACAGTCGACGCAGAAGATCGTTCGCTATCTTCGTGAGCGCGGATTCCTTCCGCTCGAGGCCGGCGCGAACGGCGCCGAGGCGCGGCGGGCATCTCCGGCACGAACCGCATAGGTTCGGGCGCGCGCCGTCGCATGCGCCGCGAGTGGCTTCCCTCGGCTGTGGCGGCGGTGATCGCGATTCTCTTGATCTGGCTGGCGGGAGATCCCCTGGCGCTGCGTCCCGCGGACGTAGCGCCGGGCGGAAGCGCCTGGTGGGGTGGAGACGCATTTCTTCGCGTCCCGCGAATCTCTCTCCTCGCTCCCGCGATGAGCGTGGATTCCTTTCCTCGCGAATTTCGTTGGGCCCCGGTCGAAGGTGCGCTCGAATACGAGATCACCGTGGGGCTCGATGATCGCCATCAAGCGCCGCTCTTTCGCCAACGAGGCCCCGGCAATTCTCTGGAAGTTTCCCTCGCGGAAGGAGTGGAGCTTCCGCCCGCCGGCAATTATGTTTGGGAAGTGCGCGCACTGAACGGCTCCAAGATCCTGGCTCGCGGCTTGGGCCGCTTTCAACTGCATTGATTCCCATTCTCGCCTGCGCTCTCGTCGTCTGGACGGTCGATCCGCAATTGCCTTGGTTCTCGCAGCCGCGCGAAGGACGCGGGCCGCACGTTGCGGCCTTGCCGGAAGAGACCCGAGGAATGATTCCGCCGTGCGAGTTTCGCTTCCGTGCGGGCAAGCGCAGCGAAGCCGGCTACGCGCAAATCCCCATCGATGGCGACCGCCTCGCCGCCCACGGGCTCGACGCAATCGAGATCGATGCGAACGCAAAGTCGGCCAACACCGTGATCGACGTCGTCTTGGTCTCCACCGACGAAGCCTACCGAGCTTCGCTCGCGTTGGGACGGGGCCGCACCACGACCAAGCTTCCCATGTCGAAATTCCGTGGAGACAAGGGAGAGACGGCGCAGTCTTCAACGCGAATACGCTTCCTTCGATTCGAGAGCCCCAAAACGGGCGTCCCCAAAGACGTGTCGTTCGAGATCTACGCGCTTCGGTTTCGCTTGGAAGAGAACACGCCCTCGCTCATCGCGATGAAGGAATTGGAAACGGCGCCGCTCTCACCCGCGCGATCTCCGCTCTATCCTTTCGGCGTTTTCATTTTGGGTGGGAATCGATCCCTTCTGGAGCCGTTTGCGCTGGCGGGCGCGAACACGGCCGTGGAGTACGGGCCGCGTTCGTGGCCGCGTTCGGTCGTCGCCGATCATCTCGACATTTCCCACGCGATGGGAGTGCGCAACATTCCCGTCTTGGCGCGCGAAACGGGCGGGGGGCTCTTGGATTCCTTCGATCGATTGGATTTCGCGCTGCGCCACCCGGCGGTCATGGCGGTCGTCACGATCGATGAGCCGGACGGCGCGGCGGCGCGCGGTCTGCGCCAGGAGTTCTCCACTCCCCATGGATTCGAGAATCTTCGCGAGAAAGTTGAAGGCGACGGCAGCGCGCCGGTTTTCGTGTACTGCATGGACTCGTTCGGTCTCTCCCGCTACGAAGAGGGCGGGGACATTCTGGGGATCGACTTGTATCTGCCGGCGTACGGACCGGAGAGATCGTTCGCGGACATCTATTCCACATCGTGCTCGGCCGTCGAGATCGCAGCGCGCACGAAGAAGACCCCATTCGTCATCCTGCAGCTGGGCGATCCGCAGTGGCCCACCCGCGCGCAACAGCAAAGCGCCGCGTCGATGCGCGCACAATCGTTCGCCGCATTGGCGGCCGGCGCGCGTGGCCTTCTTTTCTTCCAGGCGGTAGTCGCAATTCGCCAAGCGCAGACGAAAAAAGATTCTCTCCAACTTTGGAGCGCATTTCAGGACTTGGCCGGCGAGTTTGCGACGATGGCGCCGGTCATCTCGAGCTGGAAGGCGATTCCCGGTGAGCCTGCGCTGGATCCGCCGCTGGGCGAGGTGCGGGCCGCCGCGTTCGCAGCAGACAACGAGACGTGGATCGTGCTGGTGAATCTGGGACGTGGTGCGCGGGCGGTGAAGATTTCGGGAGCGGCGCTGCGCGATGCGCAATCACTGGATGACGTTCACGAAGAGTGGAACGCGAAAGTTTCCGCGGGAGAGTGGCGGGGAACGCTGCAACCGCTCGAGGCCCACGTGCTGCGCGTAGAAAAGGCGTCGCCCGCGGCGCTTCGAACGCGCCTTCTCGAGCTGCTGCCGCAGGATCCCGTCCACTTCGATTGCGCGATCGTTGGCGCCACGCTGTATCCCGCGCCGGCGGCGGCGCCGCGCATCTTGCTCGACGCGAAGGATCGCACGAACGATGCGGTGATTCGCGAAGGCGCCGCGACGGTGGTGCGGCTGGCCGCCCACGATTTGCAATCCGGCGACCATGAAGCGCGCATCTCCTGGAAGGAGGGAGGCGCCGCGCGCGAGTCCACGTGGACGTTCTCGGTCGAGGCCTTCGCCGCGCTGCCGATTCGCGAGCGTTTCTCGTCCACGACGCTCGATCCGGAGCGATGGGCGCCCATCGAAGAGATCCAGTGGTCGATCTTCGATGCCAAGGACAACATCGCCCGCGGACAAGCGACGGTCGTGGATGGACAGCTGCACGTACAGTCCACAGGCGGTTCGTACGGCGTTCTGTTGAAACACGTGGAAGCGCCGCCTTCCTTCGACATGACCTGGACCGCCGAACTCTCTCGCCCCGGACAAATCGCGGTGCAGCGCAACGAGACTTTGCGAAAGATCGATGTCCCCAAAGGGAAGAGCCGGATCACGCTGCGCGAGCGGCCCGGCTCGCAAGTGTTCTTCGTGGGGGATCGTGAAGTCGCGCGCTTCTCGCCGACGATCGATCATCAAGGAGGCGCGATCGGAATCGGCGTGGGTCCCGGCGGCGAAGCCGACTTCGATGACTTTGTTTTGGAAGCGCGTTCGTCTTGAATCGCGGGGCGTGAACGTCAGCGGGAGAGACGCACGACCTTCTTCGCTTCACGGGCGGAACCCGCTTCGAGCCACGCAAAGTACACCCCGGCGCCGACCCATTCTCCAGCTTCATCACGACCGTCCCAAGTGACGGCATGCGGCCCCGGCTCCATGCGCCCGTCGGCGAGCTTGCGCACGAGGCGTCCGCTCACATCCAGGATGCGCAGCCGGACCCGCGTTGCCGAGGGAAGTGACCAGCGGAAATCGGTGAGCTCGGACGAAGGATTCGGCCACGGCGATTCGAATCGGAACACATCTCCATGGGTGCCGGGAGACACACCAGTCGCGCTTGTCGGCAATGCGCTCGTGAACGCATAGAGATGGTTGTCGCACGCGCCGACGAACAGAAGATCGCCGGAGACGATGGGAGAGGAGGTTATGGGGATTCCCAGGTTCCAGCTCCACAGCTCGCTTCCGGTGAAGAGATTGAGCGCGTAAAGCTTGCCGTCCGCCGACCCGACGTACACGACGCTGTCGGCGATCGCCGGAGTACCGGGAGTCGCTTTTCCGCCGCGTACTCCGTTGGAGACGTCGAGCAGCACGTTGCCGACCGGCTTCGTCCAAATCGACGCCCCGTTCGATGCATTGATCCCTTCGATGCGGCCGTCCTTCCCGGGAACGACGAGAATGCCGTGCCCGATCACCGGCGATCCCGTTCCGCCTCCCAGATCGATCGGCGATGTCCACATCACGTTGCCCACTGGATCGCGCGCGGTGAGCTTCTGCGCGTTGCGGTTCGGATCTCCCACGACGTACACGAGCGAATCGGCCCAGATCGGTGAGCGAAATGCGCCATCTTGTTTCGTGAACAAAGTACCGTTGGTGCGATTCACAATCGTGAATCCGCCGTAGTTTTCGTTGTCGAAGCCGAAGAGGCCGTAATAGAGAAAGTTGGGGCCGACCGCGGGCGCAGAGTAGATGTACGGGAACCAATCGTTTCCCAAAGTCGAGGAGGACCAATCGGTGGATCCGCTCGACCAATTCAATTGGAACGCGCGCGGCTCCGCCGACACCCACGTCTTCGTGCCTTCATAGATCGGCGCGGTCATGTCGTAGCGAACGCCGGGAGTCCACTTTACCCAAATCTTTTGTCCCGTGGTGGCATTGAGCCCGTACGCGGAGTCGGACATCGTCGTCACGATCACGACGTTCCCGGCAACCGCCGGAGCCAAGGCGACGCCGCCTGGCAAATTCTTGAACCACAACGGCGTTCCGTGCACTGCGTCGAACGCACTGACGCCGGCTTCGCTCATCTGGTTCTCGGATCGCGTTCCGAGAAAGACACGGCCGTCCGCCGCGACTGGTGAGCTGAGCTCGACCATTCCCGGCACGGGACGCGTCCACGAGAGGGAGAGCGGTGGCTTCGGTCCCGAGGGTGCGAATCCGGTTCCCTTGGAATCGCGCCGCAGCATGGTCCACGGATCGCCGACCTGAGGAACGGGAGCCACATTCTGCGAGCGCGTGAAGTTTGCGTTGCGCACGAAGGTTTGCGAATCGTCGTAGTTTCCATTCACCGACAAGGTGTAGGGACCGCCCGGCAATGTCGAGAGATCGATCGTCGCTCGCCAGAGAAACGGTCCTTCGCGCACCAGTCCCGCCAAGGGAGTGGTGCCACCCGGGCCGGAAATCGATGCGGTCACGCTCGTCACTTTCGCGGAGGTGTCATACGTCTCCACGAGAACGTCGAGAGAGTTTCCATATGTGATTTCGCCGGCCGCGGGATGGGTGATCGTGGCCAGATGATTCACGGCGAGTCGCCGCATCTCGTAGTCGATCGAGCCGTCGGCGCTGCACGTTACGATGGCGAAGGAGCGCGCGGTGTGATCCAACCCCCCGCTGCGCGTGCGGCAAAGGTTGTAGTCGACCATTCCGTTCGCTTGCTTGGTGAGCTGCGTCGTGTGCCAATGGCCGGAGAAAACCGCTTGCACGCCGAGCGCATCCCAATGATTCGCCTTGGCGACCGGCAGCTCTTTGATCATGCGATGCTCGACCAAGAGAAAGTGCGATCCCGGAGGCGCTTTGGCCACATCGCGATCGAGCCACACGTCTTCTTGCGGCGTGCCGATCGGCGCGGCTTCGTTGTTGTACATGAGGAAGTGGTAGCTGCCCATCTCGAAGGAGTAATAGGGCGGCCCTACGTACTTCTCGTAATAGTCGAGCGGACTTGCCGTCCCGAGCGTGTCGTGATTCCCCACGACGGGAAAGATCTGGTAATTGCTGACCGAGATCTGCTCCATGTAATTGTCCCAATGCGTCGTGTCGGAGCCGACTTCGACAAGGTCCCCAGCATTGATGATCATGAGCGGAGGTTCCAAGAGCTGGTTGATCTGCAGGAGGTCTTCGTCGAAGCGCCAAGGATCGTTCCATCCTTGTGTCTGCGTGTCGGCCACGTGAATCCAGCGAATGGGATCGGAAGCGGTTTCCGGACGCGGGCGCAATCCGAAATTCGTGGTGTCCGGCCCGTTCACTCCGACCGGCACCCAGTGGTACCACGAATTGGTCGGCCACCATCCCGCGGGAATCGTGATCGTCGCGAAGCGATACAAAGCGCGATCGACGGTCACGTCGAGCTCACCTTGCGCATCGGTCAGAAAAACATCGTCGCCGTTTGTGATGCGGATCCCCGGAATGCCGGGCTCGCCGTTGTCGAGCACGCCGTTTTGATCCAGGTCGTGGAATGCGCGGCAATGCACGTTGATGGGGTTGGATTGCCCGAAGGCGGGTACGATCCAGCCCAGTGCGATGCCGGCCACGAACGGAAGGGTGCGGGCCAGAAATCGATGCGCATGAGAAGCCTGCCGGCGAAGGTCGAACACGTCCCTCACTTGGGGGAATTTTGCGGATTCTTGGAAAAAGGAGCGGTTCATTTCCTCGCTGGGACCGCGCGAGCCCAGGAGAGAGTGCCGGGACCAGGGATGCGCCTTTAATGGTATCTGAAGCCGCCTTTGGAGAACAAGGGTGATGTTCTCCCGCCGGTTGCCGGGCGACTTCGGCCACAACGAATGGTTTCGGACCTTGGAGGACCTCCGGGCGAAAGGAGGCGCGCTCCTCGACCTCACCGGGACGAATCCGCTGCGGGCTGGGCTGGGGGAGGCGGCCGGAGTGGAAGCCTTGCTGCAGGCGGCCAAAGAGCGCGGGTTGGGCTATGAGCCTGACTCCAAGGGGAGCCGGCGAGCCCGGGAGGCGATCGCCCGGGAGTTTGCGCCGGCGGGAGCGGCCATCGATCCCGAGCACATCGTGTTGGCCGCGAGCACGAGCGAAGCATACGCGCACATCTTCCGGCTCCTTTGCGATCCGGGAGACAACATCTTGGTTCCGTCACCGAGTTATCCGCTCGTGCCGCCGATTGCTGCGCTCGAATCGATCGAGGTGCGCCACTATCCGTTGGTCTACGAAGGAAAATGGCGCATCGATATGGATGCGCTCCCACAACACATTGATGCGCGCACGAAGGCCATCGTCGTCGTGCAGCCGAACAATCCGACCGGCTCGTGCGCGACGGCGGAAGAGCGCACTACCCTGATCGATATCGCCGCGCGCCATGAACTCGCGATTCTTAGCGACGAAGTGTTCATCGAGTTCCCGCGGCCGGGCAACGGCTCCCTCCAATCCCTTCTCACCGAAGAAGAGCGCGCGCTCTGTTTCGTCATGAATGGCATCTCGAAATGCTGCGGTCTTCCGCAAATGAAGCTCGCGTGGATCGTCGTGCGCGGGCCGGAAGAGAAGCGGTCGAAGGCGATTGCCGGTCTCGAATGGATTGCGGATTTATTTCTGTCCGTATCCGCTCCCGCGCAAGAGGCGTTGCCGCAATGGTTGACGGGCCGAGGAGAGTTTCAGCGGCGAGTGCAGGCGCGAATTGCGCAGAACCTGGCGGCGATTCGCGCGACGACTTTTCGACGGCCGGAGATCTCACTTCTCGAAGCAGACGGCGGTTGGAGTGCTGTGCTTCGCCTTCCGGAGGTGCGCTCGGATGAAGAGTGGAGCCTGGAGCTGCTGCATCGCGGCGTGGCCATGCATCCGGGACATTTCTATGACTTTTGTGCAGGCGCGCATCTCGTGGTCAGTCTGCTGCCGGGAGAGGAAGATTTCGCGAAGGGAATGGAGATTCTTCAAGATGTATGCAGCGAGGGGTGATTGCTTTACCGATAGAGTCCCTTGATCTTTCCCCAGCTCGATTCTTCCACCGAGACTGTGCAGGAGAGATCGATGTCCCAAAAGAGCTGAGCGTCGCAGATGCCATCTTGGCCGTCGCTAATCGGAATGCCGGGGCAGACTGGGCTTCCGGCAGCGAAGTACATGAAGGAATGATTGGGTCGATCGGCCGGGTAACAGGTGCCGCAGGCTGGAGGTCCGGTTGGTCCCGCTGCTGGATGATCGGTGGCGAAGGATGCAGGGTTGATGTGTCCGGGGTCAGCCACGACCGTGACGATCACCGCAAAACGCGATGGTACTGGTACGCCTCCCCAATTCACGATCTGAAACGGAAATGGGTTGTAGGCGGGAAGGTACGGCTGCGAAGAAATGGGAGGTTGAAGGGGGCAATCGTCGGTGTCTACCGCGTACACCGCAATCGATCCTGTGTATCCGTAGTTCGGCGGCGCACCGGTGCACAGGAAGTGAGTGGTCTGAGAAAGAGCAGCCTGCCCATCAGGGCAACAGGCATCCGCGACGACGCCGAATTGCATGTGATGGATGAGAGGACCCCAGCACCAGATCCATCCGGTGCAAATGTTGTAATAGCTCACGCGGCACGTGGCGCCGGCAGCCCAAGACTCGGACCCCGAGTCATCGAAAGGAACGGAGCGCTTTTCGAGGGCAGGGGCGGGGGAGGACAGGAGCACCAGTGCCGCAGCGACTCCAGGAACGAAGGCGTCGCGCATAAGAGGAGCCTACGCTTTCGCGGAACGCCGGAGCAACCTTGAAGTCGTGCCGCGGCGAAAAAACCCGCGGAGGGGTCATCTCGTGCCCTGGCCTGCGAGGCAACGAGATGACCGCCTCCGCTGCGCGCGCCCGTCCTAGCGCGCGAGAGTCAGCTTCGCAACTTTCGAAATGCTCGGCTTCCCGGGCTCACGAACTTGCAAGCGTGAGAAGTACACGCCCGAGGCCGCTCGGCGTCCGGCAGCGTCACGCGCGTCCCACATCACGGAGTGCCGGCCGCTCGTCATCGTTCCATCGAGCAAAGTGCGCACGATGCGCCCCGATATATCGTGAATGCTCAAGACTGCGTGCGCGGCCTGCGGGAGCTCGAAAGCAATCGCGGTCGCCATAGCAAACGGATTGGGCACGTTGCGCTCGAGAGAAATGCCGCCGGCCGGCAAGATTTCCGGCGCATCCGTCGCACCGACGCCTTCCACGATGCGCACGATCCGTCCCTCCGGGATTCCTGTGAACACGTCAACACCTCCGGCCGGCCACTCCACGATGAGCGAATCCACCACCGCGGCGTTGCCCAGCCCGAAGTGCACGTCGAGCATGTTCATCGAATTGAAGCTGTTCTGCGCCGAGACTTCGCGTCTTTGCCAGACCGGGCTGCCGTTGATCGTCGCCTTGGCCTGCACGCGCGCTCCCAGCGCCGCAACGTTCGATCCTCCGGGAGCACCGGCTCCGGTGAGCGTGATCTCGATCCATCCGTTGCTGTTGGCGAGATCATTGCGATAGAGGCGCTTCGTCGTTGTGTTGCCTTGCACGTAGAGATCGAGATCGCCGTCGCGGTCATAGTCCCCGATCGTCACACCGTAATGCGGGCCCGGCTCGGTCGCCACGATGCTGGTGAGATCCTGCGTGAACGAACCGTCCCCATCATTGATGAATAAGTCCGCCGTATTGGGTCCGTCGTTCGTGACGTAGCAATCTAGGTCGCCGTCGTTGTCGAAATCTCCCCAGACATTCGCCAGACCGGGACCGTCGTCGGTCACGATCGTTCCGGCAACGCCTCCTCCCACGGCGACGTAAGTGCCGCCGTCGTTGCGGTAGAGCCGGTTGGGAATGTTGTTGTAGTTGGTGACGAAGCCGTCGAGATCGCGATCGTTGTCGTAGTCGATCCAGTTCCAGATTTGCCCGTCCAAGAGATCGGTGGCGATCGGCGCCGTGGTGATGCGTTCGAATCCCCAGGAGCCGCTTTCGCTGAACACGTTGCGGAAAAGATTGTCCGGAGAAAGTGACGTCACTTGGCCGGAGCCGATGAACAGGTCGACATCGCCGTCGAGATCGTAGTCCGACCAGATGGGAACCGTGTGCGCATCGAGAGAATCGCTCACCGCGGTCGAGTCGACGTTCGTGAACGAGCCGTCGCCGTTGTTCTTGAGCAGCCGATTCGGGTGGTTCGATCCAAATCCGTTCGCCCCCGCGATGACGAGATCGGCGAATCCATCGTTGTCGACGTCGCCGAACGCCGAGCCCCAACCACTATTGAAGTTCGCGTTCCCGATGTCGCCGGTGGTGATCTTGGTGAACGTGAAGTTGCCGTCGTTGCGATAATAATTGGAGCCATTTGTCACGAACGCATTCCCGGAAGTGAACAGATCGAGATCGCCGTCGTTGTCCCCGTCGGCCCAAGTGGTTCCGAGCGCCTGCCCCTGTTGATTGACGACATTGCTGACGGCGAGAAATGCGCCTCCGCCAAGGTTCTTGTACATCGCCGCTTTGCGCGCGATGAAAAGGTCAAGAAGGCCGTCGCCGTCGGCGTCCACCCAGGCGGCGCCGGTGTAGTTGCCGGTGACCGTGGCGGTGACGATGGGATTCGTGGTGTCGCTGACCGCGACGAAGTTCTGCGCGCGAACGTCGTGCGCACAGGCAAACGCGCAGACGGCGGCCGCCGCGGCCAGTGGAGCGATGCGGGGAGAAGAGTGCTGGAACATGGGGACCTCCCGAGGAAAGGGCGAAGTGTGCCTTCGACCGTAGGAAGGAGAGCCCAATAGCGCCTACTGCCAGAACGGGTGGTTTTTCAAACCAAACGATCTTTGAGTGCGCGCGCCACCGCCGCCGACTTGGAGTGCACCTGTAATTTGCGATAGATGTTCTTGATGTGGAAGTGCACGGTTTCCTGCGAAACGAAAAGGGCGTGAGCGATGTTGGAATAGCTCCGGCCTTGGCAGAGCTGCGAGAGCACTTCGCGCTCGCGCTCGGAAAGCGGCGACTCTTGCGTGCGGTGGAACGATTCCACCACGCGACGGGCGATGGCGCGGCTCATCGGCGCACCGCCGCCCCTCACTTCACGAAGCGCATCGAGAATGCGATCGGTATCGGATTCTTTCAGCAGATAGCCGGTTGCTCCCGCGGCCAATGCTTCGTACACGAAGCGATCGTCGGGATGAACGGTCAGCATCAAGACGTCGACGTCGGGGAAGCGCTTGCGGATGGCGGCGACGCCTTCGATCCCGGACATTCCCGGCAACACGATGTCCATGAGCACGACTTCCGGCGGATTGCGATCCATCTCCGCCATCGCCGCCTCGCAATTCGCATAGGCGCCCGCGCACTGGAAACCGGCCGAAGAATTCAAGAGCTCGGCGAGAGCGCTACGAATGTCGGCGTCGTCCTCGACGATCGCGACGCGAATCACGTGCTGCTTCCGTTCGCGGTCTTGGCGAGAGGCCGGGTCAGAGCGACGATCGTTCCCTGTCCCGGGCTCGAAGCGATGCGAATCGTTCCCTCGATCTTGTTCGCTCGCCATTCCATGTTGCGCAGTCCATGTCCGGCGGCGGCCGTCGTGCGCAGAAAGCCGCAGCCGTCGTCTTCGAGAAGAAGCGCAAAGCTTTCCTCGAGCAATTCGACCTTGAGCGTGACTTGGCGGCACTGCGCGTGACGAAGCGCGTTCGTCATCGCTTCCTTGAAAATGGAAAGAAGATTGCGGCGATCTTCTCCTTCAAGCTCGATCGCTTCGAGCTCCTCGCGCAGGCCGTCAGCGCGGAACTGGATCTCGGTGCGCTCGAAAAGATGCTCTCCGAAGTGCGCCAAGCGCGCCGCGAGATCGCCGAGTGTCCCGCGCTCCGCGCCCAAAGACCACAGGAAGTCGCGCGCATCGCCGGCCAGCCGCCGCGCTTCGTCCCCAATGCGCGCGAGCGCATGGCGCACATCGTCATCCGCCGCGCGCGGCGAACGGCGCAACGCCAGCTCGCTGAACAGCCCGATCCGCGCCAGCCGATGTCCCAGCTCGTCATGGAAATCGGCTGCGGCCCGCCGGCGCATGGCGTCGCGTTCGCGGGAAAGCGCACGCTCGATTTCCAGCGCGCGCTGCACTCGCGAGCGAACGTGCAAGCGCTGCGCGAGAAGGAGGGAAGCGAGCATCGTTACGATGGCGAGTGCGGCGAACCATGCCGTGCGATAGAAGGGAGGATCGAGCCGCAGAGGAAGCGATGCGCCGGTTTCGTTCCAGACCCCATCGGCCCCGGCGGCCTTCACCCGAAACACATAGCGGCCGGGAGGAACGCTCGTGTAAGACGCACTGCGCCGGGGGCCCGCTTCGATCCAATTCGACTCGAAGCCTTCCAGGCGATAGGCGTAACGCTGCCGGCCGGGACGGCGAGAATCGAGCGCCGCGAATTCGAACGTGAACGAATTCTCGCGCGGCCCGAAGCGAGCGCTCTCCAGAAACGAGGCGTCGCTCCACGCGTTCGGCTCTTGCCCGGGGATGCGCAGGGCCGTCAGCAAGACCGGCGGAGCCCAGCTCGATGCGGTGATCTCCCGCGGTTGAAATGCGTTGTAACCCTGAATGCCGCCGAAGAGAAGCGTGCCGTCACTCATGCGCAGCGCCGAGCGCGCGTTGAACAAGTTGCTTTGCAGCCCATCCGACACTTCGAAATTCACAAAGCGATTCCTTCCGCGCTCGAACTTAGAAAGCCCGCGCTGCGTTCCGAGCCAGAGATCGCCGGCGTCGTCTTCGAGAATCGAGAGAACGACGGAGCTGGGCAGTCCGTCGCGCTCCCGAAAGTGCGCGAACACACCGGAAGACTCGTCGTATTGCTCCAGTCCTCCGCCCGTGCCGAGCCACATCGTGCCGTCTTTCGCAGCATGCAACGCATATACGTAGTTGTTTCCCAAGGAGCGCGGATCGCGCGGGTTGCGGCGGATGTGCTCGAACGACTTGCGATCGGCATCGAGCCGTGAGATTCCCCGAAACGTCCCCACCCAGATGCGACGCCGCGAATCTTCGTACAGCGAGAGGATCGCGTTGTCGGGTAGCGTCGTGCTGTCGTGCGGATCATGGACGAATTGTTGTGTGCTTTTCGAGTGGGGGGCGATCCGCTGCAGACCTTGATTCGTGCCGGCCCAAGTTTCTCCGGCATGATCCACGAGCAGCGTGGTGACGTCGCTGGGAGTCGGAGCCGGGGCGCCGGGCCAGCTCCAGGCATCGAATCGATTGCTGCCTCGCGGATGGAAGAAGAGCCCCGACGCGGATCCGATCCACAAGTTGCCGCTGGCGTCGCGAACGAGAGCGCGCACCGCGCCTTCGACCGGCGTGGAGCGAAATGCGCCGGCGATTCCGTCGCGAAGAATGAGCCCGCGTCCGGTCCCGATCCAAACCTTTCCGCCCTCGTCTTCGCAGAATGAAAGAACGCGGCGCGGAGCGTCTTCGTTCGGAGCGGGGAAGTCGCGGCCGAACGTTGCGAATCTTCCGCCGGGTAGCAGTCGATCGAGCCCGCGAAGATAGCAGCTCACCCACAACACGCCGGAGAGATCGCGGCACACTGCCGCAACCGACGGCCCGGAGAGTCCCGCGGAATTGGCGGGATCGTGCGTCCAGTGTTGGATCGTACGTGTTGCGGGATCGATGCACTCGAGGCCCGCGAATCCTCCTGTCCAGACGAGCCCCGCCGCGTCGACGTGCAAACATTGCTTCGGTGCGGCAGCGAGATCGCCCGAATAACCGGATTCCTTTCCGATATGAATGAACGCCGCCGAATTGTGGGGGCGCATGAAAATGCCGCCATCGTGAGACGCAACCCAGAGCCGGCCTTCGCGATCTTCTTCGAGCGCGGAGATTCGTTTCGCCGAAGGGAGCACGGTGTTTTCGGGTTCTTGAAGACTGCGGACTGCACCGGTCGAAGAATCGAGCGCCAATAGTCCTCCACCGAACGTGCCGAGCCAAATCGTTCCATCATTGCTCGCCACCACCGCGCGCGGCATCGCGTGGAGCGGCGCATTCGCGGAATCGGAAGTGGCCAGAACCGTCGTCACCGTTTCCTTCTCGGGATCGATGCGATCGAGCCCACGCATCGTTGCCGCCCAGACCATTCCGTCCGCGCCAACGTCCACGTCCCAGATCGTGCCGTCGGAAACACGCTTCCCGGGCGGTGCGTCCGGCAAGAAGCGCACGAAGCGGCCTGCACTGCGGTCGTAGCAATTCACTCCACCGCCGTACGTGGCGAGCCACAAATCTCCGCGCGCGTCTTCCGTGATCGCGACGACGTCATCGTTCGAGAGGGAAGTCGAGTCGAACGGATCGCTTCGAAACGAGACATACGTGGATCCATCGAAGCGAAGCAGACCGTACATCGTTCCGAGCCATAAGAATCCCCGGCGATCTTGATGCATGCAGAACACGAGATCGGGTGCGATCCCCTCGTTCACGGAAACATGCTCAAACGCCGCGTTCGTTGAAAAAGGCGCTGCATTCGAGACCGGCGCTGTGGATTGGGCGTGGGATGCGCCGGGAAGAAAGAAGATCGCAGCGAAAATCAGGGGGTGAAAAAAGATGGGAGGGCGCATGGCCCTCCCATCATGATCACGAAATGTCCGTGCGAATACCCCCCGTTCAGGGGGGTCGCCCCATTACTTGCCGGTACCCGAAGCGCCGCCCGTGCTTCCCGTGGTGACGGCCGTCAGGCCCAAGTCTTCCAAGAACGCGCGATTGTTCGGCTCGCGGCCCAGGAAGTTCTTCACGAGATCCATTCCGTCGAGCGTGCCGCCCTTCTCATAGATCTCCTTGCGATAACGCATGCCCACTTCCGGCGAGAGCGGGCCGGCTTCCTTGAACGCGGTGTACATGTCGTCGCCGTACACCTTCGACCACAGGTAGCCGTAATACGCCGCGTCATATCCGAACAAGTGGCCGAACCCGGACTGGAAGTGCGTGTCCTTCATGTTCGGGAAGCCGCAGATCGGGTGCAGCTCGTTCAGGATCTTCGTCGTGTTCTTCTTTCCGCCCGGTCCGTAATACGCCATGTCGATCGATGCATAGAAAACCTGGCGCAGCACGGTGATTCCGGAATCCAGATGCTTCGCGGCAATCATTCCGTCGATCAGCTCGCGCGGCATCTTCTCGCCCGTCTTGTAGTGCGCGGCGAAGCGGTCGAGCACCATCAGCTCCCACACCCAGTGCTCGAGATTCTGCGAAGGCGCTTCCACGAAATCCTGCTCGGTCGACGAGCCGGCGAAGCGCGGCAGCTCCGCCTGGGTCAGCGTCTGGTGCAGGATGTGTCCGAACTCGTGGAAGAACGTCTCCACTTCGTCGTGCGTCAGAAGCGAAGGCGTGTCCGCCGTCGGCTTCGTGAAATTCGCTACGATCGCGGAAACCGGCGCTTGGCGCTTGCCGTCGAACACGCCGCTCCCGCGCAGCGGGAACGCCGCAGCGTGGCCGTACTTGTTGTCGCGCGGGAAGAGATCCACATAGAAGTGGGCCAGGAACTCGCCCGACTTCGCGTCGTGTATCTCGAACAGCTTCACGTCCGGATTCCACACGTCGGGATTCTTCACTTCGACATAATTCAGTCCGAACATTTCCTGTGTGATTCCGAACAGCCCGTCGATGACGCGCTCGAGCGGCAGATACTCGGCCACCTTCGACGGATCGACGTGATACTCGCTTTTCATCAACTGCGTGTGGTAGTAGCGCCAATCCCAATAATCGATCGAGCCGTCTTTCTCTTGAGCCAAGAAGCGCGATTTCAGATTGGCGATGTCCGCGTCCAGCTTCGGATGCACCTTGACCTTCAGATCATCCAGGAAGGCGGTCACCGTCTCCGGATTCTTGGCCATGCGGACTTCGACGACGTACGCCGCCCAGGACTTGTAGCCCAAGATCTTGGCGATGTCGTCGCGCACCTTGATTCCCTCTTCGAGAATCTTCACGTTCTGGGGATACGCTTGATTCCACGCCTTCTTGGTCAGCTCCTTGCGAAGCTCGCTGTCTTGCGCGTTCTCCATGAACGGAAAGAACTCGGGGTAGTCGAGGCTCACCCAGTAGTTGCCGTTCTCTTTCTTCTTGAGGCCGGCGAGATAATTCTCGGGTAAACCGCCGGCGCGATCGGGAGGAACTTCGATGCCGTCGTCCCACTCGTCGATGTTCTTCTCGAACTCGAGGCCGAGCTCGACCAAGCGCTTTTGCATCTTCTGAATCTTTTCGCGCTTATCCTTGGAGAGCTCGAATCCGTTGCGGCGGTAGTCGCGAAGAGTGAAATCGAGGAAGCGCTTGCGCTCGCCGGTGAGAGCCTTCGCATCGGCTGAGCCCGAATACGACTTGACCGCCTTGTAGATGTCCTCGCGGAAGCCGAGATCGACTCCGTACTTGTTCATCGCTTCTTCCTGAGCATGGGCGGCGTCGCGGAGCTTGTCATCGCCGGCGACGTAAGCCATGAACGCGTACTTGCCGAACGCCGTGCCGAGCACGTCTTGCACGCGGCCCAACGGAATCATCGTGTTGTCGAACGTGCGGGTGGCGTCCTGGACCTTGATCATTTCCGCCAAGATCTTGTCCGACTCCGCGATCGCATCCGAGCAACCCTGCTCGATGTCTTTGGACGTGAGCGTCGAATAGGCGATGAGTGGAGCCTCCGGGCTGGCCTCACACACCGCGGGAAAAAATGGCGCGAGCGTGACACCCGCCATCACGGTGCCGGCTGCAACCGAGCTCCGGATCCAAGAATGAAGATTCATCGATCGACCTTCCTCGTCCTCGAGGGAACTGTGGGAATGAATAACGGGGCGCCGCTTCGGCTCGACGGGATCGGCAGGCGCAAATGGGGAAATCCGTCGAAAAGCCGGCCGATCATGCCAAAAGTCGCCCCTCCAGGCAACCTTCCTCGTTTGAAAAGACGCAATGTGCGCTGGACCTGTTCACTGGGACCGCTGCCGGCACCGTGGCTCGGACCGGCTCCATGAGGGGGATGCGCTGAGCCTGCAAGGACTTGCCCGGCGTCGAGGTCGAAACCCCTAGCGCCCCCCGACGTTCTCCTCGGTGATTCCGCCCCATTCTCCGCCTTTGGAGGCAGTCGCCGATCCGGGGATGAAATAGAGAAGGACGAGAAACACATAGAAGAGGACCACCAGCCCGATGGTGAAACGGCCGGGGAGGAGATCCAGGTTCAAACGATCCATGACCAAGTGAATGTTCTTCGTGGGGGTGGGATGGAGAAAGATTTTGGACAGCCAGGCGGCGGAAAGCGTCAGGAACAAGATGAAATAGTTCGCGTGCAGTCTTCGATGCAGCGCATGCCAGCGGCTCATCTTGAATCGCGGATGGGCCAAGTCTTGCGCGACGACGTCTGCCCAAAGCGGATCGGGCGAGACGAGGCGCCGGGTCAAGAGCGGGTTGAAGAAGTTCTCCTCGATCTTGCGCACGCGGCGTCTCCACACATCGAAGAAGCGATAGCGGCGCGACTCGATCCACAGGAGGGCAAAGAGCAGCACGTGTCCCAAGAGAAGAACCTGATGGCTCGACTCCGGGTGCCCGAATGAAAACGTGAGCAACCCGCCGGTGGAGATGATCGCCCAGTTCGTGGTGTTGTCGAGCCGCAGCCGCCAAGCGGTCGCGCGATGCATTTCCCCGCGGTAGAGATGGACCATCGCGGAGATGTACTCGGCGCGAGTGAGAACGAGATGCTCGAGGTCCGCCCGTTCCATGGGCGTCTCGGGAGGGGCGGGAATCTCGGCCGTCATGCCTGGCTGATACCACTGACGGAAACTGCGGTCAATCACGCGCCGCAAACGAAAATCCCCGCCGGCTCTCACCGGCGGGGACTCGTTCGACATCGTCTTCGAGCTTAGCCTACGGCCGTAACGTTCTCCGCGGCGGGGCCCTTCTGCCCCTGCACCACATCGAACTGCACCTTCTGGCCTTCGCGCAGGGTTCTGAATCCCTCCGAACGAATGGCCGAGTGGTGGCAGAACACGTCCTTTTCGCCGTCATCGCGAGCGATGAAGCCGAAGCCCTTGTCGTCATTGAACCATTTCACGGTTCCCGTAATTCGCATTGCCGTACTCCTACTTGTGATCGAATTGTCGGAGTGCGGTTCTGCGCTTTTCGTGCATCATCCGGTACTTCCCGACTCCTCGGATCGCGGGAAGCCCTCCCGCCAAAGGGGGCGTCCCCACTTTGGGTCCGCCATTCGGGAGGCGCCTTTCGGGCAATCCCTCCACGACTTGCGCCGGCAATCTACACGTTTTCGCTTTCTCGTGGAAGCCGGTCAATGAAGGAGCGTCACTCGCCGGGCGGATGCGCCCTCGGCCGAGATCAAGCGAATCACGTAAACCCCGGAAGAGGCCGGGGCTCCGCTCTCGCTCGAGCCGTCCCAATGCAGCGCATGGATTCCCGCAGGGAGCTCCCGATCTTCGAGCGTTTGCACGAGACGCCCCTGAATGTCGTACACCGCCACGCTGGCTCGCCCCGCCCTCTTCAATTCGAAGCGGACGGTGGTCTGCGCCGTCATCGGATTCGGCGAAAGCGTGAAGCTCAAGGCACTGCCGTTCGAAAGCGGCGCCGCGACAGCGGACAGCCACGGCTCGCCCGGCGTCGGAACCGCTTGTTCGCGAAAGTCTACGACGCAATCGTTCGTGTCCAAGGGGAGCTCGCGCTCCATCGATTCGCCGGTGGTGACGCCGTGATGGCGATTCACTCCCGGATAGGTACCGTTTTCGTACGTGGCCACGTCGACGGCGGTGAAGTACGGATCCAAGACCAGTACCTCGTCTCCGAAGTTGCCCATCTCGATCTGGCCGGTCGCCCAGAGGGGCTCGGCCACCATGTCGGGAACGAAGAGGACCGAGTTCGTCACTTCGAAGTCGGGCAGGATGCCGCCGTTCAACGCTTGAAATCCGGAAGATTGCAGCGCGACGACGGAGACGTCCCCGGAGCTCAGCGCCGCCGCGGTGGGGAAGCGGAACATTCCTTCCGTGCCGTCGATCGACTCCTCGTCTCCGATTCTCCAATTCTCGAGCGAGAGGTTCGTCCCGGCTGCGTTGTAGATTTCGATCCACTCTTCATGCGTATCGATTCCCGGCGTGTCGTAGAACACTTCGCTCAACAGAATCGGAGAGAGCGGATCGAAATCCGGATCCAAGTGGAACCAGATCTCGAAGTGATAATTCACGGCCAAATCGGAGACTTCGTCGAGAGTGTTGAGGGTCGCGCCGGGGTTCCCATAGTTGGTCACCGCATCCAACGCATCGCTCACCTGCGCGCCTCCGATGTCCGCGGCTTCGTCCGCGGCGCTGGACTTGAAGACGGCGACCGTGAAGCGAATGGGCGCGGTCGGGACCCCGCCGAGATCCGCCCACGGAACCCACAGCTCGATCGTGTTGAAGGACGTACTGATGGCTTCCAGAGGTGTGGTGCCGACCGGAGCGAACGTTTCGTCCAAGACGCTGGGAGCGGAGTTGCCGCTGCCGAAGCGCGTCACGATGAGCCTCTCCCACGCGGCAGCCGGCGACACCTGCGTTTCGCATTGCGCCGACAAGAGTGTGGCTCCGCTTCCCGGAGTCCGATCCACGGCAATCTGCAGCATCGGTGCACCGTCACCGGACGCAACCGTGATGTCGTTGAAGAGCGCCATGCAGGAGAGACCCGCGGGATCGGCCGTCACCTGGAAGGAAAGCAAATCGACGGACGGATCGGGATTGGCGAAGTCGGTCCGCTCGTCTTGAGATCGATCGCGCCATGTGTATTCCCCCACCAAGCCGAGGCGTCCCAGATGTCCCGCGTCGAGATTCGTGGGCGGCGAGGTGAGCCAATCGCCCGGCGAAGCATCGACCACGATCGGATGGCCTCCCGCAACGGCGGGAAGCAGCAGCGCTCCCAAGATTCCCCCTTGCAGAAGACGCTGACGGGCGCGCATCGAAATGCTGGGAGGGGATTGCCTGGAGTTGCTTGCCATGAGGTGTCGAAACATTCAGTCCTCCGAGTCCTTCTTTTTTGCGAGGGCAAGGGCTGCTGGAACTACGTTTCCGCAATTGCCACGGATGGAGAGCGCAACGCCAGACAAGATGGCATGAGCAAGAGGGAGGATTCCGCTGGGGCCAGGATTTGCGGTGCTTAGGGAATCTTGGGGGAGATTCAGCGAGAAGCGGTGAGCTCTTGGTGAGGAATTCTGGCCGACTCCAACCGGCGATAGACATCGGCGACGCCGGCCACCATGCGATCCACATCCCAGCGCCCCTCGACGCGCTCGCGGGCGGCGCTGCCGAGACGGCGGCGAAGGGTCTCGCTTTCCAGGAGCTGGCGCAGGCGGTCGGTCAAGAGGTCGACATCCTGACGCGGCACGATGTATCCGGTGTTTCCGTCGTCGACCACCTCGCGCGCTCCCTCGACGTCGAACGTGACGATCGGCTTTTCCAAGAGCGCGTACTGCACGAGCACTCGCGGAAGCCCTTCCCAGAGTGAGGTGAGCACGGCGACGTCGAACGCGGCGATCACCTCGGCGATGTCGGGGCGATATCCGGCGAACACGACACGCTCGCCGATTCCCAGATCGGCGGCCACGGTCTTGAGCTCGTTCCCTTGTTCGCCTTCGCCGACGACCAGCGCGCGCACCTGAGGGAAGTCCTCGCTCACCCGCGCCAGAGCTTCGAAGAAGTAGCGGTATCCCTTGCGAGGCTCCAGGCGCGAGACCATTCCCACGACCATGTGCTCGCCGGCAAACCCGAATTCGCGCCGGCGCGGAAGGCGCGCGTCCTCGGGAAAACGCAGCGCGTTTTGGAACGCGACCGTGTCCATACCGCTGGGAATGGTCACGTACTGATCTTCGCGCCCAATCGATTCACGCAGATACTTCCCCTTCACGTCTTCCCCGACCGAGATGAGCACGTCGGAAAGCGGCGCGGCAATGCGTTCGAGAAGAATGTACGACTGTCGAAGCCAAGGTGAGAGCTGCTCGTGAAACGTCACGCCGTGTAGCGTGTGCACGACGCACGGAACGCCGGCGAGCCGCGCGCCGACTCGCCCCAAGAAACCGGCCTTCGCCGTATGGGTGTGCACGAGGTCGTAGCGGCCTTGGCGGAGAATCCGGGTGATCTTCGCGAGAGCGACGAGATCGCGAATGGGACTCGGATCGCGAACCAGCTCGGGAATGATCGTGGTGCAGCGGTCGATCTCCGCGGGAAAGCCCGACAGCTCGGAACCAAGCCCGGCGAGAATGTCGACTTCGTAGCGTTCCCGATCGATTCCCAGAACGGTGAACACCGTGTTCTCGTCCGCGCCGCCGCGGATCAGTCGAGTGATGATGTGGGCGACGCGGATCCTACGCGAAGAACTCAAGTGAGCACGCCCGCCGGCTCGAGCAGCGCATGTGCCCCCGCCGGAGAAACGGAGGATTGCGTTCGGGTACGCTCCCACCAACGCAGAGTGAACATCGCCCAGAGAATCTTGGCGCGATCCGCGCGGCCCGACGCGTGCTCTTCGTACAACTGATCGATGCGCGCGCGATCCAAGGGGATGCTTCCCGCGGAACGAACCACGTCCTGGAACATCTCGCGCATCGGGCCTTTGATCCATTCTCCCACCGGTACGTCGAATCCGGCCTTCGGGCGATGCTGGATCTCCGCCGGCAGAAGATCGCGTACCGCTTCTTTGAGAACGATCTTGCGGCGCATCCCCCGAATCTTCCACGAAGAGGGCATGGCGAACGCGGCTTGCACGATGCGTGGATCGAGGAACGGAACGCGCACTTCGAGCGAGTTGCGCATGCTGGCCATGTCCACCTTGAGCAGCATGTCGGTGGGCAGCGCGATCGAGAAATCGGTGAACAGAACGCGGTTCATCGCATCGCGAAGACCGTGCGCGTCGTATTCCGCGTGCACTTGCCGAATGATTTCGAGGCCGGGATTCGCGTCTTCGGCTCCCGCTCCCGAAAGACCCAAGAGCGCGCGGACGTCCCCGGAGGGAGCGATGCGCATCCAGCGGTCGTGGCGAATCGCGGGATCGGGCTCGATACCCTCGAGAAGACGGCGCGCCTTGCGTCCCCATTCGCCGGTGCGGTGCGCGCGCGTCGCCGGGAGCGCGCGCACCGCGGGTGCCAGGATCGATTCGCGAAGCCCTCGGGGAATTCCGGCGATCCACGGCAGCATGGTTTCACCCAGATACCTGTCGTAGCCGGCAAAAAGCTCGTCCGCGCCGTCGCCGGAGAGCGCCACGGTCATTTGCTCGCGCGTCTTGCGCGACACAGCGAACGTCGGCAAGAGCGAGGCGCTCCCGAAAGGTTCGCTCGCGCCATTCAAGATTTCCGGGATCAATTTGCGCACGTCCGCCTCACCGAGTTGCGCTTCCGCATGTTGCGTGTGATGGAAAGTTGCCGCAGCGCGCGCGTAGCGCGTCTCGTCGAAGACGGGATTGCCGGCGAAACCGATCGAAAACGTATGCGTCGTGGGAACGTGATTGCGCATCAAGCCGACGATCGAAGTGGAGTCCACGCCGCCGGAAAGAAATGCACCCAAGGGAACATCGGACACGATTTGCCGGCGGACGGAATCGTTGAGGAGTTCGCGAAGACCTTTTTGCGCCTCATCCAAGGAGGCCGGTGCAGTCGCATCCCCCTCCAGTGCGTGCCAGTAGCGTTGCACTCGCGCGGTCCCATTCTCCCAAATCAGGAAGTGAGCGGGCGGCAAGCGGCGAACGCGGCGATAGATCGTTCGCGGAGCGGGAATCGCACCCCACGACAGATAGAGATGAAGGCCCAGCGGATCGATCGACGGGTCGAGATGGCCGGTCGCCGCAATCGCTCCCATTTCGGATCCGAAGAGAAGTCCATCTTTCGTTTCCGAATAGAGAAGCGGTTTGATTCCGACCGGATCTCGAGCCAAGAGAAGACGTTTGCGCCGCTGATCCCAGATCGCGAACGCAAACATTCCGTTCAGGCGTTGAAGAAAGCGCTCGCCGCATTCCTCGTACAAGTGCACGAGAACTTCGGTGTCGCTCGAAGTCGAGAAGCGATGCCCGCGAGCTTTCAATTCGTCGCGCAGCTCGCGAAAGTTGTAGATCTCCCCGTTGAAGACCACGACGACGCTGCCGTCTTCGTTCGCAATCGGCTGCGAGCCGGTCGCGAGATCGATGATGCGCAAGCGCCGGAAAGCGAGGCCGATGCCTTCGTCCACGTAGTACCCGCTCTCGTCGGGCCCGCGATGGAAGATGGCGTCCGCCATGCTCTCGAGAACGGCGCGCGAAGGCCTGGCCGGCCCGGGCACCGCAATTCCGGCGATTCCACACATACGCCTTTCTTCGAACAACATCTCATCAACCTTGACCGCTGAAACGCCCCGCGTTGCCGATCTTGGGAAGAAGTCACAGCAATCCTCTTCAGAGAACGGCGGCGGCATCCGATCACTCAGCCGAGTCCCTCTTTCGTTCACGCACTCCGCGAAGGCATCCCATGGCTTCCTGGGCAAAGAAACGAGTCATCGTTACCGGCGGGTCCGGCTTCTTGGGCGGGCATTTGGTTCGCCAGTTGCGCCAGGAAGGGGCCGTCGTGCGCGCGCCCTCGTCCCAGGAGTGCGATCTCCTGCGCTTCGATCATGCGGCCCGGCTTTTCGAGGACGGCCCGGACGTGGTGTTCCATCTCGCCGCCCGCGTCGGAGGAATCGACGCCAATCGAAGAGCACCCGGCACATTTTTCCGGGACAACCTGCTCATGGGGATCCATGTCCTGGAGGCCTGCCGGCAGAAGAAGGTTGGGCGTCTCGTGCAAGTGGGCACGGTGTGCAGCTATCCCAAGCACACGCCGGTTCCCTTCCGCGAAGAGGCCCTCTTCGACGGCTATCCCGAAGAGACGAACGCGCCCTACGGCATCGCCAAGCGCGCGCTCTTGGTGGGAGGAAGGGCCTACGAGAAAGAGTTCGGGCTCTCCGTCGTCAACGTTCTGCTGCTCAACTTGTACGGCGAGGAAGATCACTTCGATCTGGAAACGTCACACGTGATTCCCGCGCTCATTCGAAAGTGTCTGGAAGCCAAGGAAGAGGGACGCCCCGTGGTGGATGTGTGGGGTGACGGGAGCGCAACGCGCGGATTCCTTTACGTGCGCGATGCCGTGCGCGGAATCGCCGCCGCCGGCCTGCGCATGAATTCTTCCGAGCCGGTGAACCTGGGTGCGCCGGGAGAGATTTCCATTCGCGATCTCGCTCAGTGCATCGGGGAATTGTGCGATTACACCGGAACGTTTCGCTTCGATCCCTCGAAGCCGGCCGGGCAACCGCGCCGTTCTCTGGATTGCGAGAAAGCGGAGCAGCTGTTCGGATTTCGAGCGCAGACGACGCTTCGCGACGGCCTGCAACGAACCATCGAATGGGCCAAGGCGCGTCACGAGCAGGAAAAGCTGTTCCCCCAAGTGGCCGGAAGATCGCTGGCGACCGTCGAGAAGAACCGGTCGGACGCGTGAGATTCCTCTTCGTCAACCAACACTACCCGCCGGACCCTGCGCCCACGGGGACGCTGCTCTCTGAGCTGGCACGCAATCTCTCCGCGCGCGGCCATGAGATCACCGTGCTCACCGGGCATCCAACGTATGACGAAGCGCGGGAAGCGAAGCCCCCGCGAATCGAAAATCGCGACGGTGTGCGCATCGTTCGTCTGCCGATTCTTCCGCGCACGCCGGGAATCTGGGGACGGCTCGCGCATTACGCGAGCTTCGCCTTCTCGGTCTTGGGAGCCGGTCTACGTGAGCGGCGTCCGCACGCCATCCTGACGTTTTCCTCGACTCCATTGGGCGGCGGGCTGTCGACGCTTCTTCTTTCGCGGGCGCGCGGAGTTCCCTTTGTGTACTGCGTGCAGGACGTCTATCCCGACATCGCTGTCGCCGTCGGAGTGCTGCGCCCCGGTGTGGTCACATCGATCGCCCGTTGCATCGAAGGCGCAACGTGGAGATGCGCCCATCGTTTGGTGCTCATCGGACACGATCTCGAGCAGAGCGCCCGATCGCGTGGAGTTCGTCCCGAGAAGATCGCCGTCATTCCGAATTGGGCCGATCCCGAGCGCATTCGTCCCGTGTCGGGACGCGCGATCCGCCGCGAAGCGGGAGTGGGGGAGGAAGACTTCGTGGTCGGCTACGCCGGAAACTTCGGCCGCAGCCAGGACCTGGAAACGATCTTGGAGGCGGCCCGAATCATCGAAGAGAACATCGAGCGCTTCCGCGACAAGGGTTGGAGGCCGGTGAAATTCCTCTTGGTGGGAGGTGGCACGCGGGCGCAAGAGATCCGCGAGCATGCGCGCCGTTGGGGATCGGTGCGCGTGCTTCCACTGCAACGAGAGAACCGCGTTTCCGAAGTGCTGAGCGCCGCCGACCTTTCTCTTGTTCCTCTTCGCAAAGGACTGACTCGGCTGAGCGTTCCGAGCAAGATTTACTCAATTGTTGCATCGGGGCGTGCGGTGGGATCGGCGGTCGATCCGGGAAGCGAGGTCGAGCGCATTATCCGCGAAGCCGAATGCGGATTTTCGGTGCAGCCAGGAGACGCCGCATCGCTGGCGCGCGAGATTCTGCAACTCGCCCAAGATGCGGAGCGAGTCGCGCAATACGGCAAAAATGCCCGCGCCTGGGCGGAGAGACACGGGACGCTCGAGCAGGCTGCGAATGCCTATGAATCGCTCTTGGTTCGCGCGGCCTCCAAGCATTGAAAGAACGCGACTTCCGCGTCAAGAGCCCCGGCCGATTCGCCGAAAGCTAGAGCGGGGGTGGGCGGGCGATCACAATTTCTGTGCGGTCCTCTGATTCAAGCGAGCGGATCCCATCATGCACCATCACTTCGTCGCCCTCCTGACGGTCGCGTGGATCACGAGTCTCACGACCACCCCTTTGATGCGCATCGTGGGAGCGCGCGTCGGCCTGCTCGATCATCCCCACGAACGAAAGATCCAACGCACCGCGGTTCCGCGCACCGGAGGCATCGGCATCCTGTTCGGAATGACGGCGGCCATGTTCTATCTCGGCAGAATCGCGCCGCCTTTGGGAATTCCGATGTCGCGCGAGCTCGGCGCGGTGTTGGCCGGCGGTGCTTTGATTCACATTCTCGGGATCATGGACGATCTCCTGCAGCTTTCGGCCAAGGTGAAATTGGGACTGCAGGTGCTGGTGATCTCCTACGTCATGAGCAGCGGGGTCTTGCTCGACGGGCTCACGCTTCCCGGCGGATTCGTGCTCGACTTGGGCATCTTCGCGATTCCGGTTACGGCCTTCTTTCTGCTCGGATTCATCAACTCGTTCAATCTCGTCGACGGCTTGGATGGCCTGGCCGGAGGCATCGCGGCCATCTCGGCAGTGGTCTTGGCGCTGGCCGGAGTGCTCCAAGGGAATTTCCTCTTGGCGCTGCTTTCCCTCGCGCTCTTGGGCGCAGTCGTCGGTTTCCTCCCTTTCAATTTCATCTTTGGGAAGACTTTCTTGGGCGACGCCGGAAGCATGCTGCTCGGTTATTTCCTCGCGGTTTCCGCTCTCGTCGGAGCTCGCTTCACACATGACGCGACCCCGGTGCTCTTGGCCATGGCCGGCGCAATCGTGCCGGTTCTCGACACATACACCACGATTCTCCGCCGGCTGCGCAATGGACAAGCGCTGTTCCGTCCCGATTCGATGCACATCCACCACCGCCTCATCCGCTATGGTCTGACCCCGGAACGCACCGTGGTGGTCATCTTGGGCGTGACCGCATTCTCCGCCGGCGTGGCGCTGTGCACATCGATCGAAGGTTCCGGTCTGCTCTTGGTTCCTACCGTACTGGCTGGATTTCTCGTGGCCTCCGGCATGCGCCGCGATCGCCGCGTGATCGAGGACGATACCGAGGCCAGCATTCGCGAGACTGTGCTGTATCTCTTGGGTACGCTCGACGGAACGAATGCGCGCATGGACGGGAAGCAGAGAATCGGGGAAGTGCTCGCCGCCGCGCCGGCCCGTTCGACCTCGCGCACTCGCGGCAATGGATCCGTGCCTTCGGAGGCGGAATTGGCCGCCCGCGCCCGCGGATCAATCGAGCCTTAAGGGTCGCTTCAGGAATTCCCAGATCCCAGTGTCTCTCGCATCGCGATGCGTCCTCGCCGCTCCAAGCCTTTTCACTTGGTATTCGGTGGGTCACCTCCGAGGCACCGGCGCTCCGCAGAGGCGACCCACCGAAGGAAGCATCGCAAAGGCTGAAGGGACCCTGGCCGCGCTGAGGAGCGCATCGCGAGCCGAAGAGGCCATCCTCCGAACACACATAAAAAAACTGGGGCCCGCCTCGCGGCGAGCCCCAGTTGTCGATGACCAATTGAGGTTTAGTTGCTCGGGATTCGAATCCGATCGCCGGGCTTGATGCGTGCGCTCGTCTTCATGTTGTTCGCGATCAGGAGCTCGGAGAGGCTGACACCATTCGAGCGGGCGATGTCCCACAACGTGTCGCCGCGGCGCACGCGCACGACCGTTGAGCCGCCCCCCGAGCGCGAGCCCGAGGACTTCGTCGCGACCGCTCCGCCGCCTCCGCTGCTTCCGCCCCTCACATAAATCGCGAGACGATCTCCTGGCCGGATGTGGCGTCCGATCTGGTTCCAACGGCGAAGGGCTGTCGTGGACACACCATGCTGACCGGCGATGCGCGAGAGCGTATCCCCGGACTTCACGACGTAGGTGACCTTCTGGGAGCCGGCAGGAGCCTTCGAGCGCGAGCTGCTCTTGCTGCGGGTCGGGCTGGCGCTGGCGACTTCGGTTCCGCGCGTTGCGCCCGGAATCGTGAGGTAGCGTCCGGCCGACACGCGATTCCTGCTGCCCAGCTTGTTCGCTTCAACGATCGACGACACGCTGGTTCCATATCTCGATGCAATCTTGGAAAGCGTTTCCCCGCGACGCACACGATGCTGGACGTATTCCATTCGCGGAACGTTGCGCTGTTCCTCGGGAACCGCGGCCAACGCGGCCAACGTCTTCTCTTTGGCGCCGGCCGGAATGTAGACCGGGAAACCCTTTTCATTGGGCGGAGTGCAGCGGCGAACGAGAGAGGGATTCAGCTCGGCCAATGCTTCTTCCGAAACTCCGCAGCATTTCGCGAGCGTCTCGAAGTCCACGCTCCAATCCACCGCGATGGTTTCCGTGTCGTACGGAAGCTCCGGCGTCACCGTGAAGCCGTACTGCTCCGGGTTTTGGGCGATCGTCATGGCCGCGTAGAATTTGGGAACGTGGTTGCGCGTCTCGCGCGGGAGGCGAAGGTTCCAGAAATTCCTGGTGCCCTGGCGCGAGATCTGGCGGCGAACCGATCCCTCGCCCACGTTGTAGGCGGCGAGAGCCAGTTCCCAGCTTCCGAATTCGTCATAGAGAGCCCGCAGGTATTGCGCAGCGGCATCCGTTGCCTTGACCGGATCGCGGCGCTCGTCGACCCACCAATCGGCGCGCAGGCCGTAGAGACGGCCGGTGGATTTGATGAACTGCCAGAGACCGACGGCGTGGGCCCACGAATATGCCCGATGCGAGAACCCGCTCTCGATCATCGAGTGATAGGTCAGCTCTTGAGGAAGCTGATAGCGCCGGAATGCTTCGTCATAGATGGCTTGGTAGCGCGTGCGGCGATTGAGCCAGGTCTGGAAGACCCGCCGTCCATCCCCCGTGAAATAGTTCATCCACTTTTGGACCATGTCGTTGCGCACGGGAACGATGGGATCGCCGCGCACTTCCCAATCCGCCGGCGATTCCTCGAGAGTGACCACTTCGGAGGAAGAAGGAGGAGGTGCTACCTCTTCCTGGGTCTCCGGAATCTCGATCTCGGCGACCTCGCGATCGGAGATCTTTTGCAAGAAGTAGTTGGATTTGGTGAGCAGCGTTTCCGCTTCTTCGAATTCCGACGGTGTCGCGAAGTCGGAGGGAAGCGGAGCTTCAAGGAGCGCGATACTGGAGACAAAACGCGACTCGGCCTCTTCGAAATCCTCACGGACGTACGCTTTGACGCCCTGGTAGTACTCTTCGCGAGCCGAGTCGAGACGGCCGGAAGGTACCTGCTTCGAAGCGGACTTCGATGCTTGAAGGTTCGGGCCGGCCGTAGGACCGCCCGAAATCCCGCAGCCGGACAATACCGGTACGGTCAAAAGAAGCAAAAGTAGGTAGGCCGAGGAACGCAAGGTGCCTCCTGTTTCCGTCGGGGGTTTGTTTTTACCTACTCGGAAATGACGAGAGGGTTCTTCCGGTTCATCCTCAATTCGGCACGGGACAGGTCCCGGTTGAACCCCGAAACGATCTTCGTCAAATCGGGAACCCTAGAATTCCCTTCTATCTCGGAAGATCCAAGAAACTTGGGCAGCCGTCAATCCCTCATTGACGGTCGACCTGGCCAAGCGCTTGGCGCGCCAGCATGTAGGTCGAATCTGCCTTCAACGCCATTTCCCAAGCTCGGCGGGCGCCTTCTGGGTTTCCACGCCGGTCCCGAGCCACGCCTAGATTGTACCAGGTCACGGGGTCTTTGGGGTCCTCGTCCAGAATTTTTTCGAGGTGGGGGATGGCCTCCTCCATGCGCCCCATCTCCAGGTAGGAGACCGCCAGCTCGAATCGATAGATCCGATCGTTCTCGTGGGGGGGCAAATCGAGGCACTTCAGGTAGGAGTTGATGGCTTCCGGATGCCTCCCCAGCCGGGCGAACGTGGTGCCCAGCATTTGATGGATCTCTTTATTGGCCGGATCGCGGGCCACCGCGGCGCGCAGAGGTCCCAAGGCCTCCTGCCATCTTCCCGCGGCCAAAAACCCATGCGCCCGATCGAGAAGCGGAAGAATCGCGATCATTCGTTTCGGGTCGGGCAAGTTCTCCGTGGTCGCCGGCTCCTTCATGGACGAGGTGTAGCCGAGCGATTCCAGCGCCTCCTTGGACTCCGCATCGAGATCGACCCGCGGCGCTTCCGTGTCGGTGGAGATCATGGTCCGCGACTTGGCTTGAAGATCGCGCACGATGTCGGGATTCGCCGAGGCCACGTTCACCTTCTCTCCGGAATCCGATTCCAGATCGAAGAGCTCCGGCTCCGGTGCGTCGATGAATTTCCATCTTCCTTCGCGAGCTCCGCGCAGCGGCGCCCAACCGAAGTGCAAATGTGCAAACCGCGACTCGAAGTAGGATGGGCGCGGCGCATTCACGAGCGCGCTCGTTCCTTTTCCCGGCGCGCCATCTTTGATCGCGAGAAGATCGAAGATGGTCGATGCGACGTCGATGGTTCGCAGCGTCGAGCGGGAGATGCCTGACGCATGCCCGCCCGGCGCCGGCCACATCATTGCGGGAACGCGAAGCGTGACGTCGTACACGAAAATTCCGTGCGTCGTCTCGCCGTAGGCGCCGCGCGATTCGCCGTGGTCTCCCACGATCACGATCCAAGGCGGCTTGTCCATCGCTTGTACGTGCTGAACGAGCCGGCCGACGTAGCGATCGGCCAGGGCGATGTCCGCGCGATAGGTGTCGTTGCCGGACGCATGAATCAACGCTGGCGAAGCTTCGCAGGGCTCGTGCGCATCGAAGAAGTGCGTCCATCCGAACCAGCGTGCATTGCCCGGCAATGAATCGATCCAGCGCTCGGCATGCGCCTCCACTTCCGCGCCGCTGCGATACGCAACAATGAAAGGATTCTCCCCGCCGCCGCCCAAATGGTCGTCGTAGATCTCGAATCCCCGAGTGAGGCCGAATCGCGCGACGAGAGGGAAGCCGCTGATGAATGCGGCGTTGCGGAAGCCGCGTTCGGAAAGTCTCGTGGCCACGGTGGGGACATCTTCACGAAGGCGATAGATCCCGTTGTCGCGAATCCCATGCTCGGGCGGCTCAAGGCCGGTGTGCATCGTGGCGTGGGAGGGAAGCGTCAAAGGACAACTGGACAAGCCCTGCTCGAATTGCATTCCGCGCCGCGCAATGCGATCGAGATGCGGCGTGCGCGAGACGGGATCGCCGCCCGCGCCCCAAAAATCGCCGCGAAACGTGTCCAGTGTGACGAGCAAGAGCGAAGTCGGCGTCATCGTCCCGCCATCGGAAGCGGGCGTCGATGAGGACGTCGTCTTCTCCTTGCGAGCGCAGCCGCTCAAGAAAAGCGCGGCGGCGATGATCCCGATCGAAATGGATCGCATCATCCCTTGGACAAGACTCCCGGTCGTGCTTCGCTCAAGCGCGGATGGTGCGGATCGATGGCCTGTGCGCGCCGCCAATGCGAATCCGCTTCTTGCGTGCGTCCTTCCGCCTCGGCCGTGTGCGCAAGCCCGATCCACGGATCGGCGCGCTGCGGCTCGACTTCTGCAGCCTGCTTGTAATACGTCTCCGCACGAGACGCGTCACCGGACTCGAGCCGCAAGTCGCCCGAGGTCATGAGGAGTGCGAAGCTGCGCGGGCTGCCGCGCAATCCGTCTTCGAGCAACGCAAAGGCTTCGTCACGGCGTCCGTTCTCGTAGGTCAGGATCGCCAGATGGGCGAACGCATCCGCGGCCTTGGGGTCGGCGTCGATGGCCCGGCGGTAGTACGACATGGCGCTCGTCACGTCCCCCAAAAGACGCAGGCAATCGGCCAGATGATAGAGAATGGAGAAATTCTCCGGATCCTCGCGATAGGCCCGCTGCAAATGGGGCAACGCGTCCTTCGGCTTGCCCTCGGCCTTCAGCGTGATTCCGCGGAAGAGCGCATTGGCGGCGGAGATGAGCTTCTTCGGATCTTTTCCGGAATCGGCTTTCCGCTGCGAAGTGGCGGCGACGTATCCCAACGATGCGAGCCTCTCCTGCGTGGCGCGATCCATCTCCTCTTCTGCTCGAGCATCGGGGGGCTTCGTCATGGACTGCAGCTGGGCAGCCATTCTGCGACCAACGTCCGGCTCTTGCTCGTACACGTTCGTGCGCTCGCCGGGATCGCGATCCCGATCGTACAGCTCGCGCACCGGCGCCTCGATATAAGTCCAGCGATTCGTGCGCAACGTCAGCACCGGGCTCCATCCGTAATGGATGTTCGCGTAGTACGTCTCGCCGTACACCGACGCGGTATCAGGACTCGCGTCCAAGATCGATCGTCCTGGCGAAGGCGAAGCGTCCTGCATTCCCAAGGCCGCGAGCAGCGTCGGCTTGAAATCGGTGAATGCGCAGGTTTGGGCGACGATGCGATTGCCGATGCGCGAGCTCTCCGCGCTTCCTTCCGGTGCATGCATTCCAAGAATGGCGCGCATCGTCTCATCATACGCGAGAACTCCGTGGCTGATTTCGCCGTGGTCGCCTAGCGCTTCGCCGTGATCGGAAGCGACCGCGAAGACCGGCTCGCCGCGCCGGGCCGCAAATTCGCGCAACAAATGACCCAGCTCGCGGTCCAGAAGAAAGATCTCGCGATCGTAGTCGTCTTTCGCCGGGAGCTTGCTCAGCGAAGGGGGCACAGTTCTCGGATGATGCGCATCGAAGAAGTGCACCCACACGAACAAGCGCTTCGCGGCGCGGTCTGCATCGAGCCAACGCAGCACGGCATCGACGACCTGTTTGCCTGAACGCTGCGCATAATTCGGATCGTCGCTGCGCGTCGCTTGGAGAGAGTCGTCGAACACATCGAAGCCGTACGCGAAACCGAAGCGGCGCTCCAACGGAACTCCGGAAATGAAGCCGGCGGTGTGAAATCCCTTCGAGCGAAGAGTCTCCGCGAGATGGGGGAGCTTCTCTTCCAACGTGTAGAGCGCGTTCTCGCGCACGCCGTGTTCGGTCGGCTCGAGCCCGGTGAGAAGAGTGGCATGCGATACCGCGGTCAAAGGAGCGGGCGCGAACACATTGCTGGCCAAGAGACCGCGGCGCAGCGCGGCGTCGAGATGGGGAGTCAGCCCGCCGGGATGGCCCATGCATCCGGCTCGGTCCGCGCGAAAGGTGTCCAGCGTGACGAAGAGAACGTCGGGGAGACCGCCCGGCAGACTGCGCGTCGAGGGGTTCTTCGGTGCGCAGCCTAGGGCGGCGAGCGTGACCGCCGCGCCCAGAGCGAGAACCGATCTTCGGCGAACAATCACGGAACGGGATTTTCCGCGCGCCGCAGAAGCTCTTCGACCTTCGCATCTCCCGGCTTGATCCGTAGCGATTCGTGAAAGCTCTTCGCAGCCTCTTCCTTTTTGCCGAGCGCGAGAAGTGCTTCGCCGCGCGTCGTATGGAGAGGAGCTTCGTTCATGTGGGGAACGAGGCCGAGCGCCCGCGTCGCATACTCCGCCGAAAGATCGTAGCGGTGCAACGAGAAGTACGTGCCGGAGAGAAATGAGCAGGCCTCCTTGGATTGCGGATCGAGCTGCAGCGCGCGCAGCAAATACTTTTCGGCCCGCACGAAATCGGTGTCCAAGTACGCTTCCTCTCCTTCAAACAGTGCGACGAGGCTCTCGATCCCGTCTTTGGGATCTTTTCCCGGCTGCGGAATGGACCCCGGCTCGACCGCGGCGACATAGCCTAGGCTGCGCAGCTGCTCCATCGTCTGCTCGTCGGCCTGGGGCACTTCAGGCGGGGGCGCGGCATCCAGAAGTTTCTGGAGGGAAATGGAGAGCTCCCGGGCAACTTCCGGCTGATCTCGAATCACGTTCGAAGTTTCCCCCGGATCCTGGATGAGATCGTAAAGCTCGGGACGCGGCGCGCGAATGTATTTCCATCGATCGGTTCGCAATCCGAAAAGCGGGCTCCATCCGCGAAAGAGTTGCGGGTGCATCGTCTCGAGATAAGTCGCGAGACTCGAGGATGGAGGAGACATCAACGGACTTCCCGTCCACTCCGTTGGAGCAGCTTTCCCGAACAGCGCCAGAATCGTCGGCGCCACATCGCTCAGGCTTCGGGTGACGGCCTGCAGCGCGGGTTGGATGGAAGGGCCCACCAAGATCATCGGAACTCGCTGCGTTGCGTCGTAAATGAACACTCCGTGCGTCGGCTCGCGATGCGATCCCAGGGATTCACCGTGATCGGAAACCAAAAGGATGGTCCAAGTTCGATCGGATCCCCACTGCCCGGCTTGGCGCAGGAAGCGTCCCAATTCGTAATCCGCATACGCCACTTCGGTCTCGTAGCGCGCAGCCTTCGATCCCGTGGTGGCGAGCTCCTTCCAAGGAGCGGGAGGAGCGTACTCGTGATGCGGGTCGTAGAGATGGATCCAAAGAAAGCGCCGCCCTCGCGCGGGTTCTTCGAGCCAGCGCGAGGCAGCCGCGAAGACACTCTCGGCGATTCGTTCGGGAAAGCGCATCGGATTCGAGGCGTCGGCGAATTGATCGTCGTAGCGATCGAATCCTTGATCCAACCCGAATTGCTTGGCGAGAGGGAGCGCCCCGACGAACGCGCCGGTTTCGGTTTCCGCGGGAAGCAGCTCGGCCACCGTATCGAACGAGCTTCGCAGATGGTAAAGACCGTTCTCGCGCACTCCGTGCTGCGCGGGTGAAAGCCCAGTCAACATCGTGGTGTGCGCGGGAAGAGTCAGCGGAGCAGGGGAAATCGCGTCGCGAACCTGGATTCCTTGCCGCGCCAGGCGATCGATTTCGGGCGATCGAACCGTGGGGCAGCCGTAGGCGCCAACTTGATCGGCCGGCAGCGTATCGATGCTGATGAAGAGCACGGTGGGATCGCGGCTCGCGATCGAGTGAGGATCGGAGGATCGTTGCGTTCCGCAGCCGGCGAGAAACGAAATCCAAACGAAGGCGGGGGCAAAATGAAAAGGGGCGCCGGCTGCAAGCCAGCGCCCCTGACGACCTATACTCCTAAGAGCAGCCAACAAGACGGACTAGCGATACAGACCCTTGATCGAGCCCCAGCTGGATTCCTCGACAGAGACCGCGCAAACGAGGTCGATGTCCCAGAACAGCTGAGCATTGCAGATTCCGTCATTGAAGGTGCTGCCTGGGCAGACCGGGCTTGCCGCCGTTCCGTAGCCGAACGAGTGGTTCGGACGGTTGGACGGGAAGCAGGTACCGCAGCTCACCGGACCCGTGGGGCCGGCAGCCGGGTGGTCCGTACCGAACTGAGCCGGGCTAGAGATTCCCAGGTCCTCGGCCGTCGTCACGACGATCGCGAACTTGTTGGGAACCGGCACGCCACCCCAATTCACAACGGAGAAGGGGAAAACGATGTAGTTCGGCAGATACGGTTGAGATGCGATCGGCGCGCCAACCGGGCAGTCGTTCGCATCGACGCTATGAACGGCAATCGTTCCCGTGAAGCCGTAGCTCGGAGGAGCCGGGCTGCAAAGGAAGTGTTGGCTCTGAAGAAGAGCCGCGCTCTCACCGGCACCGCAGCACGAATTCACGACCAAACCGAGTCGGAAATTGTCGCCGAAGCCGGACCAGCACCACACCCAGCCGGTGCAGATATTGTAGTAATTCACGCGGCAGGTGGCGCCAGCATTCCAATCGTCGGAACGATTGTCATCGAAAGAGTGAGCCCTCTTCTCGAGCGCCATGCTTGAGGTCGCGAGACAGAGCATCGCGGCCAGGACGAAAGTAGTCACGAAGAACTTGCGCATGTGTCCTCGACCCCCCTTGGGAAGGATTCTATTGCTCATCGCCACCCCTGCTCCGCCAACCGATGCAATACATCGGGGTAGCTCCAAAAAAGGAAGGCCGGCGGAGCGGCATTCCGCGGAAGTCACTTCGGCGAAAAGCCATGCTGCTCACGGACTCAAAGGTCATCCGGCATGAAGCACTTCCCGATTTCTTCAGCGAAAAGGGAAAGTCATCAAGCCACGGAGAGTTGGGATTGAATCCTTCTCTCCGATTCGAACTAAAGGCTAGCACAAGCTCGGAAAAGGTGTCAAGAAACTGCGCGCCCGATCGGGGGTAACAAGCCCCCGTTCAACCTCGAAAATGGGGAGCAAATGAATCTGGCTTCGCCTCGGATCGCGTGGGTTGCAGTTCTTGTCTCTTTGCTTTTACGAGCCATCTATTTCAGCCAGATTCATCACAATCCCTTCTTCGATTCGCCGGTCATGGACGAAGGGTACCACGACGCATGGGCCAAGGAGATCGCGGCCGGAGAACCGGCGTCCAAGATTCCATTCTTCCGAGCTCCGCTCTATCCGTTTTTCTTGGGCGGGCTCTATTCGTTGTTCGGCCCCAATTACACCCTGATCCGGGCGATCCAGCTCGCGATCGGCTCGCTGACCCCGCTCCTGTCCTTCGCCTTGGCGCGGCGCCTGAAGCCGCGAAGCCCATGGATCCCCGCTCTCGCCGCCTTCGCGACCGCCTTGGACGGGATGCTCTTTTATTACGAGGCGGATCTCCTGCTCGAGTCGATCCTAGCCCCGCTCTCCATGCTGTTCCTGTTGCTCTTGGTCCGCGCGGGACAAATCGGACGGAATCGGGACTGGCTCTGGGCGGGAATCTCCCTGGGAGCGGTCGCAATTACGCGGCCCAACATCCTCCTGTTTTCTCCGGTCGCGTTCCTCCTTGCGCTGGGTTGGAAGGGCGAGCGTTTCTCCCTCCGGCCGCCGCGTCTTGGTGCTGCTGCACTCGTGACCGCCGGTGCGGTTGCCTTGGTTCTTCCGGTGACCGCGGCGAATCTCGTCCAAGGCAAAGATCGAGTGCTCATCGCTTGGCAGGGCGGTCTCAATTTCTTCTTGGGGAATAACGAAGAAGCGAACGGCTGGTCGGCAACGGCGCCGCGCATCATGCGCACCGATTGGTGGGGCGGATACGAAGATTCGATTCGTCTCGCCGAGGAAGCTCGCGGCCGCAAGCTCAAACCTTCCGAAGTGTCCGACTACTGGATGGAGCGTGCGACCGATTGGTGGAAGAAGAATCCCAAAGACGGAATTGTCCTCACGATTCGCAAAGCGGATTACTTTCTCTCCGGGGAAGAGTTCTCCAACAATCGCAACTTGGATCTCTTCATTCGCGACTATGCGCCGCTCATTCTTCCCGCGCGCTTCCTTTTGTATGTCGCCACGCCGCTCGCGTGTGTTGGCGCCTTGGCGATCTTCCGGCGCAACATCGCCTCGCGCGTTGTGCTCGCGTATCTCGCCGTTTACGCAATCACCGTGGTGATGTTCTTCGTCACCGCGCGCTATCGAGTGCCCATACGTCCTCTGCTTCTTCTTCTGGCCGTCGAAGGGGTGTTCTTCATCGCCGAGGTGGCCCGGCGGTCGCGGCTCCAAGCGTTCTTGTGGAGCGCGGGCACTGTCGCATCGGCGGTGCTCATCAACTCCAACGCTTGGGTCCGTTCGTACGAAGCTCCTCCGGCGCAGTTCTATCAATCGATCGCGACCATCTATCACGAGCGCGGAGAAGCCGCCTCCGCTCTCCGCTTTCAGGAGAAGACGGTTCAGATCGACCCGGCCTATCCGGACGGGAACTTGAACTTGGGAACGATGTACATGGAGGCGGGGAATGTCCCCGGCGCCATTCATTTCTTCGAGCGGGAACGAAGCTTGGACCCCAAGGACGGACGCAACCTCGTGTCTCTGGCGCAGGCCTACGCCCGCGCGGAGCGATTCGACGATGCCGAGCAAACGTATTCGGCTGCGGAGAGCGCGGGATTTCGCGATGCCGCGGCGCTCTACAATCACGGCATCCTGCTCGAGCGTCTGCAGCGTCCGGCGGATGCGGAATCACTTTACCGCTCCGCCGTTTCGGTGGATTCTTCGTTCGCTGATGCCTGGAACAATCTCGGCGTCTTGGAAGCTCGAGCAGGACGCCTGGAGTCCGCCGTTGAATTGTGGGAACGCGCCCTTCGCGCGCATCCCGGAGATCCCAAGATCCTGGACAACATTCGCAAAGCGAAGGCGCGGCTCTCCGGATCCTCGCCTCCGCAAGGAGAATGATCGCGTCGTGACCGCGAAGAATTTGCTGATCTTCGGAGCTGCGCTTTTCTTTCCACTGGCCGCGTTCGCGAAGACCATTTCCTATCCCGGCGGAGCTCCGACGCTGGATGCCGCAGTCCAGGCCGCGAGCGCCGGAGACACGGTGCTGGTGGCGCCGGGCGTGTATCCGGAAGTCCTGCGCATGAAGAGTGGAGTTGTGCTGCGCTCTTCCGCGGGGCGGGATTCGACCACGATCGTGAGTCCGGCCGCGGGGCTCGAACCTTTGACGGAGCGACTCATCGAATGCATCGGCGTCGATTCCACGACGGTGATCGAAGGATTCACTCTCGATCACGGCAAATCGCACGGCGCGGGGATCTATTGCGAGCAAAACTCGAAGCCGGCCATTCGCCACAATTTGATTCGCGGCTTCGGCTGGGGAGTCAACCTCAAGCATTCTCCGGCCGAGCTCACCGACAACATCATCGAAGGATGCGCCACGTTCGCCGTGTTGATCATGGGCTGCTCGCCAACGCTGCACAAAAATGAGATTCGCAATAACGGCACAATGGCCATCGAGATCGCCGGAAATCATGCCCAACCGGAAATCGGCGGAAGCCCCGAGAACGCGAACAAGTTCTACGGCAACAGCGGCTCGATTCGCATCTCGGGACGCAAGGACGTCGTCGCCAATTGGAACGATTGGGGCTGGGAGACGACTGAGGAAATGAAAAAGGAAGGTTATCCTTCGGACATCATCGCGATCATGGACGGGAATGATTTCGGCAGATCGCACCGCGGCCGCGGCAAGCTCGACTATCGCAATTGGATCACGGCAGCGCCGGCCAAGCATGGCGCCTCGGCCGTTCACGCGACCGCTTCAGACTCCACGGTCTCTCCCGGCGCGAGCAAGGACCGGGAAAAGAAAACTTATCTTCCCTTGGGACTTACCGGAGTGGTGGTCGTGATTTTCGCCGCGCTGGCAGCACGGCGGCGTCGCGCTAGTGCACAATCGTGACGCGAGTGGTCTCCAGCGTCTCGCCGATCTCGGTGCTCAGGAAATAAATGCCGGGCGGCACGCGCGCACCTTTCTCGTTCGTTCCGTCCCACCAAACATTGAATCGCGTGAGCTCCAGCTGGCGCGTCGTTCCGAGGTCGCGAACCCGGCGTCCGGCGACGTCGTAAAGACTCAAGTGCACTTCGCGCCACAGCAGCGCGCCGTCGATCGGACCCGGCGGCGGGTCATCGTCGTCGCGCAGCCAAGGGGAAAGCGGGATGTGGTCTCCGCCGCCGTCGTCGGGAGGAGGTCCCACGCCGCCGTTGCGAATCCCGCGCGGCACCGTGACGGTGATCAAGATCGTTCCCGCCGTCGGATTCGGCGAGAGCGTGACGATGTGGCCGGGAGGCGGAGAGGCAAGATAGGTCTTGCCGCGCGCGGATCCGAGCGCTTTGCGCCCCTTGCCGGGAATGTCCACCTCCAGCGTGTAATAGTATTCGCGCGCCGGCTCGATGTTGTCGTCCAAGAACGTGTATCGCGGGCTCAACGTGTGCCGCGATTGCAGCACGGCGACCACCTCGTCCGCGGTGCCTTCCGTGTGCCGCAACAGCGTGTACGTGCTGCCGAAGTCTTCACCGTTGATTCGCCACTTCACGACCAGGCTGGCTTTCTCCTGCGCAGCGGAGATGTCGCCGTGCAGGATCACGTCATAGACGAAGAAGTCCACGCGAACGGGACTCGGGTCCTCCTTCGAGATGCTGTTGACTCCGCGGACATAGAGACGGTGACTGCCGCCGCCTACTTCGGGAAGTGAGATCTCGTAGTCCTCTTCCTGCTCCGACCACAGACCGTCGAGCGGATGCGCGCTCAGCCAGCTTCGGCCGTCGATCGAGAAGATGACGTTGGCCAGAAGATTCAGCGTCACCGGATTTGAATATTTGGGGGGCGCCAACGCATAGGGCATGTCCCAGGCCTTGCCCTGCAGCTTCACGTTTCTCGTGGCGAACACCGTGTCGGGAAGATCGGTGTTGAGGACCGTTTCGGGAATGGTCTCGCGAACGTCGAGAATTCCATTCTGATTGGCATCGCGAAGCCCGACTTGTCCCAACGTGAAGATGCACGGATGAATGCGAGTCTCCATCTCTTCCATTTCCTGCTCGCCGTATTCACTGGCACTGCGCATCACGCACTTGCCCACTTCCAAAGGACAGATCACGCAATTGCCGTTGCGCTCGTCGAGATATCCGGAGCGCTCCGTGCATCCGCCGCATCCGCCGGCGTATTCGTCGAGTGCTTGAAAGATGTGACCGATCTCGTGAGCCATCACCCGATCGAGCTTCCCGGTCCCGAGCTGGCGATTGCCGTAGAGCGCGACCGTGTGCGGCCCGCCCAAATATGCATAGGCCAAGGCCTGGCTCCCGATGAACTCATTCGCATGAAGCACGACCTGCGTGAACGCCCAATTGCCGCGGTACTGCGCGCGCGCCGCCTCGTTGAATTGGTCGAGCTCGGTGTACGCGCAATCTCCGTCGTACCCCAGCGACTGCATGCAGCCGGCGAGATAGAGCTCTTCATCGGACATCAGCATGTTTCCCGGCTCGTACGGCGTATCGACCTGACCACGATTCACGAGGACGAAGGTCAACGCTCCGCCGGCCTTGAGATTCCACCAGGCGAGAGCGCGCACCAGCTCCGCTTCGACCTGATCCATCTGTCCCATGGTCCAATTCTCGATCGAGGCGGAACCCGAGCTTTCGGGGTAGATGAGATTCACGACCGCCTTGCCGGAGGCAAAGTGAACCCGCCCCGAGCCCGGCGGAGCGCTGCAGCGCGAGTGGATGCCGCGCGCGCGGATCGCTTCTTCCAGCGTGACCGCGCCGGTGCAGATCTCGCCTTCGGTGTATGTCATCGAGGGCGGTGCTTCGGGCTGCGGCGTCTCGAATCCGCGATTCCACCAAAGGAGAAGCCCTGCGAGCGCGGGGGAGCGGGCCCGCTCGGCCACGTCCTCGATGGGGTTCCGGTGAACGGAAGCGACGGTTGTTTCGCTGGCGAGCACTGCGCCGGCCTCTGGCGAATCGATCACGATGCACCCGGCGCCGGCGACCGCAACCGGCACCTCAATTCCCTTCGCTTCGAGGCGATCGAGAAAATCCGCCAATTCGCCTCCGTCCAGACCGGGAGTCAGGACGAGGATGCGGGGTTCGGGAACGAGCTGGTGATACGGGAGAGGCACTGGTGAAGAAGCCGCGAACGAGGCATGGGGGAGGGCAAGGAACACCAAGACGAGCGCCAAGAAGAGAATCGGGGAGCGATTCATGCGCAGCGTTCCTTGCCGCCGCTGGGACCGCCGGCGGCATTGATCACCCTGGTTCCCTACCATAGAAATCGAAGTGCTCGAACGTCAACGGGGAGCGCATTGACCCTTTCGAGATTTCGCGGATATGGTGCCCGGATGAGCCTCGCGCGCCCGGGCGCTCTCCTCCTTGCGCTGCTCGGGACGGGCGCACTGTCCTGTGGGAGCCCGTCCACTTCCCGCGGAATCCTACTCATCACGATCGATACCTGCCGCGCGGACCGCATCGGTTGTTACGGTGCGAAGAAGATCGAGACCCCAGCCCTCGATGATCTCGCTCGCCGGGGATCGATGTTTCTCGAAGCCGTGGCTCCCGCTCCGCTCACCTTACCATCGCACGCCACGATCTTGACCGGACTCTATCCCGACCGGCACTCGGTGCGCGACAACGGAGAAGCTCGCCTTCCTCAAGAAGCGCGCACGCTCGCGGAAGTTCTTCGCGAGAAAGGTTGGACGACGGCGGCGTTCGTTTCCGCTTTTCCCTTGGCGCGCGAATTCGCCTGCGACCAAGGATTCGAGACGTACAACGATGTGCTCAGCTCGAACGCTTCGGGGAAATCGGAGGATCCCGCCACGGGCGACGATGCGCTGCGCCTTTTCTACGACGAGCGCGTGGCCAAAGACGTCACCGACGCTTCGATCGAGTGGGTGCGCTCCACCATGGAAAAGAAGACGCCTTTCTTTCTTTGGGTGCATTACTTCGATCCGCACGCTTCGTATCGTCCGCCTGAACCCTTCGCGTCGCGCTACGGCGCGCAGTCCTACGAGGGGGAGATCGCCTCCGTCGACGGGCAGATCGCGCGCCTCGTGGAAGCATTGAAGCCGCTGCGCAACGAATGGACCGTCGCGGTCGTGGCCGATCACGGAGAATCACTCGGCGAGCACGAAGAGATGACCCATGGGCTTTTCGTCTACGAGTCGACGCTGCGCGTTCCGTGGATTCTCGCCGGTCCGCGCATTCCGCGCGGCGTTCGCTTCGAAAAGCCGGTATCGATCGCGCACGTCATGCCCACGATCTTGGAGGCGTGCGGTGTGGCGGCGCCCGACGGGATGGACGGCGTTTCACTTCTTCCCGCTCTCGAAGGACGCGGCGAGCCGCCGCCTTTGGCCTTTGCGGAAAGCCGTTTCTCCACGCTGCACTTCGGTTGGGCTTCCTTGCGCGCCGTGCGGCGGGAGAATTGGAAATACATCGAGGCGCCGCGCCCCGAGCTCTTCGATCTCGCCACCGATCCGCAGGAACTGCGCAACGTGGCGAGCGCGCATCCCGATTTGGCGGCCGAGCTTCGCCTCGAGATTCGCCGCCACGAAACGCGCGCCGCTCCGCTCGCCGCGGCCCCGATGCGCGAGGATGAGGAGACGCGCGCAAAATTGAGCGCCTTGGGGTATGTGGGCGCTTCGAGCTCGCCGGTCGATTCCGCGGATGCCTGGAACATGAAGGGGCGTGACCCGAAAGACATGGTGGGGCAATTCAATCGTCTGCAAGAAGTGTCCACGCTGCTCTTGGATCGCCGCCATGACGAGGCCGAGAACGTCCTGCGGGAAATCCTGAAAAATGATCCCGACAATCTGGAAGCGATGGGCGAGCTGGCGCTGCTCCGCAAGACGCAGGGGAATTGGGAAGAAGCGAAAAGATGGTGCGAAGAAGTGCTTCGCCGCCGGCCGGAAAGCTCTTCGACGCGGATGAATCTCGCCTCCGCGCTCTTGCGATTGAACGATCGCAAGGGGGCGCTCGCGCAATACGACGAGATCGTGCGCCGCGATCCGCGTCACGCGGATGCCTGGGCGCTGCGCGGATCATTGCTTTCGGAACAGGGGCGTCACGACGAGGCCATCGAATCGATGGCCCGCGCCGTTTCCATCGAGCCGCAAGATGCGAAGCTCATCGCGGGACTGGGACGCGCACAGGAAGATGCCGGGGACAGCGCCAAGGCGCTCGTCGAGTACGATCGTGCGTTGGTGCTCGATCCCGGCGAGCGGAGCGCGATCGTGCAGAAGGGACTCCTGCTTTCCCACATGGGGCGCACAGCAGATGCCGCGGCCACCTTTCGCTCCGGTCTCGAGCGGATCCCGGAGGATCCGGAGATCTTGAACAACTTAGCGTGGCTTCTGGTCGATCGCTCGATCGATCCCGCGCAAGCGTTCGATCTTGCCGGCCGCGCGATTCGCCAGTCCCCGGAGGATCCCGCATTTCTGGATACGTTCGGCTGGGCGGCAGTGCGCTCCGGGAAAGCCCGCGAGGGAATCGAATCGTTGCGCAAAGCGCTCGCGGCTACGAACGACGCGACCGTGCGCGCTCACTTGGGAGTTGCGCTGGCCGAGTCCGGGGAAACGCGCGAGGGAATCGAGTTGGTGAAGCGTGCGGTTCGGGAGGAGCCGAAGCTCGCGGAGATTCCCGAAGTTCGCGCCTGGATCAACCGGCCGCTTTGAGCGACTCCGTACCTTCGCGCGCCGACGCCCAGGAGACCACACGATTGCGCCCGCGATTCTTCGCGGCGTAGAGCGCCACGCGGTCGGCGCGATCGATGAGCTGCTTCGACGTTGCGGCGTCGTCGGGATACAAGGCCAAACCAAGCGAGATCGACATCTTCATTCCGGCGAGCTCGGGAATGACTTCGCCGAAGTTCGCGTCGGCGACGACGCGGCGCAGGCGTTCCGCGGTGCGAACCGCGCGTGCTCGCGTGATCGAGGGAAGAAGAATCGCGAATTCTTCTCCGCCGTAGCGGGCGGCGACGTCGATCTGGCGAATGTTGATTTTCATGATCGACGCCAGATGCGCGAGCGCTTTGTCTCCCGCTTGATGCCCGTGGTTGTCGTTGATGCGCTTGAAGTGATCGAGGTCGGCCATCAAGAGCGCCAGCGACGTTCCGGAGCGATTCGCACGCTCGATCTCCCGCTCGATCTGATCGTCGAAGTAAGCGCGATTGTAAAGGCCGGTCAGCTTGTCGACGAAGATGAGCTTCTCCAAATGCTCGGCGCGCACCAAGAGTCCGGCGGTGACTTGCGCGGCGAGCGCGAACAAGTTGATCTCGTCGGGAGCAAATTCACCGGGATTGTGTCGATAGACTTCCATGATGCCGGCGACGCGCGTTCCCGACGCGAGCGGCAGGGACACCAAAGCACCGTGGCGTTCCTCTTCACCCGTTCCTTTGACGCGCAAGTCCGGCACGTGCAGGATCGCTCGCTCACCGATCACGCTTTGCAGCACGCGTCCGCCCAGCATGTGGGCGGCGAGCGCATTGCCGTCGCGCGAGGGAACGGAGTCGAGCTGAGGGCCCTCTCCCCACAAGTGTAAGCGAAGATCGGTGGCGGTCGTGCGCAGCAGGATCTGCTGGCGAATCGGCTCGAAGGAATCGGAAAGCTCGTCGGTCGACTTGCGCGCCGCAATCGTGGAGAAGAACGTGGACAGCGGCTCTCCCGATTCGTCCATGAAGCGCCGGGCGATTCCCGGTTGGGGTTGGACGACCGAAACCGCTTGGACGATCCGCGGAGCGACCGGATGAAACTCCGGCTTCGGCGGTGCCAGGGGTACCTTCCCATCCCGCGAGGGGACGGCGGCCACGGGCGCTTTTCCATCGCGGGAGGGGACGGAGAAGATCCAGCGATCGTTGGTCTCGGGATCGATGTACCTTCGAATCTGCGCGGAATCCTCCGGAAGCGCAGCCATGGGGAGGAGCGCACCCCGCTTGGCCATGGACTCGAAGATCGACTCCAATTGCCGGGCGATGGTTTCCTCGTCCGCCTGGCCCAGAAGCGATTGAACGAGTCGGCGTTCACCGGGTACAAGACGTGTCCGGGAAGCAAGCCGGCGAAGGATTTCGCGGTAGGTCAGCCGTTCTTTGCGCATACCAGGGAAATCTCGATCGCGGGGTTGCGGGTGCGTCACACGATGATGGCCCATCGTACTGGCCGAGCCCCATGTTTTCAAGAATTGCCGGACGCGGAGTGCCCGCGGCGCGAAAACTGTGGAATCGGCGCGCAAAACGGACGACGTTGGGGAACGCCATGATCCAATGGAAAACCCATTGCCGCCACTTTCGCGGGGAGAAGCCCTGCCGCTTCAACCGCGCGTGCGACGGTTGCCCGCACGAGTCGCCGATGGGCCGGCGCATCCTGATCTTCAAGATCGGTGCATTGGGGGACGTGCTGCGCACGACTCCCATTTTGCGCGCCCTGGAGGACACACCCGCGCCGCGCCACGTGACCTGGCTCGTGGGGGAGGGGGCGCGCCCGCTTTTGGACGGCCACCCGCGCATCGATCGCCTGCTCACTCCCGGATACGAGACCAGTGCCTTGCTCGAGGTGGAGAAGTTCGACCTGCTCCTGTCGCTGGACAAAGATGCGTATTCGACTTCGCTGGCGATGAAGATCGATGCGGCCGAACACCGCGGATTCGGACGCGACCACTTTGGCGCGCTGATCCCCCTTCATTCGGACTCGCGCTACGCGTATGACTTGGGACTTTCCGACGAATTGAAGTTTCACCAAAACCAAAAGACGTATCAGCAGATCATCTTCGAAATGTGCGGCTTGCCCTGGAAGGGGGAGGAATACGATCTCCCCGGCTTCGATCGCGATGCGCAAGATGAATCCTGGAAGCGCACCACGCTCGAGGCGGCGGGAGTGCGTGCCAAAGGATTGGTGGTGGGATTCAACACCGGCGCCGGAGGAGTCTTCGCCAACAAGGCTTGGACCGTGCAAGGCTATGCCGATCTCGCGAAGCGTCTCGCGGCGCAGGGCTGTACGGTTGCGCTCTTGGGCGGATCCTCGGAAGCGGCGAAGAACCAGAAGATTGCCCTCGTCGCTCGAGGCGCCGCAGTGGATACCGGAGGGCATCGCTCACTCACCGAGTTCGCGCATCTCGTGGGGGCGTGCGACCTGGTCGTCACCGGGGACACGCTGGGCATGCATCTCGCCATCGCCGCGCAGGTGCCCGTCATCGTGCTGTTCGGATCGACGTGCCCACAGGAAATCGAGCTGTACGGCCGTGGCGAGAAGATCGTGACCCCGATCTCCTGCCACCCGTGCTACCTGAAAACCTGCGACATCTCCCCGAGCTGCCAGGACCTGATTTCCGTCGAGACCGTTTACGAAGCCTGCGCCCGAGCTCTTTCGACCATTTCCTCGCGGGCGCGAATGTGAGACCATGCTGCGTCTTAAGACCACCCCTCCATATGCACAAAGGGAATGACCATGATCGGGCTTCGCTCTCGTGCACTTCGAATCCTCGCTCTCCTCGTTCTGGTGGGTGCTTTCGCGACCCTGGGGGTCGCCGGCGCAGAAGAAGAGGGGAGCCAGCTCATTGGCAAGGCGGCCGATTTCCAAGGAAAGGATCTCGAGGGTAAGACCGTCACCCTCAAGAGTCTTTTGGGGAAAGGGCCAATCGTGGTGGACTTCTGGGCGACCTGGTGCAAGCCCTGCATCAAGGAGCTTCCCCATCTGCAGCGAATGTACGAAAAGTATTCGCCGAAGGGACTTTCGCTTCTCGCCATCTCCACCGACTCGCCCAAGACAGAATCGCAAGTGAAGCCGTTCGTGCTGGGCAAGAAGTACACGTTCACCGTGCTTCTCGACCCCAGCCAGGAGATCTTCCGTTCGCTGCAAGGCAAAGGGGCCATGCCCTACACGGTGGTGATCGATGCCGAGGGCAACATCCGCTACCGTCACACCGGTTATCGACCAGGCGATGAGAATGAGCTGGAGCGAGTGGTCACCGAGCTCATGGGGATCAGCGCTCCCGAAGAGAAGGCCGCCGAGCCCGGCACTGAGGAATCCGCCGACCCGAACACCGAGAACTCCGCCGGCTGATGCGCGGGAAACTTTGTACGCTGACCGCCCTGCTCGTGGCGGTCGCGCCGGCGTGGGCCCAGGAAGAAGACCATGACCTGCACCTGGGAGTTACGAACAAACTCGATTATCGGCGCTTCGATCAGGATGATCTTCGCGCCGATGCGTTTCGCAATCGTCTCGAGGTGACGGCGACGCGCGGCCCCTTCGATCTTTGGGTCCGCCTCGAAAGCCTGAGCGAGTCCGACGCATTCATCTACGATCCATTCGGGAAGTTTCCCGAAGGCGTCGACCCGGGCACGCGCATCGATTACACCGAAGTCACGAAGCGCGCTTTCTCATTCAAACAACAATCGTTCAAGGCGACGGTCGGCGACGCGTCGCTCGTTTATGGGCGCGGGATGTTGCTGGCCCTGTTCGAAGACGAAGAGCTGAACTTCGACAATCGTCCTGAGGGACTGTTCGCCGACTTCGATTACGCCAAGATCGGTCGCGCACGCGCCATCGGCGCCAGTAAAGACGAGAACCGATTTCGCGGGGTCTTCTTGGAGCCAGCCGCGTGGGGACCGGTGCGCTTGGGCGCGGGCTTCGTCGAGATGTGGGGAAGCGGGGTGGATACGTTCATCCAGGATCGGGAGCAGGACTATGGCGGCTTCTCGGAGGTGAATCTCGGCCCAGCCACGCTGTACGGCGAGTACGTGCATCGCGAGTTCCCCAGCGCCGCTCCGGGAGCTGGAGACGCCGGGGAAGGCGGCGGGGGATTTCTTGCCGGGTCGATCACCTCGCATGGTTTTTCGCTGTCCAGCGAGTACCGCGACTACTCGAACTTCGAGCACGAATTCCATGATCCGCCCACAGCCTTGAAGCAACACACCTGGACGCTCTTGAACCGGATCAACGGCCAGGTTCTCCAGGACATCAATGACAACGATGCCGAGGGCTTCCTCGTACAGGGTTCCTACTCGGCGGGTCTCTTCACGAGCGTGCAATCTTCCTATAGTGAAGTGCAGCGACAGCTGAACGACGATGACTTTTGGGAGATCTTCGGCGAGGGCAAGACCACCTGGAAGGAAAAGCTCTACTTCACGGGGGCGGGCGCTGAGTCGGAGTTCAGGATCGGAACGGTCTTCCAGGAAAACATCGGCGTGTTCGGAGAGGTCGTGGGAGAGATCAACGAAATCGAAAGTCTCACCGCGAACGTGGAGTGGAACGATGTCCAGGTCTCCGATGCCGTGACGGCGCCCTTCCAGAACCCGATCGACTATGCGGATCGGATCTTCAGTCTTTCCTATGGCCGTTCCCCCTGGCTCAACCTCACTGCGTCCTATGAGGACACGAGTGACCCCCGCGAGGAGAACCAGGAGTTCTTCTCCGGGACGGCCGAGATCCAGGTCCTCGAGAACCACGATCTCATCCTGAGCTACGGGAAAGAGCGCGGCGGATGGAAGTGCACCGGCGGGGTCTGCTTCTTCGAGCCCGAATTCGAGGGCTTGAAGTTGCGGTGGGTCGCGCGGTACTAATGGTTGGAGGAGAAACGCGCCCCATGGCCATGAAGTCCGCGGTTCCCGTCCTCGCGGGAGCCATCGCCATGCTTGTCTTCCATGCCGGCTGCCGCGATGAGATCGCCGCACCGACCCAAGGGTTCGTGCAGGTTCGCTGGAACGACGCGACTCAGGTGCAAGTGTTCGTCGATGGGGAATTGAAAGGCACCGACGTGGCCGTCGTGGGGCCCATCGAAGCGGGCGTGCATAGCATCGCACTCGTGCGCGACGGGTGGACCGTCGATCCGCCGACTGCAGTCGAAGTGAACGTGGCCGCCGCGGAAACCACTGCGGTGCAATTTCATCTCACTGCCATGGAGTTCGGCTCCGTACGGGTGATCGCGGAAGACGAGCTGGACGGATCGGAAATCACCGGCGCGGAAATCTTTCAGGAAACTTCGCCGGGTACGTATTCATCGACGGGCTTGTTTACGCCTGCCGTCTTCGAGAATCTCCCCGTAGGTACCGAACGATACCGCGTCGAGAAAGCCGGCTATCAATCGGGCGCGATCGTCGAAGTCGCCGTGGTCAATGGCAGCGAAGTGACCGCGCATTCACTCTTGGGTCCGATCAATGCCACGCTGCTCGAAATGTTTACTTATGTCACCTGCCCCAACTGCCCGTATGCAGCCGATACGCTCGCCGTCGTGCATGATGATCTTCCGACTGAGGCTTACGTGATCGAATGGCACTCGGTCTCGCCTTTGCCTCTCTACAATGCGCGCTGGAAGGATCGCGAGAGGTATTACACGGCTGGCGCAGTCGTCGGTTATCCCAGCACCACGGTCGCCGGAGAATTGCCACTCCTCGTCGGCGCCCAGAGCTCGGAGCTCGCGCTTTACCGTGAGCGCACCCAGAGCAACCTCGCGGAATGCGGCGGCGATTGTCCCATCGCCATGCGTCTGACCGGAACGATCGGGGCGAGCTCGGCCGACCTCACCGCGCGAGTGAAGTGGAGAGGCGGCGCGTTGCCCGGCAATCTCAAGCTTCGCTTCGTGCTCATCGAAAACGACGTTCATTCTCCCGGGAACCAGCCTGCGTTTGGGTTCGTTGCGCGAGAGATGTCGGAGCAGGCGATCGCCTTTACGACTCCGGGAGAGATTCTCGTACTGCCGTCCTCGCTTCCTATCATCGCCTGGCCGTATAGTGGGAGTCCCCCACTTCTCGAGGCCATCGCGTTCATTCAGTCGGACGATACGAAAGAGATCCTGCAAGTTTCCGGAATTCCATAGCTCCGTGCTCACACGCTCCGGTGTGCAAGCACCGGAATCAACCGGTCGAGGGAGGACATCGCATGAAGTGGTTCGCGAAAGAAGCGGCGATCGTGGTCATCGGTCTCGCCGCATCGTCGCTCGCGTTGGCGGCGCCCGGCCAACACGAAACGACCCCGGTCGACGGGGGCGGGCAGGGAGGATCTTTCTCCTACACGATCGTTCCGACATCGCCGCTCGTGCAATACAGTCCGGTGCTGTTTTCTGGTCCGTATTTCTACTTCACCATTACCAATACCGGCACGCAGACCGACACGTACCGCTTGATCCTCGACAATCTTTCGAATCCGGGTTGGTTCCCCCAGGTGTGCATTGATCAAACTTGCTTCCCGGATTCTCTCGATCTCACCTTGAACCCCGGGCAACAACAACAGCATGTGGGAGCGAACATCGTTCCCCTCTCGAATGGTATGTCCACCGGCGATTTCCACGTCAGGTCGCTCGGCAATCCGAATCTGACGAGCTTCTACCAAGTGACGCTGTGGGCCGGATCCGGAACCGGCGTGCCCGAGGAAATGACCGCGGCGGGGGTTCTGCTCGAGCAGAACGCTCCAAACCCGGTGTCGAGCTCGACGTCGATCTCTTTCTCGCTCCTCAACCCGACCGATGTCCAACTCGAAATCTTCGACGTTTCCGGACGCCTCGTGCGCTCGCTTGCTTCGGGACACCAGGATGCCGGCACGCATCAAGTGACTTGGAACGGGCGCGACAATTCCGGATCGCAGCTGGCCAACGGCGTTTATTACTATCGACTCTCCACCTCCACGGGAGTTGCGTCCAAAGCCCTCACCTTGGTGCAGTAAGAAACTTCTCCCGGCAGATGCCGGAGTCGCTCGAAAGGAGCCTCCCGTGATCGTTCGAAAGATGGTGCTGGCCACCGCCCTAGCAGGCGCGTTGGTGGGGTTCGCGCCGCAGACCTCCCACGCGACGCTCGTTCCGCGTGTGGTGTTCGCCGAGGAGCTCGGCTGGTTCACTTGACCGTATTGCCCGTACGCCCGTGCGGCGTTGCACACGCTCGGAGAAGAATACGGTCCTAGCCAGCTTGTGCACATCGACTGGCACTTCGTTTCTGGCCTGCCTTTTTATACCCTGGATTCCGCTCACCGGGCGAACTACTACGGAGTCAATGCGGCTCCCTGGGTGTGGTTCGACGGGTACGACGATGTCGTTGGTGCCGATGACACCATCATCAACACCTACCAGCCGATCATCGACACGCACCTCGGCCCCGCGAACATGACGAAGATGTTGGTGAACGCACACGTCGTCTTCGATGAGGTGACCGACACCGGGTCGGTCACGGTGACCTGCCAGGTCGCTCCCGGAGAAGTCATCGCGAATCCGAATGAATGCATAATCCGCGCGGCGATCTACGAGGACGACATCAACGCGTGCTGCGGACCGCAGGGAGTGTCGCTGTGGAATAACATCGCCCGCGACATGCTGCCGGAAACGCCGCTTACGATCTCGACCGGCGGCCAAGTGCAGACGTTCACCTTGAACTTCTCGATCGATGAAACTTGGGATGGCGACCAACTGCACGCCATCGCGTGGGTCCAGCGGGACGTTGGCAAGCGTGTGTTGCAAGCGGCTCTTGCCGTTCCTACGTACGATGCCCAAGTCACGAATCTGGACCCAGTCGTGCAGAAAGGTCCTTCCACGTCACCCACGACGTACGACACGCAAGTGACCTACACCGGCGTGCTTCCTTCGGACGTGACTGTCGCGCTCGACAAGTCGCAGCTTCCGGCCGGTTGGGATGCGGTGCTCGTTTGGAATTCGACCGACTATCCGACGAATCTGACGATCCCGGCGATGACCCCCAGCCAGGTCGAGGACGTCGACGTGCGGGTTACTCCGCTGTCCGGCAGCCCCGGACTGGGCTCGGTCCAGGTGACGGTGACCCCGGTGCAAGATCCGCTGCACGCGAAGGTGAACGACTACCATACCTTCGCGCAGACCGATGCGATCCTGTTTGTGGACGACGACAACTCGACGGGCTTCGACGTGGAGTTCATGAACGCGATCGAAGGCTCCGGACACTTTGCCGTCGTCTATAACTTCGACGCCGAGGGAACTCCACTGCTTCCTTTCCTCGGGCTCTTCGACGCTGTCGTGTGGAACACCGGCGAGCTGCAAACGAAGACGATCGGTCTGCCCGCGCAAGATGAGCTGATTCCATACCTCGACGGAGGCGGTGCTCTCTTCGTCTCCAGCCAGGGTTACTTAAACCACTTGGGCGCCTCATCGCCGAACTTCACGCAGAACTATTTGCGTGTCGCGTCGTGGACACAGGATGCCGGCTGCGCGACGGCGACCGGTGTGGGCGGCGATCCGATCGGCAACGGTCTCAATCTGCCGATGTCGTATCCGTTCGCCGACAAGGCCGATCGCATTCTGCCGAACACCGGCGGAGTGATCTGGCTCAACGCGCCGGCGAATGGCGCGGGCGTTCGCTATGACTCGGGAACCTTCCGCAGCGTGTTCATGAGCGCGGCGTTCGAAGGCGTTTCCGATGCGGCGGCCGATCCGAACAACCAAGCGTCGGTGATGGGCCGGATTCTCGATTGGCTCATTCCGTCGAGCCCGGTGGGCGTCGAGACGATTGCCGGCGCCACAACGCTCGATCTTCTGCCGAACAGCCCGAATCCGTTCAGCGAGCACACGTCGTTGAAGTTTGCGCTGCCCGCTGCGGGATCGGCACGGCTTGCGGTATACGACATTGCCGGCCGCCGCGTCGCCGAGCTGGTGAATCGCTCGATGGATGCCGGCGTGCATTCGGTCACCTGGGACGGGCGCGATGCATCCGGTACGATGGTCGCGAGCGGCGTCTACCTCGCTCGTTTGGAAGCGGGCGGCAAGACGATGACGCGCGAGATGGTCCGGCTGAAGTAAGCGCGTTCTTGGATGGATTGAGTGGGCCACGGGTTTTTCGCCTGCGGCCCACTCGCATTTTGAAGCAGGTTTTTCTCGAAGGGACAAATGATGCAGATTCGCCCGTGGATCGCTGGCGCCGTCGTTTTGGCAACAATCGGGATCGCTGCGCGGTCTTCTCCCGAGCTCGGCTTCGGCCGGACTCACGAGCACTTCGCGCGCATTCAACAGCGTTTTCCGAATGAGGAGATGCGCGAGCTGCGCAAAGGCGAATCCAAAGAAGAGGGCCACGCCTGGGAGATGTTCGAGTGGTGGTACGGGCAGCGTGCCTTTCCCGACGAGATGATTCCCAAGGCCGCATTCTGGCAAGCGCACGAGTACAAGAAGAGCGCGCTTCCGGTGGAGGCTTCGCTGACGCGATCGAGCAATTGGGTCTCGATCGGTCCGGACAACGTCGGCGGGCGCGTTCTCTCACTAGCCGTCGATCCCACGAACTCCAGCCGCATCTGGGCAGGATTGGCCGCGGGCGGTCTGTGGTTTTCGTCGACCGCGGGGTCAGGCGCCGATGCTTGGGATCGCATCGAGACCGGATTTCCGACCGTTTCGGTGAGCGCGATCGTGATCGATCCCACGAATCCCGACCGCATGTGGATCGGCACGGGCGAGGCCGGGCGCTACAACCGCGGGCAAGTTGGCACGCCGGGAGCGCGCTCGACGTATGGCTTGGGCGTTCTCTCCACATTCAACGGCGGCGATAGCTGGCATGACACCGGCTTGACCTGGACGTTCGATCAAAGCCGCGCGGTCTTCGCCATGAAATTGGATCCGGCGAACTCCAACATTCTCTGGGCGGCGACCACGGAAGGTTTGTACAAGACGACGAATGCGGGAACGACTTGGGCGCTTTCGCACAACATGCTGATGGCCATGGACGTCGTGATCGATCCTACCAATTCGAACAATGTGTACGTGTCGCACGGCCAGTTGGACGTGCCGCCGGCGCCGGACGCGGGAATCTACAAGACGACGGACGGCGGAGCTTCGTGGACGAAGCTGGCCGGCGGGCTCCCGGCGACGGACTTCGGCCGCTGCCCGCTCGCCATTACGCCGACAGCAGTGTATGCCGGTGTGTCGAAATCGAGCACGCGCCAAGTCGTCGGCCTCTTCCGCTCCACGAACGGCGGCGCGAGTTGGACGAACGTGAACGCCACGAACTGGGCTTCCTCACAAGCTTGGTACGACAACGTGATCGCCGTGCATCCCACGCAGTCGAATCGCGTGTACGCCGGCGGGCTCGACTTCTACACCTCCGATAACGGCGGCCCGAACCTCGCCCAGCGCTCGTTCTGGTTCTTGGGCTTCGAATTCTTGGTTCCCCCGGGCGGTCCGGAAGGCCCGTCCGATTACGTGCACGCCGACCATCACGCCATTGCCTTCGATGCGCAGAATCCGGCGTATGTCTACGTGGGAACGGACGGCGGCGTGTTCCAGTCCACCGACAATGGGATCAGTTGGGCGGGACGAAACGGCGGGATGGTCACGACGCAGTTTTACAACGGATTGGCCAACGGCTTCGCGTCCTCCGATTTGGTGCTGGGCGGTCTGCAAGACAACGGTACGGTGAAGTATCTCGGAACGAATTCGTGGTCGAAGGTCTTCGGCGGGGACGGCGGATGGTGCGGAATCTCCAGCGCGAACGACAACATCCTCTATGAAGAGTACGTGTATCTCAACATGTACAAGAGCACGGACGGCGGCAACAACTGGAACGAGATCCACAGCGGCAACTCCGCGATCTCGAATTTCATCGCTCCGTTCGTGGTCTGCGAATCAACACCCAGCACTCTTTACGCTGGAACGTTGGCGGTGCACAAGTCGACGAATGCCGGCGGCACCTGGTTCTATCCGAATGGCGGATCCAATTTCAACGGGACGCCGGTGAACACGATCGGCGTGTCCTTCACCGACGCCAACCACGTGCTGGCCTCCACCGGATCATCCGCGGCGACGGCGATCTTCGAGCTGCGCCTCACCACGAACGGCGGCACGGTGTGGACGAACGTGACGGGGACCTTGCCGAACCGCTATCTCACCGACATTTCCTTCGATCCGCAGAATGATGCGAACGTGTGGATCGCGTTCTCCGGCTTCGGCGCGTCGCATGTGTTCCGCTCCACGAATGGCGGAAGTGCTTGGGAAGATCGCACGGCGAACCTTCCCGACATTCCTTGCCAATCGGTCGTGGTGGATCCGGACGACGCGGCGACGATCTATGTGGGCACCGATCTCGGCGTATTGCGCACGACCGATGCGGGCGCCACATGGGCCGACTTCAGCGCCGGCATGCCCGACGCGATGATCATCGATCTCGTGTTCAAGAGAGACGACCATCTCTTGCGCGCGGCGACGTTCGGCAACGGCGTGTACGAGCGCGATCTGACTCCGGCCACCGATGCGCCTTTGGCGGCGGTCCCCAGCGCGACGCTGGCTCTTTCGGCCCCCGCGCCGAATCCGTTCCGCGCGGAGACGTCCTTGCAGCTCACGCTTCCGCGCGATGCGCAAGTGAGCGCAATGATCGTCGATGCGGCGGGCCGGCGTGTACGCACACTCGCCGATCGACGGATGAGCGCGGGCGTGGCCCAGCTTTCGTGGGACGGTCGCGACGACTCCGGCTTGGTCGCGGCCCCGGGCGCCTACTTCTTGCGGGTGCGCGCGGGCGGCGAGGAGACGTCGAGGAAGCTCACGCTGCTCCGTTAGTTTCGCGTCTCGGAAAGGTTTTCGCCGGTTCGCCTCGATGGAGCGCCGGTGCCTGTCGGCTCAAGCGCGTTCCTCGGCGCGCCGGCAGCTCGCCCTATGCAGAGATTCTCGGGGTCTCTCGTCTCCACTGCAGGTCCTCGCGCGCATCCATTACCGGCGCGCTGCGGTACACAGTTCGCCTCGAGGCACCGGAATCTGCGCGGCGACCGCTGCAGCACCTTCGGTACTCATTTCGCCGAGAGGCACCGGACTGCTCCTGCGGCGAACCGGCGAAGGAAACATCAAAGGCTGCGGATGATCGCCGCACGCCTCACGTGCAGCTTCTTCGAGCCCGGGCCGGCCGATGTGCCTCGGGTTGAACTTCGCACCGCAAGATTTCGGTGTCCGCAACTCGAGGCGTACACTCGATGCCCGCCCAAAGGAGCCGACAGGCCTCTCGGCGAAATCAGTGCACCGCAGGCGCGAACATTTTCCTCCGCGCTTCACTGAAGCGCGGATGCCAAAGTGAAAAAGATTTCTTGAGCGCCGAGGAGCGCCATTCGCCGAGACGGCCTGACGGCTCAGAAGGCGGCGAGCTTTCGAGGAGCGCCATTCGCCGAGTGGCCTGACGGCTCAGATGGCGGCCGGCCGCGACACTACTCGGTCAGGCGCAACACGATTTCCTGCGCCAAGCGATCGAAGACTTCGAGCAAGTCCTCCGCTTCGGGGACGAAGTAATAGGCCCCTTCCGGCTGACTCGGGTCGTAGTACGTGTTCACGATCTCCTCTCCGGTGATCGGATTGAATCCGCTCGGCACGTTCGCCATCTGGATGAGCAGCGCGTAATCCGGCTGAATCCACCACTGCGGCGCATTGGGATTTCCCAACCCGATCGTGTAGACGGTGATGCCGTCGTCTCGCGCCGCGGACGCGGCGTTGCGCGCTTTGGCGATGGCTGTCGCCTGGACGTTTTGAACCGTCTTGGGCAGGCCGTTCGGGAGAGTGCTCCGCGTATAGAACACGCCGGGCATGTAGTTGTGGAGCTGATCGTAGCGGAAGAGCTGGGAGGAGACGTTTCCGTTCGGATCCTGATCGCAGATGAGCACCGCGTCGACCTGACCGATGTTCGCATTGTAAACAGCGCGCAAGGCGGTCGGCCGCCCGTCGGTGAAGTAGACCAACGCTCGAAAGCTCGCCGGATTTGTGTCAGTTTGGAGTTGCTGGCGCCCGATGACCGCACCGTCGCTGAGATTCGTGTTGGCGACCGGCGCCATCGAGCTGATGGCCGCAGTGATGGGGGTTCGAAAGTTGTGGTTCAAGGCGAACGACAAGACCGTACCGGTCGAGAAGCGCGTGAGCGACATCTTGTCCATGGTGTCGTCGAAGTATTGAACAAAGTTCACGCCGGCGGTCCGAAGGTAGCCGATCGCGTCGATGCCTCCGGTGAATTCGGGATCGAGCGACCACGAGTTGTCGAGAACGAGAGCGATCGACAGCGGCCGGCGCTCAGCTTCCGCGGAGGCGGTTACGGTCGATTGATCGACGCCGACGACGCGCAGAAGCGTCGTGGGAAGCACCGCGGTTCCGCTGACGAGGATCTTCGCCTCATCTTCGCTTTCCTCGAATTGCGTCGAGAAGTTGCGTGACGTCGTGTTCATGAATCCCAGGCCGAAATTCATGTCCGCGACGCCGAGCGCGGCCTGCTGCGCATTATTTTGGCCCGAGGGAAGCACACGCGCCCCGGCGAGGGCGGCGCCGTCCACGGCCTTGGCCAATTGCGCGCGGACGACGAAGAAGCGTCCGGCGTCGACCGCCAAACCGGCCATCGCCAGGAGCGCGATCAGAATCAACGCAGTCATGAGCACAGCTTGACCGCGTTCGTTGCGCAAAAGGGGCGTCTTCTTGAGATTCATCAGAACACCGCCACGCTGCGCAGCACCAGCGTCGCCCCGTCCCAAATTCCCGGAGCGGGGAAGCGCGCGAACTGCTGGGAAAACATTTCGACGACCACGAGTGAAGTGAACGGCGGGAGAACGCCGCCGTTGGGAAGAGTGGCCGGCGCCGAGAATCCGCCCGGCGGAAGAGCGCCGACCGAGCTGGTCACGCTGAGGCTTCCGGTGGACTCCTGCTCGACGATCACCGGGTTTCCAAAGTCGTCGCTGGCAACGCGCGACAAGATCACGGCACCGAGCGGAGTGTCGAGACCCAGGTCGCCGTCAGCCACCGTGCAGGCCGCAAGAGTTTCTTCCGCGCTGGCCCCACGCGAGTAGACGTTCGCCGCCTCGCGGCTCAAATGAATGATGCGAATCTGGCGCTCGAGAAGCATGCAAATGTCGGAGCAACCGAGAAAGATGATGAGCAACATCGGCAGGATGTACGCGAACTCCACCACCGCACTTCCGCGCTCATCGAGTGCCGGCCTCGTTCGCCTGCCATTCGGTGGATGTCGTTTCATTAGAATGGCTCGTTCTGCGTCATGATGGCGACCATGTAGTGATGGCGTCCGTCGGGTGGAAAGACCGGCCGGATGATCGGGGTCAGAAGATCGATGTCGTAGTCGACTTGAATCGTCACCACATCGTCGGGACCGCCCGGATCGCCGGGGCCGTTCGGTCCGATGATCGTGACCGCGCCCGTTTCGACGTCGAGTCCCGGTGCCGCGTTCTGCACGCTTTGCACGATCGAATCCACGCGCGACAAGAAGCCGCCGGGATTCTCGGGATCGGGGAGAACATTGCCGGTCACGGTGAATCGAGATGCTTCGCGGACTGCGCTCAAGAGCGTCAGGCGGATGTAGAACACCCGGCTGAACTCCAGAATGCCGACGAACAGCGCGAACATGATGGGAAACACGAACGCGAATTCGATCACCGCGTTGCCGCGCGTCGAACGCAGCGTTCGGAACATTTCGAGGATCCCCGGGATCCGTGATGCCTTTCTCATGATGCAACTTGGACCGGCGGCAGGAGCGGTGCCGGATTCGGTCATGGATGATGTTGGCGGGGTGCAGCCAAACTATCGGCGGTTCGATTCCAGCGATTGAGGAGCCTCGTCGAGCGCGCCAGGGAGGGCGAACATCCCCGGGCCATGCGGCAAGATTCGCAAAGAAGGGAAATGGCGATTTCTCGTCGACTTCTGGCGAACGGGCCGCTTTCCGGATCTGCCGCAGCGCGCGCGACGGATGTTTTGCGCTGACGGGGGTCTCGTCTTCGGGGAAAATGGCTGGTTGAACCGGAGCCATACGTGCGATCGATCGTCGTCATTCCCACCTACAATGAAGCGCCGAACATCGACCGGCTCGTCACCGCCATTCATCAGGCCTGTCCGCCGATGGAGATCTTGATCGTGGACGATGAATCTCCCGACGGAACGGGACGAATCGCCGATGGCGTAGCGGCGCGCGATCCGCAGGTCTCCGTTCTTCATCGCCCGCCGCCGCGCGGGCGCGGCTTGGCGGGAAGGGACGGTTATCTGGCCGCACTCGATCGAGGAGCGGAGGCGATTCTCGAAATGGACGCGGACTTCTCTCATGATCCGGCACTTTTGCCGCACTTTCTGGAAGAGCTGGAGCGCGGGGCCGATGTCGTCTTGGGATCGCGCTTCGTTTCTGGGGGGAGCGACGCCGACCGCGGCCGCGTGCGGCGCTCCATCACGATTCTCGCCAATGCCTTCATTCGCTTCGTGCTGCGCGTTCCGGTCGGCGATTGCAATTCCGGCTATCGCGCGTTCCGGCGCAGCGCACTCGTCAGAATCGATCCCGCATCGCTCACCTCCACCGGTCCCTCGATCGTGCAGGAAGTCCTGTATCGTGCGCATCGGGCGCGGCTGCGCCTGGTGGAGATTCCGCTGCGATTCGTCGACCGGCGAGAAGGGGAATCGAAGCTCGGCTTGAAGCTTCTCATCGAAGGCTATTTCATGATCTTGAAGTTGAAGGTCCAGGATTTCCTGGGCAGGGGCAGGGGCGTGAACCGGTGAGCGTTTCCCGCCATCCGATCACGCGCAATGCGCCGATGCGGCGCGCGCTCTTGGGAGTGCTCCTCGCGACCGCTCTCGTCTTGTGCTGCTTTCAAGTGACTGACCTCGACGTCGGCGGGCACCTGACGGTGGGCCGCGAGATTCTCAAGACCGGCAAGATTCCCGATCGCGACTTCTTCACCCACACGGTGCGTGGCAATCCGTATCCCGTGCACCAGTGGATCGGAGAAGTGGTGATGTTCACGATCGATCACTTCGCCGGCGCGAACGGTCTCATCGCGATGCGCATGGCGATCGTGTTCGCGGGAACGCTTTTGCTCTATCGATTGCTGCGGCGCGAAGGCGCGCCGGTGGTGGTGGCCTGCGGCATTCTGCTCTTGCTGCTCGTCGCCATGCGGCCGCGCTTCTTCGAACGGCCTTTCTTGGCGACGCTTGTGTTCCTGCCCTTGCTCATCACCTGGATCTCCGATGTCCGCGAAGGTCGCACGCGGCGCCTTTGGCCGATTCTTCCCTTGATGACATTGTGGGGACACGTGCACTCGGGTGTCGTGTTCGGCGTGCTCTATCTCTTGGGCACGCTGGCCGGGGAAGGTCTCAAGATTCTCGTCACCGGAAAGAGCCGGCGCGCGCCCGAATACCAGTTCTTCGCCGATCCGCTCGATGGTTGGAACTACCGCCGGTTAGCGCTCTTCTCGCTCGCTGCCATTGCGCTTCCCTACGTGACGATGGCCATCGTGAATCCGAGCGGGGTGAAGCCGCTTCTCTTGCCGTTCCTGTTCATATCCAATCAGAATTTCACGGCGATGATCCAGGAATACCGGCGTGTCGATTTGCACATCGATTGGCCGTTCGACTTGGTCGCCGGGGCGACGTTGTTCGGCTGTTTGCTTCGCCCGCGAAGAGTCGACGCTACCGATCTCTTGCTCGCCACCGGCTTCGGCATCATGGCGTTTCTCGCCGTGCGCGAGATTCTCTCCTTCGGAATCGTCGCCGCTCCGCTTCTGGGAAAGACCTGGGGACATCTTGCCGAAGATCTGTTCGTCGCGATCTCTCCTCACGAAAAGTACAGCCCGGAAAGAACGCGGCGCGGATTCGTTCTGGCGAATACGGTGGAAGCGGCGACGATCGTGATCGTGGCCGCGGCTTGTTTTGCCGCCTCCGTCAAAGCGACGCGCGGTTGGATCTTTCCCTTCGGATTCGGAAAAGATCCGCGCCACTATCCGGAGAGAGCGATCGATTATCTCTTCGCGCAGAACATTCGCGGGCCTTTGTTCAATACCGATCTCTTTGCCTCGAGCCTTCTGTGGCGCGATCACGGCAAGCGTTTCCCGGTGTTCGTCGATGCGCGCCTCGAGGCCTACCCGCAGGATTTCTGGCGCGACGTGTATTACCGCGTTCTGCAGGCCGCACCCGGGTGGGAGGAAGTTCTCGATCACTACCAAGTACAGTTCGCGCTGATCCGCCGGCAAAGCGGCGAGACCGATGACCGGATCGGCACGGCCTTGTGGGACGATCCCAAGTGGGGAGTGGTGTACTGGGACGACTACGCGCTCATCTATGTGCGGCGCGATTCGATGGCCGCGCGCAATCGCGAAGCGCTGGCCGCCTGGGAGTTCACGTCGTTCGACCCGCGACATCCGGATCACGTTCAGGAGCTGACCGGACCGGCGCTCGAGCGTGCCGAGGAAGAGCTCAGCCGTCTCGTCGAATGGACTCCCGACTCATTTCTCTTGCAATGGACCTTGGCCTCGGCTTGGGGCGAATTGGGCCGGGGGGACGAAGCGCTGGCCCTGTTCGAAAAACTGCGCACGCGATCCGAGGCGCGCGGGAACAAGCCGTTTCTCGCTTCATTCGCCGACGCCGCGCTGCTCGCCGGAAAGCGCCAAGAGTGGGAGAAGCTGGTCAAGGAGTCGGGCGCCAATCCCCAGCATGCCGAAGAGCTGTTCCGCGCGGGCTCGCTTCTCTCGCATGCCGGAGCACGCGCGGTGGCCATCACGTTCTATCGCCAAGCGTTGGCGGCGGATTCCACGTACACCGATGCGATGAACAATCTCGCTCTTCTCTTGGACGACGATCCGGCGACGATCGAGGAAGCGCTGCATCTCTTGGACGAGGCGACTCGCCGCCATCCCGAAGACGGATATTACTTGTCGTCGCGGGCCGAGGTGCGCCGCAAGGCAGGGCGCGAAGAGGAAGCCCTCTACGACTATCGGAGGGCGCTTTCGCTGTTGCCCAAGGAAGATACCGAAGCGCGTGCCCAAGTCGAGGCCGCGATGCACGCTTCCCCGCACGGGCCCGAGACGCGCTTGCCGCTTGCGCCCGTGCAAGAGTAGTCTCGCCGCTTCTCTTTTTCGGAGAGCCCCATGGCCGAATCAAAAACGCTGACGTTGGACAAGGCCTACGCGCCCGCCCGCGTGGAACAGACCACGTATGCGCGCTGGATGGAGGCCGGCGTGTTCCGCGCTGATGCGAAGTCGGCGCGCCCGCCGTTCACGATCATGATGCCGCCGCCCAACGTCACCGGCGTTTTGCACATGGGACACGCGCTGAACAATACGATGCAGGACATCGTGATTCGGCATCGCCGCATGCAAGGGTTCGAAGCGCTGTGGGTTCCGGGAACGGACCATGCCGGCATTGCGACGCAAGCCGTCGTGGAGAAGAAGATCTACACCGAGTCCAAGCGCACGCGCGAGCAAATGGGACGCGATGCGTTCTTGGCGGAGATCTGGGAGTGGAGGCGCCTCAACGGCGATCAGATTCTCGAGCAATTGAAACGCTTGGGATGCTCCTGCGATTGGACGCGCACGAAGTTCACCCTGGACGAAGACTTGTCGCGGGCGGTTCGCGTTGCGTTCGTGCGCTTGTTCGAGAAGGGGCTGATCTATCGCGGCGCGCGGCTCGTGAATTGGGATTGTGCGCTGCAGACGGCGGTCTCCGATGATGAGATCGAGTACGTGTCGCGCAAGGACAAGCTCTATCACCTGCGCTATCCGGTGAAGGGGCGCGCGGACACGTTCGTGACCGTGGCCACGACGCGGCCAGAGACGATGCTCGGCGATACCGGTGTGGGGGTGCATCCCGAGGATGCGCGCTATCGTGATCTCGTCGGCGCGACGGTCGTGTTGCCGCTCGTGGGACGCGAGATTCCGATCGTTGCCGATGAAACCGTCGAGCGCGAGTTCGGAACCGGCGCCGTGAAGCTCACTCCGGGCCACGATCCGGCCGACTACGAGCGCGGCGCGCGGCACAAGCTTCCGATCGTAAACGTGCTGAACAAGGACGGCACGATGAGCGCCGAGGCGGGAAAGTTCGCCGGCCTGCCGCGCGAGAAAGCGCGCGGCGCTGTTCTCGCGGAGATGGAAGCGCTGGGCCTCCTCGAAAAAGTGGAAGACATCGTGCACAACGTGGCGGTGTCCGATCGCTCGAAATCTTCGATCGAGCCGCTCGTGTCTGAACAGTGGTTCGTGTCCATGAAGCCGTTGGCCGGACCGGCCATCGGTGCCGTTCGCACCGGCCGGCTCCGTCTTTTGCCCGAGCGATGGACGAAGGTCTATCTCGATTGGCTCGAGAATGTGCGCGATTGGTGCATCAGCCGGCAGTTGTGGTGGGGGCATCGCATCCCGGTCTGGTACGACGAGGACGGCGCGCCCATCGCCTCGCGCGAGGACCTCGCGCTGGGCAGCCCGCACCCACGCAC
>Ga0111538_10000197_pt1 | contig 72513 bp, 59 predicted proteins | sample SoiMethybrSBSTD1_FD_79669 | JGI IMG/M metagenome (GOLD analysis project Ga0111538, IMG submission 79669) | Bulk soil microbial communities from a Populus tree surrounding site in Tennessee, USA - Soil MetaG P. TD hybrid SBSTD1 (version 2)... | ecosystem: Environmental > Terrestrial > Soil >...
GTCTCGTGCGGCATGCTGACACGCAGGTCGTTGAAATCGACGACGCTTTCAAGGATGCGGTCGTACGCCGCCTGGGCCTTGTCAGCACTCGATTCCCACAGCAAGAACGACATCACGAGCGTCGCAATGGGATCGTGTCTGGAGGCCTCGGCAGTCGAGGCGGACTCGTCGTCATCCCCCGGCGTCGAGGCCATGGCTGGCGGCACGACATGGCCGATCTTCCTGAGCAGCGCGGAGAGTTTCTTGGCGCCAACGGCAGCGTTCTTCACTTCTGGGTGCCCTCTGATTCATCGGATTGTGCGGCCGCGCCATCCAGTTCGGTCTGGGCGGCGCGGCCGTCGCGCAGAGCCGCATCGAGCAACGCCTGCTTCTTGAGCGAATCGTCCTTCACAAAGCGCAGCCGCGGCAGACGTCGCGCGGTGATCGCCGGCGCAATTTCGTGCTGGATGTGTCCGGCCGCATCCTGCAGGCCGTGCATGGTCAGGTCCTCGTGCTTCTGCGGAAGCACCGAGACGTGCACCTTGGCCTCGGCAAGATCGGGCGTGACATCGACATGGGTGATCGATACCAGTCCGCGAATGCGCGGATCGCCCAGGCCGCGCGTGATCACATCCTGCACAGCGTGCCGGATGACCGAGGCGATCTTGTCGGTGCGGATGGACATGAGGTTGAAACGTCAAGACGTCGAAACGTCCCCTGTTGCCAGACGGAGTTCTAGTGTGCTGACCTTTCGACGTTCACAGTTTTCGCGCAACTTCGCGCGTCTTGTAGCATTCGAGGATGTCGCCTTCCTTGATGTCGTCGTAGCCGTCGATTTTCATGCCGCACTCCTGGCCGGCACGCACTTCCTTGGCATCGTCCTTGAAGCGCTTGAGTTGCTCGAGGCGGCGGTCCTTCTCCACCACCACGCCGCCGCGCGTCACGCGGATCTGGCTGTTGCGCTCGATGACGCCATCGGTCACGTAGCAGCCGGCGATCATGCCGACCTTGGAAATCCTGAACACCTGGCGCACCTCCGCGTGGCCGAGGACTTCGAGGCGGATCTCCGGCGCGAGCATGCCTTCGGCGGCGGCCTTCACGTCGTCGGTCAGGTCGTAGATGACATCGTAGAACCGAATGTCCACGCCGCGAGCCTCAGCGAGCTTGCGAGCCACGCCTGACGCCGTCACGTTGAACGCGACAATGATTGCGCCTGATGCTTCGGCCAGCGAAACATCCGACTCGTTCACCCCGCCCACTGCCGCGTGCTTGACCGAGACTTCGATTTCCTCCGACACGATCTTCGAAAGCAACGCCCGGAGAGCCTCCAGCGAGCCCTGCACGTCGGCCTTGACCACCAGCGGCAGTTCCTTTCGGCCGGCAGCTGAGAGATGCTCGAAGACGTTGCTGAGCGTGATCTTCTCCTTGGCCAGCGAAAGTTGCCGCTCCTGCGCGATGCGCTCATTGGCCGCGTCTTCTGCCTCGCGCAGGCTCTTGACGGCGTAGAACTTGTCGCCGGCATCGGGCAGCGCGTTGATGCCGCTGAAAGCGACCGGCGTCGACGGCCCGGCTTCCTCGATGCGCTGACCGCGATCGTTCACAATGTCGCGCACGCGACCGAAGGCCCGGCCGACTGCGACGTAGTCGCCCTTGCGCAGCGTGCCCTGCTGCACGATGACTTTGGCGACAGCGCCGCGGCCTTCCTCCATCGAAGCTTCCAACACTGTGCCTTCCGCCATGCCGCCGTAGTCAGCCTTCAACTCCAGCAACTGCGACTGGTAGTCGAGCACTTCGAGCAGTTCCTGAACGCCCGTGCCCTTGGTGGCGCTGGTGCGGATGACTTCGGTCGTGCCGCCCCATTCGGTCGGATTCAGTTCATGCCCGGCCAACTGGCCCAGAATGCGCTGGAGGTTCGAGTCGGTCGCCTCAGGCTTGTCGATCTTGTTGAGCGCGACGACGATCGGCACGTTGCCGGCCTTGGCGTGGTTGATCGATTCGACGGTCTGCGGCATGACGCCGTCGTCCGCCGCCACGACCAGTACGACAACGTCCGTCACCTTCGCGCCGCGGGCGCGCATCTCGGTAAACGCCTCGTGACCCGGCGTATCGATGAACGTCACCATGTGCTCGCTGTCGCCGACATGAACTGGCGTCTGGAAGGCGCGCGTGGATTGCGTGATGCCGCCCGCCTCGCCCTCGGCGATATTGGTGTTGCGGATCTTGTCGAGCAGGCTGGTCTTGCCGTGATCGACGTGGCCCAGGATGGTGACCACCGGATTGCGCCGCCGCTCGTCAGCGACAACGCGGTCGCGAGCCTTGTCGGTGATCTTCTGCTCGGCGCTGCGAACCTCCTCCATCTCGAGTTCGATGCCGTAGTCGAGCAGGGCCTCGACGGCGGTGTCGCCGTCAAGAATGGAATTCACCGTGACGGGCTTGCCTGCCAGGAAGAGTTTCTTCACGATGTCGCTGACTTTCACGCCGGTCGCGGATGACAGGTCCTTGATGCTAATGGGAACCTGCACACGAACCTTGCCGCCGGACTCGGCGGGAAGCACAGCGCGATGGCCTCCGCCGGCTGCACGCTTGATGTTGTCGCGCCGGGCCGCCTTGAAGAAGCCGGTGGCGCGGTTGAGGCGGTTCTCGCGCTCAATGAGATCCTGCTGCCGCCAGTCGAAGTTTCGGCTCTCGTCTCCCTGCACGACGTGCGACGTGCGGCCGCTGCGTCCGGAGATGCCGTCGTCGGTTGCGGAGGCCGTTCGCCGCTTGTTGCGCTGACCGCCCTTGCCACGGTCGCCGCCGCGGGCGGCCGTGTCATCCATGGGCGCGCCGACGCCGCGACCAGCCCGCGGACCGCTGCGCGACATGGGACCTGACGGCCGAGGCTTGGGCGCGGGAATGACCTCGGGCGCCTCGACTCGAATCACCCGCGGTCCCTTCATCTGCGTCTTGACGGGCTTCTGCAGCATGGGCCCGGCCGGTGACACGACCGTCGGCCGCTTGGGCACGTTCATCACCGGCGGCGGTACCGGCGGCTCGGCCTTGGGCGTATGCGGCTTGGGCGTCGCCTTGCCCTCAACAGGACCGCGGGGCGGCTTGGGTTTCGCCGGCGCTTCAACTGCGCGCGCCTCAACGACAGACGGCGCCTCGGGCGCCTCGGCTATGGCCGCGCCGTCGTCGCCGTCATCGGTGGGACCGGCCCCGGCCGGTGTGGCAGCCTTGCGCGAGCGCGGCTTGGGCGCCGGCTCGGCGACAGCCGTAGCAGATTCGACATGATCATCGTGACCGGCGTCGGCCTCGTCGGCCGCGCCTTTCTTGGATGACCGCTTGCGCACCTTCGTGCGCGCCGCGGCGACATCGACTGGCGCGGCAATCTCGACAGCGTTGTGCGCGGCCGCGCTGGCGGAGAACCATTCGCGAATCGTCGCCGCCAGGCCCGCAGACACCGGCGAAAGGTGCGTCTCGATGCCGGGAATGTCCTCGGCGTGGCACTTGGCGATGATCACTTTCGAATCAACGCCCAATTCCTTGGCGAGTTGGTGAACCTTGAATGTCGCTGCCTTTTTGGCCACAGGGGTCTCCGCTTTCGCTTCAAATCACACACACGAACATTTCACGCCGCTGCCGAACCTTGCACATCGCTGCATCACTGATCCGTTTCCTTGCTGGCCGGACGGGCTGGCGCTGAACCGCCCTGGCCGAGGATGGATGCGGCCGCCGATTCCGCCTGGGCATCGGGCTCGACGTTGCCGGCAGATTCCATGCCGAAGCCGCTACCCACGCCTGCGCCCAGTTCGCCAAGCACTCCGCCGCCTTCGCCCAGCACGGCCGACGCCTGCTGCTCCTGTTCGAGGCGCACTCGCTCGGCTTCCTCGCGCTCCACCTGCTGCTGCTCGGCAAGTTGCCGCGCCTGTTCCATGCATGCTGCGACGATCGCCTTGGCCATCTGCTTGGTCATGCCCAGCTCGCCGACTTCCTGCGTGAGGACTTCCTCGCCAACCTCTTCGATGTCGAAGACGCTGATCATGCCCAGAGCGCCGACGCGATCGAGCATCTCGTCCGTGACGCCTTCCACGCCCTTGACGGTGCGCTCGAGAATTTCGAGGCTCTTGGCGAACTCGGCGGGCGTGAGAATGTCGATGTCCCAGCCGGTCAGGCGAGCCGCCAAGCGCACGTTCTGCCCGCGCCGGCCGATGGCGAGCGACAACTGGTCATCGCGCACGATGATCGTCGCGCGGCCAAGCTCGAAGCACAGGCTGACTTCCTCCACCTCGGCAGGCTTGAGAGCGTTGGCGATGAGGATCTGGCTCGACTCGTTCCAGCGCACGATGTCGATCTTCTCGCCGCCCAGTTCATCCACGATGTTGCGGATGCGGCTGCCGCGAACGCCCACGCACGCGCCGACGGCGTCAACCTTCGAGTCGATGGACGACACCGCGAGCTTGGTGCGGAACCCGGCCTCGCGCGACATCGCCTTGATCTCGATGACGCGCTCGCTGACTTCCGGCACTTCCGCCTCGAACAGCCGGCGAATGAAATCGGGATGGCTGCGCGACAGGACGATCTTCACCTGGTTGGTGGAGTCGCGCACATCGAGGATCAGGCATCGCACGCGATCGCCGGGATGGAACTGCTCGCTGGGAATCTGCTCGCTGCGAGGCATGAAGCCTTCAGCCCGGCCGTCGAGTTGCACGACGAGCGCGCCTCCCTCGTAGCGCTGGGCCGTGCCCGTGACCAGTTCTCCCTGCCGCTTGCTGTACTCGTCCAACAGGCTTGTGCGCTCGTCCTCTCTGAATTTCTGAATCATCACCTGCTTGGCCGTCTGCGCCGGGATGCGGCCGAGGGATTCGATGGGAATCTCCTGCTGCGTGCCATCGGGCTGATTGCGCCAGATGCGAATCTTGCCGTTGACGCGGTCCATCTCGCAGCCGAACTCCTCGAGATCGAGCGAGTTGAAGTGCTTGCGTGCGGCCGACACCATCGCCTGCTCAAGGTCGGTGATGAGGACATCGCGCTCGATGTTGCGGTCGCGCGCGATGGAGTCGAGGAGTCGGAGTGTTTCAGTGTTCATGAGGATGTGCCCTTTGGGTCGAGATGTTGGGTTGTCGGGATGTCGAGTTGTCAAGTTGTCGAACGCGATCCGATCCGTCCGGTCGTGAGTCGTGACCCAAAAACGAAACAGGTCACGACGTCTGGAGCGACGTTGCGTGACCCGCGATTCCCGCGTTTCGCCTGGCGACTGCTGAGATCAGTCGCCGCGAGGCAGGAGTGACGCAATGCCTGAGAGACTCAGGTCATCTGGTCACCCCTTTCGGGAAGCCGACCGCCGCGGCGGGGAATCCGCCGGATCGGATCGGCACCCCCCCACCTCCGTGCAAGCCTTCCAAGGCTTGTGGGGGGGTCGGGCCACGTGCTGCCCAGCACACGACATGAACGCATTCAGCGGCCATGGCGTGGGACTGGATAAAAAGCAAGAGTGGTCACAAAACGAGACTCCATGCCCCCTTTCTTCGAACGTTGCTCCGCCGCCGAACGCCGGCAACGGAACGAATAAGGATAGCGGCCAGCCCCATGATCGGCAATTCCAAGCCTGATTTCGTCCAGTTCGGACTGCTTCCCGAGGCCTACTGTGCCGCGATTCCGCACTCCTGAAGCGTCAACAAGCCGAATGCCGCGCCGTAGCAGCGGTGATAGCCATAAAGCGGAAAGTCCGTCCACGAGCCGCCCGGGTCCTGGATCGCCACCATGTTGTCGATCAACCACTTGCGCAGGTTCTCGCGATCGGTGGTCGTCAGTTCGTTGAGCACGCGCGAGAGGTAGTAGTGGCCAAAGAGGTAGTAGTAGCCGGCGGTGAAGTACCAGGCCTCGTGCGGCACTGGGCGGCCGCGGCCGATCTCGATGAAGTGATGTTCATCGCGCATCACCTCCGCGCTCTTGCGCAGATCATCGAGCGTGATCGGCTGCTTGATCTGGTCCTTGAACAGCCACAGCGCGAGATTGCAGGACTGCGAGCGTCCCAGCGATCCCTTTACCTTGTTGTAGCCTGCTGACGGGTTGTTGCGTGCATATTCGCCGTACACATACGCGCCCGATGGCAGGCGCAGACGCTGCACAGCGCCCAGCGCTCCGGCGATCATCTCCGGCGGCACCTTCAGGTTGGCGTTCTTCGCCTCGTACAGCGCCACGAGCGCGGCAGCGGCGTTGAAACTGGTGCTCTCATCGCCCGAAGGTGACTTGAGCGTGTAGTTGAAATCGTAGTAACCGAAGCCGCCCTCCAACATCTGCCGCTCGCCCAAAAGCGCGATCTCGCGCTGGCCAATCTCGGCGATCTTGTCGCGCTGGGCCGCGAAACGCTCATCCTTCATGCAGCGCGCCAGGCACTGCGTCATGTACGTGTGGGTCCACGTGTCATAGAACGTCCCGCCGGAGGCGCGGCCGGCGGGCTTGCTGGCGAGGACGTAGGCCAGGCCGCGCTCGACGGCCTTGAACGCCGCCGGGTCGGTCTTGCTCGGTTCGAGCAGGGCCATCAGGCACAGCGCCGTCGTGGCATCGTGAAAGGCGTGGTGCGAGGAGAGATTGTCGAGATAGATCTCGCCCGTGCGCAGCGACACGAACGTGCCCCACGAGCCATCCTCGTTCTGATTATCGATAAGGAACGTCACACCCTTGGCATAGGACTGTTGCGGCGTGATGGCAGGATCGATGGCCGTGACAACGACCGGTCGCGTGGCGGGGCCGACAGGAGGAGTTGCATGCTGGTTCCGATCGGTCGCCGTGGCCGCTGCAGAGCGATCTGTTGAAGTCGCTCCCGGCTTCGAGTTGCTGGTACAGCCTGAAGCGAGCATCGCGCATGCAAGGGCGAGAGTGCCCGCCACAACCATTCTGGCTTGCCACAGTGCGCCGGGTGCTTCCGGCTTCGCCGGGACCACGCCACCCAGAATGCCGCAGTCACCATTGCAACACGGCGAATCGACAAAGCCGCATCGGGCGCATTGATCATGGCCATGCACGCGCACGCTGGTGGTTTGGCCGCAGTTGGGGCAGATGGTGTTCACGAGCGGACCTCCATGGCGCGAGGACGCCAGCCTCTCCCCAAGCCTCTCCCAAACCTCTCCTGGTGGGAGAGGAACGACGCGGCCTTACTTCTTTTCCTCGATCACGACCTCGTCGCCGGTTTTCAGACCTTCCACAACCATCGTCAACTTGTCGTTGGACGGCCCAACGACGATGGTGCGCTCCTCGGTCTTGCCGCCGGCTGTGAGCACCTTGCACGTCGTCTTGCCGGCCTCAGTCTTGATGCATTCCTTGGGCACGGCGAGCACGCCCTTGAGCGTGCGCTCGGCCCCGACCTTGCACTTCAGGCCCAGCCGCAGCATCGGATTGGAGGCGCCCGCGATCTTGACCGTGACGGGAATCGTGTTCGCCTCACCACCGCCGGTCGAGATCATCTCACCCATCTCGGTGATCGTGCCGTTGAGCTTGATCTCGGGAAAATCAGGAAGCCGGAGCGTGACATTGCGCACAGCTTCGCCCTCGGCGGGCGCGAGGATGCGCAGATCCTCCGGCAGGGCGGAGAACTTCACGACCAGATCGGTCGGGTCGAGGATCTCGCAGATGGCCTGTCTCGCCCCGACGTTGTCTTTGGCCTCGAGTTCGATGTTGGTCATGATGCCGTCGGCCGGCGCAACAACTTCAAGCAGCGCGCGATCAGCGGTGAGATCAGCCAGTTTCTCCTGGGAGTCCTTGACGCCGCGCTCGGCACCCTCGAGATCCATGGCCTTGCGATCCTCGGTCGACGTCACGCCGACCTTCGCATGCGATTCGTCCTCCTTCGCCCATTTGAGCGCATCGCGCACCTGCTCATCGCGCTGCGGGTGGCGATACTGCTTGGCGACGGTCTCGTCATTCTTGGCGAGTTTCATGTACTCCTCGCCCATCATCACGCCGCGGCGGGCGCGATCGAGCACGATGTCCTTGGTCTCCTGCGCCAGGTGCGTGCCGGAGTACATCTCTTCGAGTTGCGCCAGTTCCTGTTTCTGGTCGGCCATGCCGAACTCGCGCGACATCATGCCCAGTTCCTGCTGCCGCAGCATGTCGGGGCTCTCGTACTTGTCCCAGATCTCGACTTCCTTTTCAGCCTTGGTGCGGGCCTTGGCGACCTGCTCGAGGCGCGTGGCGTTGTCCTCCTTCATCACGACGTCCTCGGCCTGCGCGATCTTCAGACGGCGGGCGGCATGGTCGGCGTCGATCTTCGCATCGTCGATCGCCTTGTCGATGCTCTCCGAATCCAGCCGCAGCAGCACATCGCCCTTCTTCACGCGGCCGCCGCGCTTGAGCACCTCGGCCACTTCGAAGCCACCGCCATACGCCTCGGGCAGAAGGCGAACCTTGACATGCTTCGCTGAGTCGATTCGGCCATCGCGGTCGAACGTCAGCGTCAGATCCCCCGTCGCGACCTTGTGCGTCTTTGGCGCAGCGGCCGCGGTGGCAGGGGCGCTCTCCTGAGGGGAGAAGCCTGCGGACGAAGGCGAGATCGATAACCAGAGCGCGACGGCGGCGAACGAAGCGACGGCGAATGTGGCTGGGCGCACGGCGAGGTCCTTTCGATGTCAGGGAGAATGACCCTTAGCCTACCGCGCCGCGACGGCGAGGTTGAGGTTTCATGCCCGCAGCGCGCTGCAGAAACAGGCCGAATCGGCGTGATTCAACGCCGGTCCGATTCCCTGCACAGACGGTCGATCACCGTCACCGGCTCGGGCTCGATGAAGAAGGTTTCTCGCACCACCTCGGGAATGAAGCGGTGCTCGATGCCATGCTCGATCATCGCGATCAGCGGGTTGAAATAGCCGCGGCTGTTCACCACACCGATGGGCTTGTCGTGCTCGCCAAGGTGGCGGCCGACCAGGATCTCGAAGAACTCCTCGTACGTACCCATGCCGCCGGGCAATACGAGAAAGGCGTCGCCCTTCTCGGCCAGCAGCTTCTTGCGCTCGCGCATGGTTTCCACGATGTGGAGTTCATCGCAGGCGTTGTCGGCCCGCTCCATCGCCACGAGGGTGCGTGTAATGACGCCGATGACGCAGCCGCCGCCGGCCCGGCAGGCGCGAGCGATCTCGCCCATGAGCCCGACGCTGCCGCCGCCGTAGACAAGGGTGATGCGTCGCCGCGCCAGTTCGCGCCCGACCTCGATCGCCGGCGCGTGGAAATCGGGATCGAGGAACGTGGACGACGAGCAGTAGACGGTGATGGCGGACATGCACTTGCGCGACACAAAGCCCATGGACGCCCGCCCGTGGGACGGACGTGCGAACGTCGCAGCAGGTTATCGCGTATTCTCTCAGCAGCGACAACTCATTCATCTCTCCGTCGCGATCGCTCACGCATTCACCGTTACCATGCCCGCCATGCCTGCAATGGTCTGGCCTGTGCTCGCGCTGATCCTTGTCGGCCTGGCCATCAGCCTGCCGCTGACCGCGCTGCTGGTGCGCGCCGGCCACCGCACGGGACTGCTCGATTCCGCGGGATCGACGGGGCATGTCAAGCAACTTCGTCGCATCCCCAACATCGGCGGCATCGCGATTTTCGCCGCCCTCGCCTTGCCGCTGCTGATCGGATTGCTGGCCTTTCATTTCGTGCCGATCGAGTCGCTGCGCCGTTTCGCGCCGGGGTTGAAAGATGAACTCCTGGCACGCATCCGCGAATCCACCCCCACGGCTGCCGCCATGCTCGTCTGCCTCGCCGTGCTGCATGTGACTGGCCTGGTGGATGACCGGCGCGGTCTCGGGCCACTGGTGAAGTTCGCCATCCAGTTCGCCTGTGCGTTCGTGATGGCGTGGTGGTTTGATGTGCGGCTGCTGACGCTGCTCGACCATCAATTGCCCGCGGCGCCCTGGCCCAGTGTGATCGTCACGATGCTGTGGATCGTGGCCATCACCAACGCGATCAACTTCATGGACAACATGGATGGGCTGGCAGGCGGCGTCAGCGCCATCGCCGCGACGCTGTTCATGATCGCGACCGTCCTCAACGCCCAATGGTTCATCGCCGGCACGCTCGCCCTGCTCATCGGCGGGGTGCTGGGTTTCCTCGTCTTCAACTTTCCGCCGGCAAGGATCTTCATGGGCGACGGCGGCTCGCTCGTCGTCGGCTTTACCCTCGCGATCCTGACGGCCCGCACCACGTTCTACAGCCCGAACGATCCGTCGTACGCGCTGGGAGGCGGCTGGTACGGCGTCTTCATGCCGGTGATCGTGCTGGCCATTCCGCTCTACGACTTCGTCACCGTCACGACGATTCGCCTCATGCAGGGCAAGAGCCCGTTCGTCGGCGATCAGCAGCACTTCAGCCATCGGCTCGTGCAGCGCGGCCTGAGCAAGCGCGGCGCGGTCATGGTGATCTGGGGCGCGACCGCCGTCACAGGCATTGGCGGCATCGCGCTGGGATCATTACAGGCATGGCAGGCGATTCTCGTCGGCGTGCAGACGCTGCTCATGCTCGCCATCATCTGGATGCTCGAGCACGCATCGCGGCATGCGGTGAACCGGGCGACCAACGACGAGTGACGAATGTCGCAGAAACGGCGAAATGATCACCTCCCAGCGACGGCGACAGCGGCGCCTTCGTCATCGGACACATCATGGTTGTCGTGGCTGGGCGCGGCGGGAATCGTGGCCATCGCGACCCTTCGCTGCTGCGTCGCGTTCGCCCCGCAACTGATCTTTGACACTGATCCGGCGCTGGACGCCTCGCCGATCGCGGCGCTGGGGATGGGCGGCAGCCTGCTGCTCGATGCGTCGCTTCTCATCGCTTGTGCCATCGCGCTGCTCGGCGAATGGCGCAGCGGGCGCGGACTCGACCCACTTCTTCTGGTTCTTGCGCTGCTGCCCGCTCCCATCGTCTTCTGGCATGGCTTGGATGACGCAGGCGATCTGTGGCGCGGCTGCACGTGGCTGGCCGCGGCGATCGCGTGCGTGACCATTGCCCACCTGGCGCGCGATCGCGGGCTGCGAATCGTCATCACCGCCGCGCTGCTGGCGATCCTCGCGCCGCTGCTGATTCGCGGCGCCACGCAGATGACCTGGGAGCACGACGCGACGGTTCTGGACTACCTGCACAACAAGGAGACGTTCCTGCGCGGCCGCGGCTGGGAGCCTGACTCGCCCGCAGCCCGGATCTACGAGCGGCGGCTGATGAACCGCGAGCCCACCGGGTGGTTCCCGTCGACAAACATCTACGGCTCGATCGTCGGCGCCGCCGCGATCATGTGCGCCGGCCTGGGGTGGTGCGCGTTCAGAGCGTACCGACGCGGCTCGATTCAGAGCGGCGCCTGGTTCCTGCTGGCGCTGCTGGCCGTGGCCTGCATCGTCGCGCTCAAGTTCACGACATCGATGGGAGCGCTGTTGGCGATGGGGGCCGGCGGGCTGATGCTGGCTATGGTGATGATCGCAGTGCAGCAGCGCGGCGATTCGACCGCTGATGGCGCGCACGCGCGGGGCGATGCGGCGCGCTGGGCGGGCAGGCTCATGCTCGTGATGATCGTCGGCGCAATCGCCGGCGTCATCGTGCGCGGGGCCCTCCTGCCTGAAGGGTTCCTCGGCGAGAAGAGCCTGCTGTTCCGCTGGCATTACCTGCAGGCGGCGTTCGGCATCGTTCACGATCACCCGCTGCTGGGCGTCGGACCCGACGGTTTTCAGGTCGCCTACACGCAGCACCGTCCACCGCGCAATCCCGAGGAGGTGCAGAGCGCCCACTCGATGTTCGTCGACTGGATCGCCACGCTTGGCGTCGCGGGTGTGACCTGGCTGCTGATGATCGCCGTGATGCTCCTGCGCCAAGGCGCCGGTTCGAACGACGATGGACGCGCCAGCGTGCGACCGGCCAACGCTGGGTGGTTTGCATTGGCGGTCGCGCTGCTCGCCCTCATGTCTGCGTTCCTCATCGAATGGCCGGTGCTCGATGAGCGTGATCTGATTATGCGCGGCGCGATGCTGCTGGGCTTTGTCGCGCTGGCCGTGTTCGCGAGCGGCATGCTGCAACTGTGCGATGATCGCGTGCTTCGCCTGATCACGGCCGCCGCGGCCACGGTGTTGCTCGTGCACGGCCAGATTGAGATGACGTTCTTCCAGGGTGGCAGCGTCGTGTGGGCATTGACGATGGTCGGCCTCGTCGGCATGCCGCGCGCGGCGCGCTCGCGAGCGGCGAACAGTATCGTCGCGCCACTTGCATCAGTGGCGCTGCTTGCGGTGGCCACGTGGATCATGTTCAAAGGCGCGATGCCCGGGCTGAGCCAGGAGCGGGGGATGCGCGAGGCAGCCTCCTTGCTTGATCCGGTCCGCACCAGCAAGGGCGCGCAGGAGACCGCCCTGCGGCAGCGGCCGCTCGCTGCCGAGCGCTTGGAGCAGGCCTACGAGCGCTGGCCGCTCAATCCCCAGCCGCTCAACGCCGCCGCTGACCAACTGATGCTTGCTGCTGATGCGCTGGCATCGCCCGCGAGATCGCCGTCGTCGGCCAATCAGCAGCCGCCAGCCGCGCCGCTGGGGCTGCTCATGCGAGCCGAGGAGATCGTCGACCGGGCCGTGGCCGAACATAATCAGCCCGCTTCGATCGTGCTGGCGATGAACGTCCACGCGAGTCTCGGCGCATTGACCGATGATCCCGACCAGTGGACGCGTGCGATCGCGCTGGGCAGACGAATGACCGATCTCGACCCTCTGAGCGTGGGCGCCTGGCAGCGCCTCGGCCGCGTGCTCTGGGCGGCAGGCGAGAAGTCGGAGGCGGCGGCGGCGTTCCAGCGCGCCATCGCCAACAGTGATGCGTTCGATCTCGATCCACTGAAGCAGTTGAGCGCCGCGGCTCGCGCGAATCTTCAGGCCCTCATCGAACAGGCGACGAACGAGGCGGCGCCGAGTCCACGTTGACTTTTCACGCCCCCCGCCGTCGACTGGCTGCATGTTCAGTTACACCGTAGCGGCGACGTTCGAGGATGATCGCATCGCGAAGGAATGGATCGCGTGGCTGCGCGATGAGCATCTTGCGGATGTATGCGCCGCGGGCGCCCTCGACGCCGAGGTCATCCGCTGCGATGGCGCCGATGCAGGCGCAGCGAAGTCGCGGTCGCGCTGCGAGGCCCGTTACCACTTCTCTTCGCGTGCGGCGTTCGAGGCGTATGTACGCGATCACGCCCCGCGCATGCGGGCCGAAGGCCTGAAGCGATTTCCGCCGGAACGCGGCATCACCTACGACCGCGCGACCGGCGAAGTCGTGGCGCGCGAGACTCGCCGGGGCTGACGCACAGAAGTTCCCGGATCGCGCACAGACACGTCAGCGTCGCTGATCCCGGTCTTACTCCCTGCGGTCGTCAGACCCGGCATGCCCTTCACTGCGCCATCGTTGATTGAATCGGCTGAACATCGCGCCGCCGACGTTGGCCATGTGCAGGTCGGGCCAGGGAAAGCGCTCACGGAAGGTGATCGCGCGCCCCGCCGCGCGGATGACGCGGCCATACGTTCCCAGGCGCTCGCGCAGCGAGAACTTCAGGCCCAGGCCGTTGGGCCGGAACAGAAGCGCCGTCACGTCATCGCCTTCGAGGTTCCCCGGCGCTTCGGCCGCGATCTCCTGCAGCAACGACGGAATGAACGTTGACGGATCGTTTAACTCAACGCGCCTGACGATTTCAAGCAACCCCTCGGCTCCGAGCAGCCGGCCATCGCGGCTGCGCGATTCGATCAGCGAGTCGGTGTAGCACAACACGAGATCACCGATGTTCATTTTCAGCGGCAAGGCGTCGTAGCGCGGCGCATCCACGATCCCCAGCGGCAGGTTCGCCGGCCCATTGGCCACGCCTCCGTCCTCATCGCCTCTCGGCGATTCGACCTTTCGACCCCTCAGCGCTTGCTCGCCCGTCGGGAGCACGATCTCCCATCGCCTGGGCTTGGCGCGATAGAGCAGCGGCGGCGGATGGCCGGCGTTGGAGATTGTCAGCCCATTGGTGGGCGTGAAGAACGTGAAGACCGCGGCGGTTGCGAATCGCCCATCCTGCGAAAGGTTCGCAAACTCCGTGTTCAACTCGGCGACGAACCGGCGCTGATCGAGGTGATTGACGAAGCGCCGCATCAGTTGCCGGAGGCGCACCGCTGTCTCAGCGACCTTGCCGCCGTGGCCCGCGACGTCGGCGACGAGCATGCGCATGATGCGCCCGCTGGCGCAACTCGATACGTAGTGCACATCGCCGCCCGCAACAGCGCCTTTCCAGGGTCTGGAGTACGCCCACGCATCGAGGCCCGCCATCACCACGCCGCTGTCAACGGCCTGATTCCCGCCCCAGACCTCCATGCACTGCATGTACTCGGTGTGGTCTGGCATGGGACAATTCGCCGCTTGCGGCAAGGCACGCGCTCGGTCTGGCAAACGCGCACGAATCGCAACAGGACGCATGCTACGCCGCAAGCGGCAGCAAGGTCATGGGGTGTCGATGCCGTCGCCGCGGGCCTCGGCGATCGCGCTCACCACCTGGTCGATCGTGTAGGCGTCGCTCTTGAAAATCTCGCGTCCGTCGGGAGCGAGGATGACCAGAAGCGGGATTCCCGCCCACTGAAGGCTCGACAGCATCGCGTTGCCATCGACATTGTTGCCGGTGAGGTCGACTTTGATCGGCTCGATGTCCTTGTCGTTGAGCAGCGAGGCGACGCGCTGGTTGCGCAGCACCGCCTCCTCAAGGGCCTTGCAGTTGAGGCACCATTCGGCGGTGAACTCCAGTACGACGACCTTGCCGGCGGACCTCGCATCAGCCAGTCGCTGCGGCGTGTAGTAGGTCCAGTCGATCGGACCCTTGTCGCTCAGCCGCGCCACGCCGCCGAAGGCGAGCACGACGACCGCCGCGCCCAGCGCGCCAAAAACCGATCGGCGCACGGTCGATGGCGTAATGCCAAAGGTGCGCCAGATCAGCCAGAGTCCGGCGGCGACGACGAATGCCGCCACCACCCACAGGTACATTCGGCTCGGCGGATCGGGCGGGGCGACCAGCGCGCCGCTGAGTCCCACGCCGACGAAATACGCCGCCGCGGCCAGCATGAATAGGCCCATTACCTGCTTGATCACCTCGCTGGCCGGGCCGGTGCGCGGCATCCTGTCCACCAGTTTGGGGAACGCGCTCAAGATGAAGTACGGCAGGCCCATGCCCAGGCCGATCGCCAGGAACACCGTCAGCACAACGACCGAGGTCTGCTTGAGCGCCCATGCCGCCGCAGCGCCCATGAACGGCGCCGTGCACGGCGTTGAGAGAACAGCCGTCATCACTCCGAAGAGAAATGAACCATGCAGGCTGTCCTGCCTCGGGTTGATCATGTACACCGCCTGTGGCAGTCGGACCGTGAAGAACCCGGCCATACCCACGGCCATGATGGCGATGATGATGCCCACGGTGATCGTGAACGCCGGATACTGAAAGAGTTGGTTGGTCGCTTTGAATCCGCTGACGCCGGCGAGGACGCCGCCCAGCGCGACCCAGAACGCGATGACACCCAGGAACATCGCGAATCCCAGCATCAACGTGCGCCCGCGATGTCCCGAGTGCTGGCTGAGGCTCATGATCTTGATGGGGATCACCGGCAGCACGCAGGGCGTGGCGTTGAGCAGCGCGCCGCCGAAAGCCGCAACCAGACACAACAGAAGCAGCCCGATGGGGCCGGCCGCATTGACCTCGAAGTCGAGACCGAACGCTCCGAACTTCACGATCTCCGGCGCTGCGACGCCTGTGTGAATCTTGGACCACACCGTGGCGTCAAAGCCCGCCATGTCCGATTCGCTGGCCTTGGTTCCGGGCGAACTGGCGAGTGAGGCGACGCCGACAATCTCGATGACGACTTCCTCGCTCACTGTCGCCGGATTCTTGCAGGTCTTGTCATCGCACGTCTGGAAATCGACGGTGACATCGAGCGAGATCTTTCCAAGCGCCGCATCGGGCTTGATCGTAACTGGAATGTAGGCAATCGCGCGGCCGGTGAACGTCGCATAGTCCTTCACGCCCTCGCCCTGATCCGATTTCGATGCATGCACCTCCGGCCACTGCAGATAGCCACTGTGCACGGTCAGCGGCGAGCCGTCGGGCGCCTTCACATTGATCGTGGTATTGATCGCCCCTGAGAATTCCGCCATGCCTTTGGGCGTGTTGCCGGCATTGGTCCAGGAGTGCCAGCCGGGCTGGTGATCCATGACGATGACGATGACAAGGTCGCCGCCTGGCGCGGCCTTGGTAGCCGAGGGCGCGATGGTGAGGTTGACGGCATCGCGCGAATCACCGAATTCATCGCCGCCGCCTGCGGGGGGCTGCCCGAACGACGGGAAACCCGAGGGCGGCTGGCTGGCGGCAGCCGCAGCCAACAACAGGCACGAGACTGCTGCAAGCAGGGCTGCCTTTGTGAACGTTCGCGCCAATCTCATCATGCTCAAGTCCGTTTCACCTTCATGCACGTGCGGCAAATCCTCCGATAAACCGCAGAGGACCTGTCGAAATGCCGTCAACCATAGCCCGGTCAGCGGCTGATCAGCCAACGCCCGGTGCGTGCCGTTTGTTCGAACCTTCCGCCTCTTCTCGGTGCCAACCCCCATCAAGCCATCCAAATCCGACGACGCTGCCTGTCGCGAGCCCGCCCGGCAGGCGCAGATCTTCTCGCGTTTCCGGCGCGATCTCGACAACGTCGAGATCAAGGAATACGACTTCAGTCGGCGGGAGCGCCTGAACCGGGAGCAGATGCACGCCCTCGCCACGCTGCACGAGGGATTCGTGTGCGATCTCGGGGCTTCGTTGTCGGGACTGCTGCGCACCGCCGTCGAGGTGCGATTGGCTTCCATCGAACAGAAGACCTGGGCCGAGTTCATCGCGGCAGTGTCCGATCAGACCACGATTTGTCCGATCGACTGCCCGCCGCTCGATGGTCCGATGGCGTTCGCACTTGCGCCCCGAATCGCCTGTCCGATCATCGATCGATTGCTTGGAGGCGCGAGCCACAGCCCGCCCATTCCGCTCCGCGCGCTGACCGTGATCGAGCGGAGCCTGATCCGGCTCGTTCTCAAGCGCTGCGCCGCAGCGCTCACGGATGCCTGGCAACCTGTCTGCCGCATCGAATTCAGCCTGGGCGCGATGGAGTCGAACGCTCGGACATCGCAGGTTGCATCGCCTGATTCCGCAGTCGCGGTGATCCATTTCGAGACCATAATGCCCGGCCACAGCGGCGCGTTGAATCTCTGCATTCCACTCCCGACGATTCAACCCGTGGTCGACGGCCTCACGGCTTCATCAGGCACTCGCGACGCCGACAACGATCGCCCTGATGAGCGCGACTGGAAGGCGATGATCGCCCAGAATCTCTCGGGCGCGATGGTTGACATCAGCGGTGTGCTGGCGGAGACGACCTTGACTCTCGCTGAGTTGCGCGACCTTCAGATCGGCGATGTGATCACGACCGAGAAGCCGGCCACTGCGCCGGTGACGCTGCTTGCAGGCGGCAGTCCCAGGTTCCTCGCTGAAATCGGCCAGCACCACGGCCAGCGTGCACTGAAGATCGTGCGCGCCATGAGAGCCGGCGAGCGGCTCTAGCACAGGCCATGCATCGCGGGACTCATGTGTCCATGTCGTCAAGCCGCGGCCGAACCACGCGCTTGGCAAGCCCCACCTTCTCCATCAGCAGGATGATCCACCAGGTCGTGTCGATCTCCCACCACCGCATGCCATGAGCGGCGGAGCGCTGCTGGGCGTGGTGGTTGTTGTGCCAGCCCTCGCCGAAACTCAACAGCGCGACCCACCAGTTGTTACGTGAGCCGTCATCGGTCCGGAAGTTGCGATAGCCCCAGGTGTGGGCCGCGGAGTTGACGAACCACGTTGCGTGGTACGTGACAACCGTGCGAATGGCGACGCCCCAGATCATCCAGCACGCGCCCGCCTGCCACTCGCCAATGATCCACCACCCGGCGAAAAACAGGGCAGCGGCCAGGGCGAATTGAGGCAGATAGTGATAGCGATCGATCAGCACCATGCCCTTGTCGCGCTGCAGGTCGCGCGTGACCTCCAGCGGATCGCGGCCGTCCGGCCACTTGTAGAAGCACCAGAGCATGTGCGACCACGTGAAGCCGTGCTGAGGCGTGTGCGGATCGAGTGGCCCATCGGATTCGGAATGATGAATGCGGTGCGTGCCAACCCAGCGAATGGGTCCGCCCTGCCAACTCAGCGTGCCGAGAATGGTCAATGCGTATTCGATGGGCTTGAAGGTCCGGAATGAGCGATGCGTCAGCAGGCGATGGAATCCCAGGCAGATCCCGATCCCGCCAGCGACGTAGTACAGGACAGGCGCAACGACCACTCCGCTCCAGTGGAAGAATCCCGGAACAAAGGCGAGCAGCGCCAGCAGGTGCATCGCGGTGATGCCGATGGCGGTCGCCCATTCGACGCCGATCCTGGAGCTGCGCATCACAAAGACCGGCGAGGCGGCGCGGGAATCGATGATCGCCGCGGCAGCATCTGCGACAACAGGACGCACTACGTGGACGGACGATGAGGGTTGCGCCAGAGGCTTCGAGGCGAGGTCGGTGTTCATAAGGTGAGGATTCGCGGTACGGCGCTGAAATGAGGAGAGGAAGGATAATGATTGATAGCGCCAGGCGATCGAACGAAGGGTGCGGATGGTATCGACATCCTCGCAGTGAGCCCAGCACTACTCTCGGATTTCAGGGAAACTGTGCGCGATATGACCGCGATGACGCGAAACCTCGGACTGATCGCCGGCGGGGGACGTCTGCCGCTGCTGGTGGCGCGCGGAATGAGGGACGCCGGGAATCACGTGACGTGCGTGGGCCTGCGTGACCAGTACGACCTGCAGCTGCCGGAGTTCTGCCACGAATTCCACACCGTCGGACTCGTGCGAATCGGCAAGTGGTGTCGAGTGCTGCGGAAGGCCGGCGTGCGCGAGGCGGTGATGGTGGGCCGCGTGGCCAAGGGCCGCATGCACGATCGCTGGCGCGTGTTCCGACAGATCCCCGATTGGCGCGCCGCGGTGTTGTGGTACCGTCATCTGCGGCATGATCGCCGCAATGCTGCCGTGCTGCGCGCGGTCGTGGAGGAACTCGGCCGGAACGGAATCACACTCATCGACTCGACGATGTACATCCAGGATCAACTCGCGATCGAAGGCGTGATGACGCAGTCACAGCCGTCGGCTTCGCAGCGGGCCGACATCGACTTCGGCTGGCCCCTGCTGACGCAGACGGTGGAACTCGACATCGGCCAGTCGATCGCGGTGCGCGATCGCGATGTGGTGGCGGTCGAGGCGGTGGAGGGCACCGATGCAATGATGGATCGCGCTGGCGAGTTGTGCGCCAAGTCAAACCGCGGCTGGGTGCTGCTGAAGACGGCGAAGCGCGATCATGACATGCGGGCCGACGTGCCGACGATCGGCGTGGGAACTGTGGAGCGCGCGGCGAGACTTGGATGCGGGTGCATCGCGCTGGGCGCGGGACGCGTCATCATCATCGACAAGCCCGAGGTGCTCGCCGCGGCGGACGAGAAACGCGTCGCGATCGTCGGAATAGACTAGCTGGCTGAATTGCGCATCTCGGGGACGGCTGCAAAGAAGTCCGGGAAGCGGGTCCAGACTTCAAAGGTGCCAGCGGTTTGCGCGAATCTTCGCAGTCTTGCCGGGGCACCTGCGATCCGTGTCCGAGCGAGTAGCGGCATGATGCCTATCACAAGCATTCCACCGATCAGCCCGACAACTGACATGGAGGAACGCGACATCGCAAATGCGAAGCACCAGATCGCGAGCGTGATGCATGACAACACGATCATCCAGGGCTGAATGCGATGGCGATTCCAACAGTGCCGGCAGACAGGCAAGCTCAATTCAGACTCGATTCTCGCCTCCGCGATCACCGAATACCAAGGAGCATGACGGAATCGCCGCATCACGGCGACGTCCGACCCGCATCCGCAACAGCAGGCCGGTATGACATCTCGCGCGAGATCAAGCGTTCGCCAACCTCCGACCAAATGATGCGGGGAAGCCGCGTCTCTGCCTCGATCAGGCAGCATCACGCCAGTCGCGCCGGCGGCGCTCCTGCCCAAGCCAAGGATCAAATCTCCTAATTCCACGAGGTCGACGCCGTAGTAGCCGCGCAGCCTCAATCGTGATGAATTGGGAAACCGAACCTGAAACGTGCGGACATTGCTTCCGGTCCCTGTGGGTAGTTCGTGGCGACGCTTCTCGATAGCAAACGAATGCTCCGGGTTCACAGGGAGGATGAGGATTCGGTATTGCGAGTCAAAGATTGGCCACCCGCCAACATTGAACACGCGCCATGGACAATGCACCACGCTTCCAAAACTCGTGAAATCAACTCCGCGATCCGACAGCACGATGGTCCAACCCATCTGCGAGACCGACGTGGCAATCAGAATCACCGGGAGCATCGCACTCAGAGCCACTCGCAATTCGAACGCAAGGGAGGCTGCCTTGATCGAGAGCAGCATCATTACGAGAAACCAGAGCAACGGCGCTACCCATAGCAACAGAGCCTGGAATCTTCCCCTGAAGATCAGGGGGCCGGAATTGACCAAGTCTTCGACGGTCCTTGGAACCTGCGAGACATCGCCGAGCTGGTCGGCAAGCGGATGTCCCTGCCAGATGTCACGCAACAACCAATTCGCCACACCGCTGCTCCTATGCGCATCCTATCCGGTACGAGAGGCGCATCGCCATCATGGGCGTGTGAGCGCCACGGCGATTACGGGCATGCGCCCCACGACGTGACGATCATCAGCAGATCGTTCACATCCACCGTGTCATCGCCGACCTGGCCGGGGCTCAAGGGCGCGATGTCGGCGCGGCAGGATTGCGGATTGGGACATGGTCCCCAGTTCGTGATGACCATAAGCAGGTCATTGACGTTGATCAGGCTGTCGCCATTGGGAAGAGGCGCGATGTCCTGGTGGCAGGTGTTGAGGGGATAGCGAACGCCACCGACGTAGCAGCCGCCAGTGAAGGAATCGATTTCGGCGTTGAAAGAGCCGAGTGCCGCTCCGCCAGCGCCGCTGAGGATGCGCACCTCCGGCTCGCCGCCCGGGCCGCGCGCGGCGATGATGTCGTCTTTGCCATCGTTGTTCATGTCCTGGGCAGCGATGCGCACGCCTCCGCTGAAGTTCGATTCGAACGCAAAGGTATTCAACAGGACTGCGTCATTCACGCCGCTGAAGGCAACGACCGCAGGTGTCGCGCCAGCGTCGGCAGAGACGATGATGTCATCGCGTCCGTCGCCGTTGATATCGCCGCTGGCGACGAAGATGCCACCGGGCCAGCCAGAGCCGAACGCGAGGAAACTGCGTACCTCGACGCCGTTGACGCCGTCGAACACCTTGACATGCGGCGTGCTGCCCGTGGCCGGACCGCAGCCGGTGATGATGTCATCGATGCCGTCGCCGGTGATGTCGCCCGAGGCCACGCGCACGCCGCCGGTGAAGCCGGGACTGTAGGCGAAGAAGCTCCGGATCTCGCTTGAGTTGGCGGCGCTGAAGGCCTTGACGTGCGGCGCAGCGCCCACGTCGGTTCCGGTGATCACCTCGCTGATGCCATCGCCTGTGACATCGCCGGCTGCGACATAGACGCCGCCGATGTACGACGGGCCGTAGGCATAGAACGAGTTCAGCAGACTGCCGTTGGAGCCGTTGAAGACCTTGACCATGCCCGTTGTGCCCGGTCCGGTGCCCGAGATGAGATCTCCGCACAGGCTGGCGCTGATGTGAGCGCCCGCGACTCGCACGCCGCCGGTCGCGCCGGCGCCGAACGCGAGAAAGTTCAGGTGCGGTATCCCGGTGGGCGAGGAGAATGTGCGAAGCATCGGCTGGACGCCCGCACCTGGGCCGGTGACGATGGACTGAGCAGACGCATGAACGGCGAGGGCCGCAATTGCGGAAACGGCAGCAGCCAGTTGAATCTCACACGTGGTACGAGCATTGAATGACATGACGCGACCTCCTAAGGCGGGCCCGCAAAGGGAAACGCAAACCACCGTGAAAAGCCGTAGAGCAGCCCAGGAATCAGTCGATGCACCCTTCGTCTCAAGGGCAGGGCTGAAACTCGACCACGCCCTCCGCGAGTTTGGTGTTGATGTGAAGGGATGGATTTGCGCCGACTTTGGCTGCAATGTCGGCGGCTTCACTGACTGCCTTCTGCAGCGCGGCGCGGCGAAGGTCTATGCCATCGACACCGGTTATGGCGCGCTGGCGTGGACGCTGCGCAACGATTCCCGCGTTGTCGTCATGGAAAGAACCAACGCCTTGCACACCCCCGCACAAGACCAGGTGGATCTGGTCGCGATCGATCTCGCCTGGACGCCGCAGCGCCTGGCCATTCCTGCGGCCCTGAGATGGCTCAAGCCGGCCGGCCGCATCTTGACGCTTGTCAAGCCGCATTACGAACTTGATGAGTCACAGAAACGCGAATTCCTGCACGACGGTCGGCTCGACGCGGACCAGGCCCAACGCGTCTTGCAGCGCGTCATGGACCAGATGCCGGAATGGGGCGTCGAGATCATCGCCCACACTCAATCCCCGATCACCGGAGGCAAGAGCTCGCGGGGCTCGCAGGCTGGCAATGTGGAGTACCTCGTGGCTGCACGGCTCTGCTTGTGACCGCGCGGCAAATGTGAACCCCGAAAGGGTTGAGATTCGCAAATTCCTGGCGCGAGGCGTCCCGAGTTCCCGCCTTCTTGTGATGTCAGTCTGCGCCCAGCCGCTGCATCATCACCTGGAACCAGGAGAAACAAGCATGCGTCGTTCCGCCACGGGGCCTGTCATCGCCGCTCTTGCTGCCGCATCACTACTCTCGTCGATCCAGGCCGGGCCGCCCCTGATCAGTTCGACCATTACCTACCAGGGCGAGTTGCTTTCTTCCAACGCGCAGTTCAACGGCCTGGCCGATTTTCAGTTCTCGATCTATGGGGTGTTGGCAGGAGGTGTTGCTGAGGCCGGTCCAATTCAGCTCAACAATGTCACTGTGCTCGACGGCCGGTTCACGGTGCCGCTGACCTTCGGCAGCAGCGTGTTCGATGGATCCAACCGGTATTTGGAGGTCGCTGTGCGCATCCCGGCAGGCGCAGGCGGTTTCACCACGCTCGCGCCGCGCCAGCGTATCACCGCCGCACCGTATTCTCTGCAGACGCGCGGCATCTTCGTCAGCAGCGGCGGCTTCGCCGGCATCGGCACGCCGGATCCGCAGGTTCGCCTGCACGTGGACGACGGCAGCGATTCGGCCCCGGCCTCGGGCGGCTACGTGGTGATCGGCGACGTCATCGGCCTCAACCTCTCACTGGACAACAACGAGATCATGGCCCGCAACAACGGGGTCGCGGCGTCGCTGGCGCTTAACGCCTCAGGGGGTAACGTCGGCATTGGCACGACCGCGCCGGAGGATCGGTTGCACATCATCGGCGGCACCGACAGCGCCTTGGCCGGCGGCGGCTACCTCGTCCTGGGAGCGACAAACTCGACCAATATCTCCATCGACAACAACGAGATCATGGCCCGTAACAACGGCGGTATCTCGAACCTCGCTCTCAACGTTGCGGGCGGCGACGTGAACCTGGTGCAGAATGGCGGCGGCAATGTCGGCATCGGCACGAATGCCGCCAACGCACGCCTGCACGTGGTGGGAGGAACAGATGTTTCGCCCGCCAGCGGAGGCCAGTTGGTTGTCGGCAGTACGTCGAGCCTGAACCTCGCGATCGACAACAACGAGATCATGGCCCGCAACAACGGCGGCACAGCCACGCTGTTTCTCAATGCCCAAGGCGGCACGGTAGCCGTGGGCGACACCGGGTTCGCCAACCTCGACGTCACCGGCAACATTTTCGGCGCCAGCCTCGACGTGACAGGTAACGTCTTCGGCTCTTCGTTCGGCGGGCAGTTCTTCGGTGCGGTCAACACGAACTCGCACGCCGCGCTCCTCGGCCGCGATGGCGGCAATGGAGCGCTGGTGCAATGGTCGCAGGATGGCGTTCCCTGCGGGACCATCGCGGTCTTCAACGGTGTGGTCTCCTACAACGCCTTCACAGGCTCGCACTATGGCTGCGTGGAATCGCAGCAGCCGCCCATGCAACGCGGCACGCTGGTGAGGATGACCGGCGTCAATCGTCGCTCCGGCGGCGACTCGGAGATCATCTACGGCATTGAGCCGACGGTACGGGCGAATGATCCCGCATGTCTCGGCGCATACCTCGGCATTGAGGAGACCACAGCGCCGCCCGGCGACGACAATCCTTATCTGGTTATGGCGGTGGGCAACGGCGAGATGTGGGTGTTGGAGACGACCGGCGATATCAAGCCCGGCGATGCGCTGATTTCGTCGGATGTCGCGGGCTGCGCCATGAAGGACGACCCGCGTCGATTCAGCGTCGGCTACGTGATCGCTCGCGCCGGCCAGGGCGTGGACTGGAGCGAAGTCGAAACCGGGCCCGACGGCAAGAAGCGTGCGCTGATCTCGGTGCATTTCGGCGCGTTCACGCGCACGGGCGGCGATGCGGTGGAGGCGATCGAGGTCCTGCGACGCGAGAACGCCGAGTTGCGCGCAGCGATCGAACGACTCGCGCGGCGCATCGATGAGCGTCCATAACCGCACATGGCTTCCAATCGCGGCTATGCCGGATCGCGCTGTCCAAGTCGCGGCCGCGCTGTCGCGATCCATGCGGCAATGAGAAGGACGACGAACGCGCAGAGAAACAGCCAACCCAGGCGATTCCACAGCGTCGCCGCCCGTGCCGTCTCGCCCGCCTCGACAGCGTGCCGCAGGGCGATCGAGGTCAGCCGGGCCGAAATATGCAGGCCGGGAATCGTCACCAGCAGCATGAGCATGAGCGCGCGGAACCATCGCTGACCATGCAGAGCCGCGCGGCGACGCCACCACAGGATGCCGCCAACGGGAATCAGGATCAGGATGCCGCTGAACACGCACGCGTAGAACACCGCGCGCATGGCATCCACCAGGATTCGCCACTGACCCGCATCGTCGGGCACCGTGGTGAACGCCCACATGGCACTCAGCGCTCCAAGACCGCCCAGTACTCCGGCCAGTCCGAGCGCACGCAGCAGTCGCAATGTGTGATCAAGGCTGCTGTGCGCATCGGATTCCGCGCTCGCCTCAGGCATCCGTGGAGTGTAGCGAAAATTGCGCAAATCACAGGCGTTTCACAGCGTTTCCAAAACGCGGTGGACCGGAAAGAACCACGCTTTTCGCCTAGAATTCCGTTCCCCAAATCATGCCTGACACACCCACGATCACCCCAACCGAAGGGGGCGCTCCGCCTCCCAATTCCGGCAACGTCGTCGATCAGCAGATCGAGCGCGAACTCCACGACTCGTATCTGACCTACGCGATGTCCACCATCATGGACCGCGCGCTGCCCGACGTCCGCGACGGCCTCAAGCCCTCGCAGCGCCGCATCCTCGTGGCGATGAACGACCTCAACCTCTCGCCCGGGCGCAAGCACATCAAGTGCGCCAAGATCTGCGGCGACACCTCCGGCAACTACCACCCGCACGGCGAAGGCGTCATCTATCCCACCCTCGTCAACATGGCGCAGGATTGGAAGATGCGAACCCTGCTCATCGACAAGCAGGGCAACTTCGGCTCGATCGACGGCGACCCCCCCGCCGCGATGCGCTACACCGAAGCCCGTATGACACACGCGGCCGTCGCGATGATGGCGGACCTCAAACTCGACACCGTCGACTTCCGGCCCAACTACGACGATCGCCTGCAGGAACCGGTGGTCCTTCCGGGCAAGTTCCCCAACCTTCTGATCAACGGCTCATCGGGAATCGCGGTGGGCATGGCGTGCAGCAGTCCTCCACACAATCCCACGGAGATTTTCAACGCCATCATCGCCGTCATCGATGAGCCCGAAATCACGCTCGAGCGAATCATGGAGATTGTGCCCGGGCCGGATTTCCCCACCGGCGGCGTGATCGTCGGCCGGCGCGGCGTGGCGGAGGCGTACGGCACAGGACGCGGCCGCCTGACATTGCGCGGCAAGACGCACGTCGAGGAATCGGGCGGCAAACAGCAACTCATCATTGATGAGATTCCTCACCAGATCGTGCAGAACGGCCTGATCGAAAAGATCGTCGACGCGGCGAAGGAAGACCGCATCCCCGACATCGCCGACGTCAAGAACTTCTCCGGCAAGCAGTACCGCACGCGCATTGTGGTGTACCTGAAGCGCGGTGCCGATCCGGCGGTGGTCGAGAAGCAGTTGTACGAGTTCACGCCGCTGCAGGGCACGGTTTCGATCATCAACATCGCGCTGATGCACAACCGGCCGCGCACGCTGCCGCTGCGGTCGCTGATCCATGCATACATCGATCACCGTCGCGAGGTGATCCGGCGGCGCACCGAGCACCTGCTGCGCGAAGCCAAGAAGGCCGCGCACAGGTTGGAAGGTCTGATCTTCGCGGTGTGCGACATCGACGAAGTGATCGCCCTGATCCGCGCCAGCCGCACGCGCGAGGAGGCGATCGAGAAACTCATCGTCCGTCGCTTCCGCATCCCCCCCGCTCACAAGTATGCAGCGCAGATTCCCGCGCGCCTGCTCCAGCAGGCCACGCGCGAGGAAGGCGTCGAGATGACGCGCGTGCAGGCCGAGGCCATCGGTGCGCTGCGCCTGATCCAACTGGTCGGGCTGGAGATCGAAAACCTGGTCAACGAGTACGCCAAGATCGTCGCGGAGATCGAGAACTTCGAGCGCATCCTGGGCGATGAGAAGGAGATCCTCGCGATCATCAAGGCCGACTGCGTGGAGATGCGCGAGAAGTTCGGTTCGCCGCGACTGACGCAGATCGAGGACAGCGAGGCCGACATCTTCAACGCCGCCGACCTGATCCAGGAGCACACGGTCGCGGTGACGATCTCGCACCAGGGCTATGCCAAGCGCTCTCCCATCGAGTTGTATCGCGAGCAGAATCGCGGCGGCAAGGGCATCATCGGCTCGGACATGAAGGACGAGGACTTCATCGAGCACCTGTTCGTCGCCTCGACACACGATGACCTGCTGTGCTTCACCAACACCGGGCGCGTCTTCAAGATGAAGGTGTTCCAGATTCCGGAGATGAGCCGCACGAGCAAGGGCCGGGCCATTGTGAATCTCCTGGAATTGCGCGAGGGCGAGCGCGTCGTCGCGTTCCTCAACATTCACAACTTCGAAAAGAGCGAGGATTACCTCGTATTCGCCGCAGCCTCGGGCAAGGTCAAGCGCACGGCGCTGCAGGACTATCGAAACGTCCATAAGTCCGGCATCAACGCAGTCGGTCTGAACGAAGGCGACACGCTCATCGACGTCATCCATACCACTGGCAGCGATCACGTGCTGCTCGCGACCGCCAGCGGCATGTCAATCCGTTTCGATGAGAACGATGCGCGCGTGATGGGCCGCAACGCCGCCGGCGTCAAGGGCATCGAACTCGAGGAAGGCGACAAGGTCGTCGGCCTGATTCGCGTCGATGACCAGGCGGACCTGCTCACCGTCACCGCCAACGGTTACGGCAAACGCACGCAACTGACCGAGTACCTCGTCAAGAGCGAGGACGGAAACACTCGGCCGCAGAGCCGCGGCGGCAAGGGACGCATCGACATCAAGACCACCGAGCGCAATGGCCCGGTCGTCGCGGTGCGCGGCGTGACCGACAAGGACAGCGTCATGTTCATCACCGCCGGCGGCATGCTGACGCGCGTGCCGGCCAAGTCGATCTCGCAGATCGGCCGCAATACGCAGGGCGTACGGCTGGTGAAGTTGAACGAGGGCGATCGCGTCATCGCCGCGGCGCGGATCGCCGATGGATCGAGTGATGAGAACGCCGACGCATCTGAACCCGCGCCGACAAGAGATTGAATCTGCTCGCCTGTGGTATGCTGCGCGCATGGGCCTGAGCGACTGGTCAGATCGCATCGTCATCGCCGAGCTCACGGATGAGCCGCTGTTCTCCGAGGACATGGATGCGCTCAACGAGCGCCTGGAGCGTACGCCCGACGCTCAGACGCCCGATGTCATTCTCGACATGCGCAACGTGCGGCGGCTCAACTCCAGCAACATCGCGCAACTGATCCGCATCCGCAAGAAGATGGTGCACGCCGGCAAGCGCCTGCGCGTGTGCAGCGTGGGCGACAACGTTTGGTCGGTCTTGCTCACGACCAACCTCGACGGCCTGTTCACCTTCAACGATGATGTGGCCACGGCCCTGGCATCGCTGCAGATCGAGGAATAACCGCGGCCGGGCGTGCCGACAGAACCTGCGGGGACGGCGGCTCGGACAGCCGATCTAGAATCATCTCCTGATGACCTCCGGCCGCGGCAATCGGACCTTCGCGCTGGCGCTCGGGCTGTCGCTCGTGCTGCACGTGGCGCTGCTGCTGGCCGCGCCGAACCCGGCCGGAATACGCGCGCCGCTTGAGAGGCGAAGCATCGTCGCCGTGCGATTGACTTCGCCGACTGTGGCGCCGCCTGCGACTCGGCCTGAAGAGAGGGAAGTCGAACTGGGCTTGGATGCGCCCAACCCGCCGTCGCCGACGTGGCTTGGCTTCGCTGAGTATCTCAAGCAACTCGCTGTCAAGGGCCAGATCGAGCAGGCGGCGTTCACGGATGATCCTGTTGCCGCCGCGCCGGCCGCATCGCCAACGCAGGTCGTCCAGCCGACGGTCTCACAGCCCTCGGATTCCCCTGTAGAGGCGAATGAGTCGGAGGCCGCAGCGGCAGCCGACGCGCCTCATTCGTCAAGCACGAACAACCAGCCTGCAACGCTTGAGCCTCGACCGGAGGCGGCGCCGCAGGAGGATTCAACGCCCGACGATTCGCCGGAGTCGACCGAAAGCGAACAAGCATCGGCCGCGGCCGGCTTGGCGCTTGCGCACAGCGATGCGCCGGTGGAATCCACCGCAACACAGCAGGCGACTGGATCATTTCTCGCCCCGCTGAGCGCTCTGATCGAAGAGGCGCGTGAGGCAGCGCGGCAGGCATCGACACAGCGTCAAACGCCGCCGCCGGCAGCCGCGCCTCCCTCGGAACCTGGTCAGGCCATCGCCCGCACGCCGACGCGCGGCGCAGCCAGCACGGGCGCACAGTCCGATCGCGAATCGGATCCGACGTCGATCATCGATGCTCCGCGCGACCAGTGGCAACTGGGCAAGCCGCTGGCGGCGCATGGCCTTGAGATCAAGCCGCGCCGGCCGGAGATGACCATCCTGACAAGCCTCACCGCCTGGCCGCGCAACCCGCTGTGCCTGATTTCGTTCGATCGCGACGGCGTGCCGACGCGCGCGGTCATCGTCAGGTCAACCGGCGACAGCCGCGTCGATTCCGCAATCGAGGCCAGCCTCTACCGCTGGCGGGCGGCGGGAAAGCAACTCGAATCGCTCAAGCACGGCGAGACGGTCAACCTCACCATTCGACTCCTGATCAACCCCGAGCGGCACTCGGAAGACACGGATGAGCCTGCCACGCCGTGATGCATCCTAGCCGCGCAGGCGCTCGCGCCACGCGTCGAGTTTCGAAACGTCGGTCAGCGCATATCCCAGGGGCGTCACCGTCACGCAGCGCTGCATCAGCGCCTCGACATCCGACTGCGGCGCGGTGTGCGTGAACTCCATGCCGCTGCCGCGTGCCCAGTAATACACCTGGCCCATCGGGCTGACGCGCCGCTCGTAGTCATCGCTGCCCGGAGCGGTGTTCATGCTCACGACCTTGATCGGCGGCATGGGCGCATCGGCGGTCTGCGTCACCGGCACGTTGATGTTGATCACATTGTGCGGTTCGAGCGGATGCTGGAGGACGCGGTCAATCGTCTGCCGCGCGATCCACGCCGCGCGGCCGTAGTGCGTGCGGCCGCTGTCGCCGATGTGCAGGCTGACCGCGATCGCCGGCACACCGAGAAAGGCGCTTTCGACCGCGGCCGCCACGGTGCCGGAGTAGATGACGTTGATGCCGACGTTCGCGCCGGAGTTCATGCCGGAGATCGTCAGGTCGGGCAGCGAGCCCGCGCCGAATCGTTCCTGCCAGATGCCCCGCAGGGCAAGCTTGACGCAATCAGCCGGCCGGCCATCGACGCTCGTGCCCTTCATGCGATCGTTGACGACGACCTCGCGCACCATCAGCGGATCGTGAAATGTGATGCCGTGGCTCGTCGCCGACTGCACGGTGTGCGGGGCAATGGCGACCACCTCGCCCAAGGCCGGCACGGCGCAGAGCGCGTCGTACATCGCTTCGATGCCGGGCGCGTCGATGCCATCGTCATTGGTCAGCAGGATCCGCACGCAGCGAGTGTAGCGAGCGATCCTCGACCAAGCCGCGCGGTGAATGGCCACGCTTCAGCCGCCAGTACGAGACCGCGAACTTCAGCCTGCTGCCCCGCGCAAGCGGCCAGTGGTCGTACCGTTCGAACGCGCCCGACTCCGCAAGCACACTCTCGCAGCGAGGGTTCACGTACGCGAGTCGAAGGCTGCCTTCGTCGCCGCGACCCGACCTCGTCACCGCGGCCAGCACCTTCCTGAGCGTCGCGTAGTTGAACGGGTTGAACATGAACAACGCAGCCGCGGCTGTGTAATCGAACTCCTCTGCAGGCACTTGAATGATCTCGATCGGCGTGACGCCGCCGCGCATGCGCTCGGTATTCTCCCGCGCCTGCTGGCACAGCGCAGCATCCACGTCGATGCCGATGACACGCTGCATGGGCCGCAGCGCCGCTGCGCATGTGACGCGCCCCATGCCGCAGCCGATGTCGACAAGCACATCGCCGGGCTGAAGTTCGAGACGATCCAGCACCCGGTTGATCGAGTGATACGCGAACGTCGAGTACGGCACCGAGTCCGGCCTGTCGACATCCATGCGGCCGCTCGTGCGAATGTTCAGATGCCGCTCCCACATCGCATCATCAAGCCTGTTGCGAAGCGCCGCGAGCGCGGAACCGAGTGAGTTGAAGGAAGGCATGGCGCGTGCAGTTCATTGTGGCGGCGTGGCCGGCAGGCCGATGTGTGCCAGCACGCGATCGGCCAGATTCACGATCGAAAAGTACTCCGCCACGCGCGGGCCGGCCGCCGAGAGTCTCTTATGCAGATCGCGATCATCGAGCACCCTCGCGATCTGCTCCGCCAGGTCGCCTGAGTTCCATGATTTGAAGCGCAGCCCCGCGACCTCGCCATTGGCTTCGATCGCGCTGGCGACGCCGCCGTGATCGGGCACGATCGCCGGCGTACCGTGGGCCGCCGCTTCGGCGGCGACCATGCCGAAGGGCTCGCGATGAATCGACGGATAGACGACGCAGTGCGCGATCGAGAACAGCGCGGTACGGATGTCATCCGCGACGAAACGCCGCCACATGACCTTGATCCGCAATTCCTCGGCGATCTTCCGGCACACCTCGCCGTAGTGGTCGCCCCAGAGCGTCGGCCCGCAGATCGCCAGTTGAAACGTCTTGCCGCGCTGCGCGAGAATCTTCGCGGCGTACAGCAGCAGGTCGATACCCTTCTCCGTGTCGCGACGGCCGAGATAGGCAATCAGCGGCAGGTTCGCGTCGTAATCGAAGAACCGCGACTTCACGAGTGTCCGGGCCGCGTCCGCCTCCATGCGGGTGGCAGCGGGAACGCCCGGTGGAATCGCCGTGAGGCGTTCCAGCGGCACGCCGACCTCTTCGTGCACGCGATGGCGGTAGTCCTCGCTTACGGCGATTGCAGGGTAGTCCGACCGCTCCACAGTCTGGGCCAGTCGTCGATACAACTCGCCTTCCAGTCCGAGCGCCCGCGCATACGTCGAGTACAACTCGTAACCCTGGAACGTGACGAGATACTTCGGCTGTGACGATTGCGATTGCCGCCTCGCCGCGTCCACCCACAGGCACAGCATCTCCAGCATGGGCAGGACGTGCGTCACGCGATGCTGCTGCAGTTCCCCTGCGAATCGCTTGACGACGACTTCCTCGTGCTCGACGCCCTCGCACATCAGGCGCGTGAGGTTGTTCATCAGGCGCGTCGTGACCTTCGGCCGCTTCTGCAGGCCGTGGGCGCGGATGCGGTCGTCGAAGAAGCGGTTCAGGCCTTTGCCCAGCGACTCGAACCCGCCACGCATGAAGCCGCGATTCCACAGGCGCAGGCCGTTGAACAGCCAGTGCTGTCGGATCGCCGCATGCAATCCGGAATTGTGTTGCCAGTCCATCGCCCACCAGACATGAACCGGAAAGCCCCGCGCCGCGCATTCGTTGGCCAGTCGCACGTCGCGCACCAGCGCGCCTGAGAGCGAGCCGCCAAAAAGCACGAATCCGAGAACCGGAATCGGCGTGGCTGGGGCGGGCGCGCTCATGCGCCGCGGATTCTACAGAGACGCGGCGACGATGATCGTCCCAGTCGCCTGCATCGAGTTCGCGATAGCATCTGCCCGATGCCGCGGCCATCTCACGTCATGGTCCTTGATCGCGAGGCGGTGCGAGCCGTCGATCGCGCGGCGATCGAGGAATATGGCATTCCAAGCATGCTGCTGATGGAGAACGCGGCGAGGGCGCTGTGCGAGTACGCAATGGACATGCTGGGCGAAATAACATCCCCAGCAGCGAAGCGCACGCTCATCATTTGCGGCTCGGGCAACAACGGCGGCGATGGCTATGCCCTCGCACGCCATCTGCACAATCGCGGCGTGGTTGTGCAACTCGCCGCGCTTGGCGAACCGAAACCGAATTCGGACGCGGGAGTCAATCGTCGGATCTGCGAACAGATGGGATTATCAATCATCGATGCCCGCATACTTCCGCGCCGCGACTCCGCTGAGATCTCTCTGATTGTGGATGCGATCTTCGGCACGGGCCTCGATCGCGAGGTGACCGGCGATACGGCCATCGTCATCGTATGGATGAATCGCAGCGCATGTCCGATCCTGGCGGCTGATGTGCCCAGCGGGATGGACTGCAACACGGGCCGGCAGCTGGGCGCGTGCGTTCGCGCTTCGAGGACGGTGACGTTCGTCGGCCTGAAGCCGGGATTCCTCAGCCCCGATGCGCAGAAACTGCTGGGCGAGGTCGTGGTGGGCGACATCGGCGCGCCGCGCGAGCTGATCGAACGATTCGGCCGCCGCGTGTGATTGAAGTTTCGCGGCGGATCCTGCCGGTTGGCGCACGGCAGGCGCGGCGGTGGACGCCCGCCGCTAGACTTGCCGGCGTCGCACGATGTATCACGCACTGCTTACCAATCGCTACCTGACGTCACGCGTGATTCCGCTGATCGCCGTGGCGGCGGTCGCGCTGTGCGTGGCCCTGGTCATCATCGTCGTCAGCGTGATGACCGGATTCCTGAACATGGTGAAGGATTCCGGCCGCACCCTCATCGGCGATGTCGTTGTTTCCTATGCCGTCTCGGGCATCCCGCATTATCAGAAACTGATTCAGCGCATCGAGGCCCTGCCGGAGGCCGCCGCGGCCACGCCCGTGCTGGACACATGGGGTCTGGTGCGCATGCCGTATCCGCCGGGCGACGACAAGCAGGTCGAGTTCGTGCAACTCTGGGGCATCGAGCCGGAGTCGTTCAGCAAGGTGACGGGCTTCGAGAAGACGCTGCACTGGAAGACGCCCGACGAGCATCAGCGGCAGATGCTCATCGACGACGCTTTGGCGGCACACTGGCAGGACGTCGTCAAGACGCTCGATGATGAACAGCGATTCCGACTCCTGAAGGCCGTCAGCACCCTGCGCAACAACAGGCCCGAGACGATCCTGTCTGATGACCAGTTGCGTGCGCGGGCGCGAACGATCTCCGAGGAGGAATGGCGCACAGCCCTGTTCGTACTCTCAGATGAAGACGATGAACTGAAGAACGCACTGGGCGAAGACGCGTGGAACAGGGTGCTGGCGCTCGACGCGCGACTGGTGAATCCGGATCAACTGATCAGCGATGGCGTGTCGCTCACGCGCAACGGCCAGCCGGCGATCGTGCTCGGCATGCACGTGTCCGATGGCAATGAGCGCACCCGGGCCGGCACGTACACCACGATGCTGGGCTACTGGATGCCGCGCTTCGATGTCACCATCACCACGCTTCCGGTGGTCGGCGGCGGACTTGTCGAACCCGAGAGCATGATCCTCCCGGTGGCCAACGAGTTCAGTTCCGGCGTGTACCTGATCGACGACACGCGGGCCATGATCCCGCTCGAATCCGCGCAGCGCCTCATGCACCTCAACGAGGCGCAGCGCGTCGATCCGGCCGATCCTTCGCACGTGCTCGGCGTCGATCCGGCCCGTGCCACTCTGATTCTCGTGCGGGCCAAGCCGTACGTGACGCCCGAGCAGTTGCGCGACGCCGTGGCCGACGCCTACTCCGCCTTCGAGCAGGAGATGGCCGGCGAACTCGTGCCGCCGCCGTACTACCGCAAGGTCACGGTCAACACCTGGGCCCAGCAGCAGGCGCAGTTCATCGGCCCTGTCGAGAAGGAGCGCGAGATGATGCGCACGCTCTTTTCGCTGGTGTACATCGTCTGCGCAGGCCTGGTGCTGGCGATCTTCTGGGCCATCGTCTACGAGAAGACGCGCGACATCGGCATCCTTCGCTCGGTCGGGGCCTCGCGCATCGGCATCTCGTGGATCTTCCTGCGCTATGGCCTGGTGGTCGGCGTGCTCGGCGCGATCGTCGGCCTGGGTCTGGGCACGCTCATCGTCCGCAAGATCAACCTCATTCACGAGGCCCTGAGCGATCCGCCGCTGGCCATACCGATCACCGTGCTGGCGTTCGCCGCCGTCTCGCTGATCATCACCCTGGTCAAGGCCGTGTCCGGCAACCTGCTGCCGGTGGTGCTGGGAGGGCTTATCACCGCGGCGCTGCTCATTGCCGGCTTCCTCTCGCTGTGGCTGTACCACATCGGCGGCTTCCTGATGTGGGACCCGCGCGTGTACTATTTCGAGAAGATCCCCAACCAGGTGGACGTCGAAAGCGCCATCATCACCATGATCGGCGCGGTGGTGTTCAGCCTGATCGGCGCGTTCGTGCCTGCGGCCAAGGCGGCCGACACCGATCCTGTGAGGGCGCTGCGCTATGAGTAACGCCATGCTCTCAGCCAGGGATTTGCGCAAGACCTACCGCATGGGCAAGGTCGATGTGCCCGTGCTCAAGGGCGTGGACCTGGACGTGGGCGCGGGCGAGTGGGTGGCGGTGCTCGGCGCGTCCGGTTGCGGCAAGAGCACGCTGCTGCATCTGCTGGGTGATCTCGATCGGCCGGATGACGATCCTTCAGCGACAGACGGTGTGCGATTTGACGGGCGAGGGCTGCAGGCCCTGTCGCTGCATGAACGCAACGTCTATCGCAATCAGACTGTCGGCTTCGTGTTCCAGTTCTATCACCTGCTGCCGGAACTCAATGTCATCGAGAACACGATGCTGCACGCGCTGGTCAAGCCGTCGCTGCGCGGCATGCGGCATTGGGCGGCGATCGCGGCCGCCGGGGCGGTGATCGGAGCGCTCGCGGCGATCGGATTCGTTCGATACATGGAGATGTTGCCGCTGGAGACCTGGTGGCAGTGGCTGTCGGTTGGGCTCTTGGGGGCAGCGCTTGGCGCTGCTATCGCGTTGCCCGTGGTGACGGAACTGGATTCGATCCGGATGCGCCTCAGCCCTGCTCGCCGTGCCATGGCTGAGCGCGCCACCACGCTCCTGCAGTCATTCGGTCTCGGACATCGCCTGCGGCATCGGCCGCGCGAACTCTCCGGCGGCGAACGCCAGCGCGTCGCCATCGCCCGGGCACTGATGAATCAGCCGGCTGTGCTGCTCGCCGACGAACCCACCGGCAACCTCGATGAAAAGACCGGCGGTGAGATTCTCGATCTGATCGCCGAGCAGCACCGGCAGGGCTTGACGATCGTCATGGTTACGCACGACGAGTCGATCGCCCGGCGGGCTGACCGCGTCGTCCGGCTGCACGACGGCAAGGTCGAACGCACCGGCGCGTCTGCTGAACACGCCTAGTCGTTGACCTTGTAGAACTGCGTTGCGATGTTGACGATCTCTTCGCGCGGCGTACCGTAGTCCTCACGCAGGGATTCGACCCAGTCCTTGCCGGTCTTCACCGCGAGGATCCACTTCACCAGCCGCTGCGGCTTCTCGTTCATCATCAACTCCACCAGCAAGCCGCCTGCGGGCGCGCCGAGGCCATCGGAGCCGGGAAAGGTCGCGCCCTGGTACTTCAGATCGAGCAGCGCATTGAAATCGCCGCCGGAGCGGATGAACTCGAGCGCCTGCTTGCGGCGCTCCCGGCCCTGAAGTGAGTACTTGTTGGCGCGCGAGGCGATCATCTCCGCCATGCCGTCGTTGGCCCACGCAGGCAGGCGGCGTGGCGAAAGGCAGCGATGCATCAGGCCATGAACCGTCTCGGTGAGGAGGGCCCACTCGAAGGCCTCTTCATCATCCTCATGCCAGCAGTTGATGAAGGCGCGCGGCCCTGAATAGTGACACACCGCGAGGGCTGCATTCGGAACCAGGTGCTGGAACGTCTCCGCCTCGACCATCTTGAAGCGATCCTGCTCCTTCCAGATGAACACCACGACCTTGCCCCAGGGATAGATGCGGATCGGCCTGTCCTTGTCCTTTGGATCGAACCCCGGATTAAGCACGAATTCGAGGGCCTGCAGGGCGCGCTCCAGGCGCATCGCCCACTCGGCGGTCTGCGGCCGCTCCAGTTCGCTGTAGACGAGAAAATGGTCGGTCTCGGCCGGCGCGATCGTCACGCCCGCCTGCTTGAGAATCGACTCGGCGTCGGCTCGCACGGTCAGGATGGCATTGGCCCGTTCTTCGTCGGTCTGATTCGGCCAGAGCGTCGCGGACCACTCGGCGCCGTTTGGGCGCATGGTCGGGCCAGATTCGGGCGAGAGCGTCGTGAGTTTCTGCGATTCGGCTGCGCGAGCGGCGTCGCGAACAGCCTTGCCCGCAGCCGCAACGTCCTCCTTCACGCGCTCGATCTCGTCTTTCAGGCCCTCGTCAATCTGCAGTGCGCGGCGGAAGGCGGTCTCGGATCGAGTCGCGGCCAAGGGCTGCTTCGCCGAAAGCAGGAGCATGATGCGCCCGAGGTTTACCCAGTCGCCGGCGGCCTCGGGATTCATCACGCGCTGATGCAGTTTCCACGCGTCGTCGAACTTCAGATCGATCCATTCGCGCCGGCCGAAGGAGCCGTCGAAGCCATCGTCATCGCACGCGGTCATTTCGCCAGCGACGCGCACTCCGTCGGCGAGTTCGAATCGCACGCTGATGGGCTTGGCCAGCGGCGGGACAGGCGCGGCGGATGCTCGCGCGCCGAAACATGCGACGATGATCAAGGCCGCGGTCGCAATAACCGCCATTCTGGCAGGAGGTGTCGTCCACATTCGGCAATCGGCACGCATCGGGCCACTGGATGGACGGAAATAGTCATCCCCAACAGGAAGCGGGCCGAATAAATGGTACGGCCGTTGCGTCTTTGAGGCTGAGATTGCGCATGCGCAGTCGCGATGGATTGTTCTCGCGTCAGGCTGGTGCATTGGAAAGTCGCCGTCTCCGCCCCCTACAGTAGGGCGCCACAAGCAAGAATCAGCCGTTCGCTACACGTCTCCTTTCCAACGCGCGACCGGCTGAGGAGAAAACTCACATGTTTGAACGCTTGACCGATCGCGCTCGCAAAGTGATGGCCCTGGCCAACCAGGAAGCCCAGCGCTTCAACCACGAGTACATCGGCACCGAACACATTCTGCTTGGTCTGGTCAAGGAAGGCTCAGGCGTCGGCGCGAACGTTCTCAAGAACCTCAACGTCGATCTGCGCCGCGTCCGCCTCGAGGTCGAGAAACTCGTCAAGAGCGGCCCCGAGATGGTCACCATGGGCAAGCTGCCGCAGACCCCGCGGGCCAAGAAGGTCATCGAGTACGCCATCGAGGAAGCCCGCAATCTCAATCACAACTACGTTGGCACCGAGCACCTGTTGCTGGGCCTGCTGCGCGAGCACGACGGCGTCGCTGCCCAGGTGCTGATGAATCTCGGCCTGAAACTCGAGGAAGTCCGCGAGGAGGTTCTCAACCTGCTCGGGGCTGGCGTGGAGAGCGAGGAGTCGACAGAACCCTCGGAGCCCGCAGGCGCTCCAGGTCAGCAGGGCCAGAGCGGCGGCGAGACGGCTCAAGGCCAGCGCCGTACCAAGAGCAAGACGCCGGCGCTCGATTCCTTCGGCCGCGATCTCACCGAACTCGCCAAGGCCGGCGAACTGGACCCGGTCATCGGCCGGTTGAACGAGATCGAACGTCTCGTTCAGGTCCTCTGCCGCCGCACGAAGAACAACCCCGTTCTGCTGGGCGAGGCTGGCGTGGGCAAAACCGCCATCGTCGAAGGCCTGGCCCAGAAGATCATCGGCCAGGACGTACCCGACCTGCTGCACGACAAGCGCCTGGTGGTGCTTGATCTGGCGATGATGGTCGCCGGCACGAAGTACCGCGGCCAGTTCGAGGAGCGCATCAAGGCGGTGATGAACGAGGTTCGCCGCGCCAAGAACGTCATCCTCTTCATCGATGAGTTGCACACGCTGGTCGGCGCCGGCGGCGCGGAAGGCGCGATCGACGCGTCCAACGTGCTCAAGCCCGCGCTCGCGCGTGGCGAGATTCAGTGCATCGGAGCGACGACCTTCGATGAGTACCGCAAGTACATCGAGAAGGATTCGGCCCTCGAACGCCGCTTCCAGCCGATTCCGGTCGAGCCGCCCAACGCAGAACAAACCCTGGAGATTCTCAAGGGCCTGCGCGAGCGTTACGCCTCGCACCACCGCGTGAAGATTACCGACGACGCCCTGCGGGCCGCGGTCGAACTCTCCGGCCGCTACATCCCCGGTCGCGTGCAGCCGGACAAGTCGATCGACGTGATCGACGAATCGGGCGCGCGCGTCCGACTCAAGAGCATGACCAAGCCGCCTGATCTGGCTAATCTCGAGGAGAAGATCGAACTCCTCTCGATTCAGAAGGATGAAGCCGTCAAGAACGCCGACTACGAGGCCGCTGCGGAATTGCGCGACAAGGCCGAGAAACTGCGCGCCGAGAAGGAAGGCATTCAGAAGAAGTGGCGCGAGCGCATGAACGAAGTCGACGGTATTGTGGATGAGGAAGTCATCGCCGAGGTCGTCAGCAAGATGACGGGCGTGCCGCTGACTCGCCTGAAAAAGGAGGAGTCGGAGCGCCTGCTCAAGCTGGAGGACGAGCTGCACAAGAGCGTCGTCAGCCAGCAGGAGGCGGTGCAGGCGGTGGCCCGCGCCATCCGCAAGGCCCGCTCAGGCCTCAAGGATCCCAAGCGTCCGATGGGTTCGTTCATCTTCATCGGCCCCTCGGGCGTCGGCAAGACGCTGCTGGCCAAGAGCCTCGCCGAGTTCATGTTCGGCGATGCCGACGCCATGGTCTATCTCGACATGTCGGAGTACATGGAGAAGCACAACGTCTCCCGCCTCATCGGCGCGCCTCCGGGTTATGTCGGCTACGAAGAGGGCGGCCAGTTGACCGAGCGCATCCGTCGCCGGCCGTACGCGGTCGTGCTGCTGGATGAGGTCGAGAAGGCGCACCCCGATGTCTTCAACATGCTCTTGCAGATCATGGAGGAAGGCCGCCTGACCGACTCCTTCGGCCGCCACGTCGATTTCAAGAACGTGATCCTGATCATGACGTCGAACATCGGCGCCGAACTGATCAAGGGCGGCCAGCAATTCGGCTTTGGCCGGCGGCAGGAGGTACAGGACTACGAGCGCATCAAGAAGGCGCTCCTTGCCGAATGCGAGAAGTTCTTCCGGCCGGAGTTCATCAACCGCCTGGATGAGATCATCGTCTTCAAGCCGCTGGTCAAGGAAGATCTCAATCACATTATCGAGATCGAACTGGCCAAGGTGCGCGAGCGCCTCAAGAGCAAGGGCATGGAACTCGAACTCGATCAGGCGGCGAAGGACTTCCTGATCGACAAGGGTTACAACCCCGACTTCGGCGCACGGCCTCTGCGACGTGCCCTCGGTCAATTCGTCGAGGACCCGCTGGCTGAGGCGCTGCTCTCAGGCGACTACCAGAGCGGGTCGAAGATCACGGTCACACGTAAGGAAGGCGAGGATCACCTGTTCTTCAAGAGCAGCGAGCCCCCGCAGGCCGCCCCGCCGCCTGAGCCCGTGAAGGCCGCATAACGCTACGGAAATGCAGATTCTCAGGGTGGCTCCAGGCGGAGCCACCCTGTTTCGTTTTTCCCCGCGCTGCATGATCGTTGAAATCCCCGGACCAACCCTCCGAATCATGGGGGTGGTGGGGCGCTGATACCGCAAGCGAGGTCCGTCATGTCCCAGACCGTCTGCCCATACTGCAATTCACGCTTTGCCTCGAATACCTGTTGCTCGCGTCGCTCGTGCGGCGGGCTGATTTCCGGGCTGTTCAAACTGGTTCTGCTCTACGTCGGCCTGGTCTTCGCCGGCGGCACGCTCATCAACACCGGTCATCCGGTGGCGGTCGAGAGCGGCCGGCTGATCCACACGATCACCTTCGTCGAGCCCACCGCGCACTGGCTGCAGTCGCACGGTTACGGCGCGATCGCCTACGGCATGAATGCCCTCGCTGGCGGCATGCGGTTTTCGTGAGGCCAGGGGTCGGAGGTCAGAGAGTGGTCTCCTGACATCTGCTCTTATCCGCCCATATTGAAGAGCCGCGCGTTCAGGCCTTCCTGTGTCACGTCGAAGTACTTGTACTTCAACTTTCCCACATGCTGCGGCCGCAACTGGCAGCGCACCACGCCGTTGCCCATCGGATCAAATCGCGTTTCCTGGGCGGGCAACCCCGCGACCATCCGCGTCAGCGTCGCGACCACGTCGTGGCGGTGCTCCTTCATGTAGCCGACGCAAGCGTCCTTGCCGCCCCCTTCGGCCTCGAACTGCTGCCGGGTCTGCTCGGCAAGCAACTGCTCCCAGATGAGGTCGTACTCCTGCTGCCGCAGGCTCTCCAGGAACAGGACCAGGACATGCACGGGCGTGATGGGGCGCAGCACGATCGAGCCGTCCTCCATCTCCTCGCGAATGAGGAAGGGCTTCTGAGCCTCTTCCTTGCTTCGCCCCATGCTGCTCTGTTCCTGATAGGTGGTGTACTTGATCACTGTGCCGTCGGCGAGGCGGATCTCCTCGGGCAGATCGCCCATGGCCGCCTTGTAGTAGAACGCCGGCCGCTTGTGATACTCCACGCGATACGACTCGCAGCCGGCGAGCGCCGCCACGCAGCCCAGCATCAACATGAAGGCGATTCGAACCAACGCTTCGCTCCTGAGGCACACGCGAAGAACGCATTGTACTGCGACTGCCCCGGCCAACGCAGCGCACAAGCACGTCACAAAATACGGCTGATAATCCGCTGCAACGGCCATGCAACGCAGACTCAGCCACCGCCCTGCTGCTCGTACAACTTGCGGAAAAGGGCCGCGTCTTCATCGCTGTCAAGGGGCGTCAACTTGTGCGTCCGCGGGTCATACTCCGACAGCGTGTGCTCGATCATGTCGTAGATCATGATGCGGCCGGTCGCGGGATCGGTCACGACGATGCGGTTCTCGTTGGCCTCTGGCCTGGGCTCGGGCTTGGCCGCCACCGCCGGCGCGCTCTTCCACGGCGCATCGGGATCGAGCGCCAGGCGCGCCGCCCACAACTGCACCTGCTGATCGGGCCCGCGGCGGCTGGTCCAGATCATCCACGCGCCGTCATGAGAAAGCGCCGGCAGCACATCCGAGGCCGGCGTCGCGCCCGCCGAGTCGAAATAGGTGATCCGACGCTTCGCGGTGCCGTACTTGACCGTGCCCTTCGAGCCTGACAGGTTGCCCGGATCGGCGTTGATCATGTACACCTCGAAGTTCATCTCGCCGAGGATGCTCGAGGCGTAGATCAGCCGCCGGCCATCCTTCATCCAGTACGGGCACCAGTTCACGCATGCTTCATCGGTGACCTGGATTTCGCGCTCGATGCCGGAGATCTCGCCCTTGTCGTTGAAGGCGAGATCGGCCACGTAGATCTGCAGAAGGTTGTCGCCATCGCGATCGGAGCGATAGCAGATGCGACGACCATCGGGCGAGAAAAACGGCCCGCCGTCGTAGCCGCGCGCCTGCACGAGGCGCGTCTTGCGGCCAGTCTGCAGATCATTGACGAACAGGTCGCCCTCGCCCGATTCCAACGAGCAATACAGCAGGTACCGGCCGTCGGGGCTGAAGGAACCTTCGGCGGTGTATGCCTTTCCGTCGCCAGCAATGGTCTTAAGCGTGTTCGCCGTGCCGTCAGCCTTGGCCAGATCGCATTCAACAATGCGCATCTCGGGCGGGAACATCCACTTGTACACGCCGCCGCGCTGGAAACCCGGCGCCTCCTTCTGCGTCGGCTTTCCGATGGTCGAGGCGAAGATCACTGTGTTGGGGTTGCTCGGATGGAACCAGCCGCAGGTATTGGCCGAGCCGGGCGGACTCAGGCGCTTGATGTGCTCGATGCCGGCGATGCGGCCGGTGGCGGCGTCGTAGGCGACATCCGCCACGAACATGGCGTAGAAATCGTCGGGCGTCGCGCCGTTCGCGGGCTTCTCCACAGCCTGGAAGATGATCTTCGAGTCGTCGGGCGAGAAGTACGACTCGCCGGCCTTCACGAAGCGATCGCTGAAGGTCAGTTGCACCCAGCCGTCGAGGATGCCGGCCTCGGCCTTGCGCCAATCGGCGCCGGACTCGGGCTTGGGCTGCTGGGCGGCGCTCAGCGAAATGGGAGCGCAACCTGCAGTCACCCCGATCAGTGCGAACAGTGCAAAACGACAGCGAGTCTGGTTCGTGCGCATAAGCCCAGATGATAGCCTTGCCATCGCCGCCTCATGCTTCCGCCGATTCTTCATCTCGACGAGCGCCTCATCGTGCTGGACAAGCCGGTGGGGCTGCTGTCGGTGCCGGGCATTGGGCACGACAAGCGCGACTGCCTCGCGGTGCGCGTGGCGGCAGCGTATCCAGGCGCGCGAATCGTGCATCGCCTCGATCGCGACACCTCCGGCGTGATCATCATGGCCCGGGACGCCGAGGCTCATCGCGAACTCTCCCGGCAGTTCCACGACCGCGAAGTGAGCAAAACCTACATCGCCATCGTCGCTGGCGTGATGAGCGGGGATTCGGGCGTCATCGATCTGCCGATGCGCAAGGACATGGATCCGGCGAACGCGCCGCGGCAGGTCATTGATCATGCCGAGGGCCGCCCCGCCATCACACACTGGTGGGTCCAGCGGCGCGAGACAATCGACGGAATCGATCGCACGCGCGTGCAGCTCAAGCCCGTCACCGGCCGCTCGCACCAGTTGCGGCTGCACCTCAAGTCGATCGGCCATCCGATCCTCGGCGATGATCTCTATGCGCCGTCAGCGGTGCTCGCGATGGCCGATCGGCTCATGCTGCACGCGCAGAGCCTGACGCTCGTGCATCCCCAGACGGCCTCGCTCATGACGTTCGAGGCGCCATGCCCATTCTGAACGACATCTGAGCGCGGCGGATGCGGGTGTTTCGCTATGATCTGCCCGTGAGCGATGCGCGCACCACTATCTCGCGCCGGGGCCTTCTGAAACTCGGCGCTGGCGCGGCCATCACCGCCTCGACTCCGGCCACGCTGGCGGTCTCGCGATCCACTCGATCGGCAGATGCGAAGCCGCGCAACGTAATCTTCATGGTGGCCGATGGCATGAGTCCGGGCGTTCCGGCCCTGGCTGAAGCGTTCTCGCGCATTGTCCGTGGCGCCGGCGCGGGCACTCACTGGCGCGACCTCGCGCAGCGCGACGATGTCACGCGAGGCTATCTCGACATGGCCTCACTCAATTCGCTCGTCACCGACTCGGCGGCTGCGTCATCCTCATGGGGTTCGGGCGTCCGCATCTTCAACTGGGCCCTCAACACCCTTCCCGATGGCCGGGAACTGAAGCCGATCGCCGTCCTTGCCAGGGAGCGCGGCAAACGCATCGGCCTGGTCACCACGACACGCATCACGCACGCGACGCCCGCCGGCTTCGCCGCGTACGCGCCCAACCGCGACTTCGAGGACGACATCGCGCCTCAGTACATTGATCGCGTCGATCTCCTGCTGGGCGGCGGCAGCATGCACTTCGACTCCGCACGCCGCCGGGATCGTCGCGACCTGTTCGCCGAGTATCGCAACGCCGGCTTTACGCTTCTGGATTCACGCGACACACTCCTGAACCAGCCAGCCGCCGATGCCCGAGTGCTGGGGCTGTTCTGGAACGACCATCTTCCCTACACGATCGACCGCAACCGCGAACCGGCCATGCGATCGCGCGTGCCGACGCTGGCGGAGATGACAAGCAGCGCACTGCAGAATCTGTCGTATTCGCCTGATGGCTTCCTGCTGCAGGTCGAAGGCGGGCGCGTCGATCACGCCGCGCACGACAACGACGCTGCGAGCATGCTGCACGATCAACTCGCCTTCGACGACGCCATCGGCGTGGCGCTCGAATTCGCGAAGGAGCACGGCGACACGCTTGTCATCATCACTACCGACCACGGCACGGGTAACCCCGGCCTCAGCGGCATGGGCAGCAAGTACCATGAGAGCAACGCCGGCCTGGAACGGCTCGCGCACGCAAATGCCTCGTTCGAGGTGATCCATGCGCGCCTCGCTGAATCACAGAGGCAGCGCCAGGCGCCGCCCGACGCCGCAGCCATGGCCGAGGCGCTGAAGCAGGGAACGGGAATCGAAGTCGATCCCGCGACGGCCCGCACCCTGGCCGACGTCTTCGCCAACAGCAAGGCGGCGGCCCCGGTCGAGATGTGCACGTTCCAGGCGAACATCGCCGGCCTGCTGGGCCAGGCCCTCTCAAATCACACGGGCGTGACGTTCACGGGCATCACGCACACCAGCGACTGGGCGCTGTGCCTGGCACTGGGCCCCGGCCGCGAGCGCTTCAGCGGGCTTCACGCCAACACGGACGCGTTCGAGATCATCGCCGAGTTCTTCGGCATCGAGCATCGCAACCCGCGGATGACGCCGGATGAGGCGAAGCCGTTTGCGCTGCTGGCGCCTGAGATCGTGATCGATCGCCGATACTGCACTTGATGGGAATTCAAGCGCGGACAAATGAGCGCACTATCTGGGCGTTCCGCGGCCTCCCGCGGCGCGCAGTTTGTCGTCGATCTCGCTCAGCCAGTTCTGCACCATATTGATCTGAGTCAGGTTCTCTTCATTCGCGCCGCGCTGAATGAACGTGAACTGGCCCGCGCCGGGGCCGATCGCCAAGGTGTCGTTCGCCATGCGCAACTTGTCCAGCGAGAAGAGGATCGCGGGCTTCGACGCCGACTGTTCAGGATCGGTGACGATGTCCGCTTTCATCCAGCGACCGGGTGGTTCGCTGAAGTACAGCGACTTGCCATCGCTCGACCACAACGGATCGTCGGCCCCGACGCTCGAAACCATCAGCGACTGCTCATCATTGGGCATCGCCGGTGGGCCGCCGGGGCCGCTCGGCATGCGCTTGATGTACAATTCCATGCGGCCGGAGGCATCGGAGAGATACGCCAGCCAGCGGCCGTCGGGCGAGATGCGAGCCATCGGCTCGTTGGCGCTGGTAATCAGCAGCGGCAGCATCTGCCCGTTCTGACCAAGCATCACGATATCGCTCGATTCGCCGGGCCTGCCGCGCACGCACAAGATGCCTGGACCATTGGGATTGACGTCGATCGGACCCAGAATAAATTCGCCGGGCTTCGCTTCATGGAGAAGTTCCGGCTCGCCGATGCCGTCGATCCTCCGGCGGTAGACATTCACATTGCCCTCGCCGGACAATCCGGCGTACACCACCTGCCTGCCCTGCGGCATCCACGCGCAATACCCGCAATCAAAGTCGGGCGTCGGAAGGCGCCTCAGCCGGCCCTCGGCGATGTGATAGACGTACAAGCCATACAGGCCGGTGGTGTCGAGGACTTGCCCGCACACCATGGACCCGTCTGGCGAAGGAATCGCGCTCCCCACGAAATTCGCCAGCAAGCTTGAGAGCGTTTCGACCTTGCCGCTCAAATCCACGGTCGCCAGGTGTCGATCGCCCGACACCACGCCGCCAGCGACATACACCAGTGTGCCATCCTGCGCGACATCCCACGCCCAACTGTCCTCGCCTTGGCGCGTGCGCAGGTCATTCATCAGCGGAACGTGCGGGCCGACGATCTCGCATCGATCGGGATCGAGGGCGGCTGCAAGAAGCGCATCTCCGCGAGAGAAGAGAATGTGACCGGACGCCAGGCCCATGCCGCCGGTTCCATGATCGATGAGCAGGTGCCGCTCGCCGGTGGTGACGGAAACCGCCCATAGGCATCCTCGAAAGCCTCGCGAATCGAGGGTGGGCAGCGTGGCGATGATCCACGGCGAGTTCGGGACGTTGCAACGCGTCAGGCCATCGACGCCGTAGGGCGCGGTTTCAATCGTGAACTTGCACACCGTCCGCAACTCGCCTCCTCCGGCCCCGACGGCGGCGATTTCGACGCCGTGATGGCCACGGCGCATGACGATCGTCCCGTCGTCCATCCAGACCGGCATGCGGAAGTAGTCGCCGACGCCTTCGGACAGCACCACAGGGACGCCGCCCTCGGCATCGATTCTCGAAACTCGTGCGCGATCCTGAGTTGGACTGCTGAAGGATGTGAATACCAGTGATTGAGAGTCTGGCGAAAAACTGAAGCCGTTCACGCCTTGCGTGCCTTCGATGGGCGTGGCCTGGTAGGAATCCAGCGGGCGCATGTACAACATGGGAACAGTCGCGCCGGCCCCGTCGCTGGTTTCGCCGATGAAGTAGATCGCGCGGCTATCAGGACGAAGACCCCACACCCAGTTGTGAAATTGCGGCTTGACGGGGAGCACGATGGTGCTGCGCACAGTCGCGCGGTGGGCTGCCGCGCCGGTGTCGCTCGTCGCCTTCGTCGAGCCGAAACCATTGAGCAGGGCCCACACCGCGATCGCCAGACACGCTGCCGCGATGCTCCACGCGAGCGCCGGCGGCCAGCGTCGGCCACCGACGGCCTGCATCGCCGCGGTGGACCACTCGCGGTTCCGCGCGCTCTCCTCAAGTTCCATACGCGCATCGCCCGCATCGCGCCAGCGGCGCTTGACGTCTTTCTCCAGACAGCGCCGCAGCAATTCGCGCACGCGAGGGGGCGTTCGCGGCGGCAATTTCGTCCAGTCGGGATCACGCTCCAGGATCGCCGCGATGCAGTCGCTGGCGGTCTCGCCCGCGAATGCCATCTCGCCTGTCAGGCACTCGTAGAGAATGCAGCCGAGAGACCAGATGTCACTGCGTCGATCGAGTGCCTTGCCTCGCGCCTGCTCGGGGCTCATGTATCCCGGCGTGCCGATTGCGATGCCTGCCTGTGTCACGGGCGATCGCGGCAGGGTCTCGGCCTGGGCGATTGACGTGCTGGATCGCATCGGCGCAACCTCCCGCGCCAGCCCGAAATCCAGCACCTTGGCACGGCTGTCATCCGAGAGCATCACATTGCCGGGCTTGAGATCGCGGTGAATCACGCCGGCCTCATGGGCCGTTTCGACGGCGGCGGCGATCTGTGCACAGACGCCCAGCGCCTCGTCCATGGGCAAATGCGACTGTGACAGACGGTCTGCCAGCGTCACGCCTGCGACATATTCGAGTACGAGGTAGGCCACACCGTTGGCCTCCTCCAAGCCGTGCACCGAGGCGATGTTGGGATGACTCAAGCCCGCCAGCAGGCGAGCCTCTCGCTCAAAACGGGCTCGCAACGCGGCATCGGCGGCGAACTGCTCCGGCAGGGCCTTGAGCGCGACGCTGCGCCCCAGCCGCGTGTCACGCGCCAGGTACACCACCCCCATGCCGCCGCGCCCGATCTCACGATCGACAGTGTACGGGCCAATGCGCGATGCCATGACCATGTCCAGTCCAGTCTAACGCACGCTGCGTTTCGACAGGAGCCAGCACTCATCACGCGTTGAGTTCGCGCCCGGTGTTCATGTCCACGATCTTCCAACTGAAGGCCTTCGCCAGACGCAGGATCACCAGCCAGGCGATTTCCTCTTCCACCACGGTCATGAGCATCTGCGTCACCGGGTCCTGATCGGGCGGCATCTCGATGCGAATGCCCGGACCGTACAGCACCTCATCGCCCGTGCCGTCGGAGGCGGTGTTGTAGCGTGACAGGTCATTGATGATCTCGGCACGGCTGCCAATGGGCGCCAAGCCATTGCCGCCAGACGAGTCCGGCTGCCGGGAGAGAATGACGTACTGCGTCGCCACTGTGAGACTGTATCGGTTGGCGTCAGTGACCGGAAGCGCCGGCAGCGGCGCCGGCGTTTCCGGACTTGCCGCCCTGATGCTGTTGATCGAGCAACTTGACGATCGTCTCCACCAGCCTTTGTAGCGACACTGGCTTGTTCATGTAGGCGTGTACGCCGAGATCGTGCGCATATTGCTGATGCCTCTTGCCGAGATTCGCCGTCACCATGACGACCACCGGCGGGTTCGGCATCTCGCGAATCTTCTCGAGCACCACGAAGCCAGAGGCCTTGGGAAGCATCATGTCGAGCACGACCGCATCGGGCGGCGCGGTCTGACACGCCAGCACCGCGGCGCTGCCATCAGCCGCCTTGTTGGTGACCGCGCCTTCGGCCCGCATCGCCAGGTCGATGGACGAGAGAATGTCCTCGTCGTCATCGACGATCAGGATCGACTTGTTCTGGAGGCGCGGCGTGGACATTGAGTCAGGGCAAGGCAGGGCGGCGAAGGACAAGCGGACAACAGTGTATGCGCAATCAGTCGTTCGACCGCCTCACGATTTGCGTTGATCGTCGCCCGCCTTCGCCGCGGCGACCTCGCGCTCGGCGTTCCCCACGATCCAGTCGCGTTCGGCCTGCGTCATCCATGGCAGCTGCTCGATCTTGTGCACCAGGCGTGAAGGCATGGCATGGCCGTCGCGGATGAACTTGGGCCGGCTCTTCCAGCGGCGGTGAATCCACAGGTACTGGTCAGGGGCGTTGCGCACCATCGTCTCGATCGCGCGCGTGTACCGGGCCGTGATGTAGAACAAGGGGTCGGGCTGGTCCGCCCAATCCTGAGGGCGAATCAGGTCCGCGAAGTGGAGTTCGTACTGGAAGCGATCGCCCATCCGCTTGGCGGCCCCGGCGACGATGGGCACGTTGTAGCGCATCGCCAACAGCCCGATCGACTTGTACGCCGAGGCGAAGCGGCCGAAGAACGGGACGAAGAGCCCCTGGTCGCCGGCGTTCTGGTCGGCGATGAATCCAAGGCGGCCGCCGCTGCGCAGTGTGTCCTGCAGGATCGGGGTCGCGCCCCACTTGGTCACGATCGTCATGCCACGGGCTTCACGAATGCCCATCAGCCAGTCGTTGATCAGCGAATTGTCCAGCGGCCGTGCGAGAGCCACAAGCGGGTAGCCGATCGACGCCAGCACGCAGCCCAGGAGTTCCCAGTTGCCGCAGTGGCCCGTGACGAAGATCGCCGGCTCGCCGCGCAGCAGCAGATCGAGCAGGCCGCTGACATCGCCCACGCGCACGTACTTGGACCAGGACGAAGGCGAGATCAGCCGCGGTGAGATCATCGACTCGACCATGAACAACTGGAACATGTGCCGGATGGATTCAAAGGCCGTCCTTTGAATGCGGTCCTCCGGCCAATCCGGGAAACTCGCGCGAATGTTGTCAGCGGCGCGAGCGCAGCGCTTCGGCGTGAGCGTGCCAAAGATCGAGCCCACCAAACCCGCGGTCTCGAGATTCTGATTGACATCAAAGCACTGAATGAACCCGGTCACGGCGCGCACGGCCAGGTACTGCGACCAGTTCACTATGGCGGAGTTGGATCGGGCCATGCGATTGACGATTGCGGATTGACGATTGACGATTCGACCTGGCCGCCACCGGCGCGCCGACATCTTCTGACGATCCTGCCTACGAATCGTCAATCCACAATCGTCAATCGTCAATTACCTTTCGCTCAGCGTTCGACGAACCCGGTCAGGATGAAGAACCGGTTGGCATTGAGCACCGGAATCTGGGCATCCTGAGCCGACTGGAAGAGGCGGTTGTACAGTTCATACGCCTCCTTGCGCTTGATCCAGTCGTTGATGAGCGCCTGCGGGGCGTCCTGTGGCGGCGGCGGCGGATTCGGCGGCTGCGCGCCGAGCACCAGGAAGTCCAGGTCGCCCGGCAGCGTATCGCCGCTCACGACCACACCGCCCCACTGCAGCACGATGCTGCGCAGGTATTCGGCCTCGGTCTCGGTCGGCTTGCCGTCGCCGTCAACGTCGTACTTGCCATGCACGAGGAACTTGTACTGCTGCTTGGGGTCGTACACGGCGTTGGCGACCACATCGCCGCGGATCACCGGCTGACCAGGCGATGAGCGCGTCACCTTGCACACGCTGGTGGAGTCGCTGACCTTCATCACCTGCAGGCTGGCCTTGCCGCGCGGCACTTCGCCGGTCTGCGGATTAACGCGAATCTGACCGCCTTCGGAGTAGACCTCGAAGGTCATGCCCAGGACGATGCGATCCTTCTTGCCACGGTTGATGTAGATCTGATCCGAGCCCGAGGGCACATCAACGACGGTGGCGTCAATCTGAGCCCCAGGATCGCTGACCCTCAGGGCGGAGTCGGCACGGATTCTCTCAAACTCGTCGATGCGGCCCTGCAGCACCTGGTTGTCGCGGCTGAGGTTGTCGACCTCGTCCTCCAACTGCCGCCGCGTCGCTTCATACTGATTGCGAAGGGTGTCCTTGGCCTTGTTCAGTTCATCGATGGCGCCTTCCAGACGCTTGCGATAGTCCTCAGCCGCATCGCGGTAACTGGAGATCTGCGCGTTGAAGCCCTGCACCTCGGCGGTATGGGCATCGTCGGCCTGCTTCATCTGGGCGTCCTTCTCAGCCAGTTGCTGATTGGCCGCCGCCAGTTGCGTCTTGAAGCCCTCGGCCTCGCTGCGGGCCGCATTGAGGTTGCCGGAGAGCGTGTTCATCGCGCCGCGGACCGTGTCGCCTTCCTTCATCTGGAAGCGTGCGAAGTCCTGCTTCACCGTTTCCAGCGTCGCGTTGGGCTGCGAGCCGACATAGCCCAGCAGGTCGTCGTAGCGCTGGTTCAGGAACTGCGCCACGCTCATGTTGCGGCTCTTGGCCGCCGCCTCGAGGCTCTTGTACTGATCGGCATTGCGCTGCGCGGGATCGATGTACGTCTTCAGGAGGTTGTCGGCAGTCGCCTTGTTCTCCAATTCCTTGGTCTTGCCGGCGTAGAAGACGATCGTCAGCACCAGCAGGAAAACCGTGGTGAGGACAAAGACGACGAGCGAGACGATCACGCCGGTACCGGCGCCAGTGCGAACTGCCATGTGGACTCTCCGAACGGACCAGGCTCGCGCAGCCGGGCGACGGCTGTGCAAGCAGCAAAGGGACAACCCAAAACGCGGGGGAATCGCCGAACACGGCGGGAAGCGATTAGAACGGCCAGTGTCCCAGCAGCGAGCTTCCAAGTCAAGGGTACGGCCGGGACCCCTGCTCCTGTTGCGTCGCTGGCGAAACTCCGCCCGTCAGGCCTTGGTCGCCCGCAGGACCTCCGCGATGGTCGTGTCGCCGCTGCGAACCTTCTCGAAGCCTGCCGGCCGCAGGAGCGTCAGATCGCCTGACGCCAGGGCAACAGCTTCGATGCGGCCGGTGTTGGCCCGCTCGACCACCAGTTCGCGGATCGGCTCGGTCATCGTCAGCAATTCATAGATGCCCAACCGGCCCTTGAACCCGGTGTTGCGGCACTCGCGGCAGCCAAGACCGCGATGGAACGTCAACCCCTGTCGAGAGCCGAAATCGGGCGGGAACTCGCTGTCCTCCGGCTGATACACAGCGCGGCAATCCGCGCAGACTCGTCGCACCAGCCGCTGGGCCATCACGCCTTCGACGCTGCTGGCCACAAGGAACGGCTCAACGCCCATGTCGAGCAATCGCGTCATCGCGCCCGATGCATCGTTGGTGTGCAGCGTGCTAAACACCAGGTGCCCGGTCAGCGAAGCCTGCACAGCGGCCTCGGCAGTCTCACGATCGCGAATCTCGCCAATCATGATGATGTCCGGATCGTGTCGCAGGATCGAACGAAGGCCCGTGGCGAAGGTTAACCCGACCTCTGGCTGCACCTGGATCTGGTTGACGCCATCGACGTGGTATTCGACAGGATCCTCGACGGTGATGGCCTTGACCTCATCGCTGACGATGCGGCGAAGCGAGGCGTAGAGCGTGGTCGACTTCCCTGAACCGGTCGGACCGGTCACCAGCAGGATGCCATGCGGCCGCGCAATGAGCCCATCCCATCGCTGCAGCAGCGACGGATCCATGCCCAGTTGCGCGAGTTCGAGCGTGACCGTGTGTTTGTTGAGAATGCGCAGCACGACGCCCTCGCCGAAGAGCATCGGGATCACGCTCACGCGAAGGTCGAACTCCTGGCCCTTGTGCCGCAGGGTAATGCGGCCGTCCTGCGGCTTGCGCTTCTCGGCAATGTTCAGATTCGCCATGATCTTGAGGCGGCTGATGATGGCGTTTCTGAACCGGTTGACCGTGGGGGGCACGCCCGCGTGGGCCAACACGCCGTCGACGCGATAGCGGATGGCCAGAGCGTCCTCATACGGCTCGATGTGCACGTCGGTGGCCCGCTCGCGGATTGCCTCCAGCAGCAGGTCGTTCACCAGTTTGATGACACTGGCTTCCTGAGCCTGCTCGATTTCAGTGCCGGCCGCGCCTCCCGCTTCGTTGGTGAGATCGGCGGCCTTCTCCGCGGCTGTAGCGGGGCCGAGTTCATCCAGCGTGTCGCCCGCGACACCATAGTGCGTGCGAATGAACTTCCGCAGGTCGCGCTCATCGGCCAGCACCAGTTCGATCGACATGCCCGTGAGCACGCGCAGTTCGTCGAACGTGGTCAGTTCAAAAGGATCGCATGTCGCCACGCGCAGCACGCCGTTGCGAACCTCGATCGGCGCGCATCGCTGCTTGAACACCAGTTTGGGCGGCAGCAGGCGCAGCACATCGTCCTTGACCTCGATAGTGTTGAGATCGACGATCGGCATCGCGAACTGCTGGCCGATCGCCTCCAGCACCTGCGAGCCGTTGACGAAGCCCAGCCGCACGAACAGTTGATCGAGGCGCTCGCCCGAGCGCTGCTGCTCGGCGATGGCCTGTTCCAGCTGATCGTCAGTGATCAGCCCGCGCTCGATGAGAATGGATCCGATGCCCACGCGGTCATTGTACCGCTTGGGTTCCACGATTCGGCTGGCGGGCTGGATGGCCGCGGCAATCGCCATGACTGGCGTATCGGTCAATCCGGGCAAGATGCGCCAGCATCGCTGGCCTCAAACGGCCGAGATCGCGAAGCAACTCGCCTGCGCGCAAGCGCGAACCCGATGCGCGCTTTCTGCCGATAACAGGCCTAGGCTTCGTTCATCGCGACCGACTCGCGTCGCCCTGCATTTCAAGCCTTTGCACAGGATCCGCCCGCATGACGGCTCACACGGACGTCGCTGTTCACCCATCGCACGCCTCCGGCTCCCGGACCGGCGGGAACGGGCACGCGCGCGCATCGGAGCACTCTGGCGGGGCGACCGGGTACACCAACGCGCAACTGCATGAGATCGAGCATCGCTGGTCGGCCCCGAACTACGACCCGCTGCCGGCCGTGCTTTCCCACGCCAAGGGCGTGTGGGTCTACGACGTCGAAGGCAAGGAGTACCTGGACATGCTTGCCGGGTACTCGGCCCTGTCCTTCGGCCATCAGCATCCGCGCATCATGCAGGCGTTCCTGACGCAGGCGCAGCGGCTCACCATCGTCAGCCGTGCGTTCGAGAACGATCAGTTGGGCCTGTTCTGCAAGGAACTCGCGGAATTCACGGGTTTCGAGCAGACGCTGCCCATGAACACCGGCGCCGAGGCTGTCGAGACCGCGATCAAGACCGCGCGCAAGTGGGCCTATCTCAAGAAGAGGGTGGCGGCGGACAAGGCCGAGATCATTGCCTGCACCCGCAACTTCCACGGGCGCACGACGACGTTGATCAGCATGTCATCGACGCCGCAGTACAAGGACTTCTTCGGCCCGCTGACTCCCGGCTTTAAGCTCATTCCCTTCGGCGATGCCGAGGCCCTCGAGAAGGCCATCACGCCGAATACCGCCGCGTTCATCGTCGAACCGATCCAGGGAGAGGGCGGCATCAACATTCCGCCCATGGGCTATCTCAAGCGCGTGCGCGAGATCTGCACGAAGCACAGCGTGCTGATGGTGTGCGATGAGGTGCAGACGGGCTTCGCGCGCACCGGCCGCATATTCGCGTGGCAGCACGAGGGCGCCGCAGCAAAGCCCGACATGATGTGCCTGGGCAAGGCGCTCGGCGGTGGCGTGTATCCGGTTTCGGCTGTCGTCAGTTCGCGCGAGATCTTCAGCGTCTACCAGGCGGGCGATCACGGCTCGACCTTTGGTGGCAATCCGCTCGCTGCGGCTGTGGGCCGCGAGGCGCTGCGCGTCATGATCGACGAGAAGATGAGCGAGCGCGCGGAGGAGATGGGCGAGTGGCTGCGCGGCCGTCTGCGCGCCATCAAGTCCTCAAAGATCAAGGAAGTTCGCGGCCGCGGCCTGCTCAACGGCATCGAGATCAGGAAGGAAGCCGGCGACGCCCATTACTTCGTCGAGTTGCTGCTCGCCGAAGGCGTGCTGTGCAAGGATACGGCCGGGCAGGTGATCCGCATCACTCCGCCAATCGTGATCACCAAGGATGAATGCGAGTGGGGCATCGAGCGCCTGGCACGAGTGCTGGCGTGACGCTAGCTGTTGGCACGCAGCAGCGCCAGGCTCGCGGTGTGGCCGTGCAGGAATGAGCGGTCGCCGATGGGCCCGAACTCGCCTGCGGCGAAGAACCCGGCCACCGGCATGTCGCCGCCGAAGCGCCTGCGGATGATGTTCAGATCATGATTGGGCTCGCCGAAGAGGCGATTGCCGCGGCCGTTGCAGGTGAAGAGCATGGCGGCGAAGGGCGGCTGATCCTTCAGGACCTGCGCATCGAGCAGCAATTGCAGATCCTCCGTCGCGGTGCTGGCATCGCGCACGTGGAACTGGATCGTCTGGCCGACCTTGCACATCTCGCCAATGGCGATGCCGCCAACGCGCTGATCGAAGCCCATCACGTTGCGGACGAGGAAGTCGCCCCGGCCGAAGTGGGATTTGTATTCGTCGATGACCGTGCCCACCAGCAACCCGCGGCTCAGCAGCCGCTTCTCGGCGTCGCTCAGTGCTTGTGCCAACTCCTGCAGGACCTCCATCGCCTTGCGGCCGCCAAGTTCCAGCACAACGTTCTGCCGGCACCTGGTGATGACCAGCGGCTGGCCGATCGGCCGGCAGCCCTGGCTAAGAACGAAATCGATGTCGAAGTCGCCCGCCAGTCCGACGCCGACGGCGCCCGCCGAGACGGCGCGATCGTTGACGACCATCACGTTCATGCCCGGCTGACTCGAACCCGACGCCATGCCGCCGATCACCGGCACTGCACGATTCATCGCAGGTGACTCGTCGTTGTTCGTTCCACAGCGACTGATCGCCGGCAGCAGGCGCGTGATAGGCGTAGTAAAGGGGTCGCCGAACATCAATGTCGCCTTGAATCGATCCGGATCGCGCGCCAGGCCGATGCGCTGGCGAATCCTGGCTGCATCACCTAAAGGCATTGGATCGTCGGGCGTGGAAAGCCACGGCGTGATAATTGCACCGGGCAGGTGCAGGGCCATCGCGCTCAGGCCTGCCATGCCTTCGAGTTCGCGATCTTCGCCCAGCACGCCCTCGGCTGTCACGCCGATCAACGCGCGCGGATTGATGGTGCGGCGGATGATCGCAGCCGCGTCGTCGAACGCCGAGCGATGGTGATACGAGCCGAACAGCAGCAGCAGATCGCACGAGCCCGAGCCGGCCTCGTCGAACAGGCGGTCGGCGCATTCGGTGGCGGCAGTGCGCGTGTCGAGGTGGCCCGAGAGAGCGACGGCGGCGGCGGGAGAAGTCGTGTGCATGAGCGATGACATTCTATGTTCGCCCGCACCGGCAGGCCGGCGTCAGCCGGTCTGCCCAACCCGTGCGCACGCTGTGCGACACCCTACAATCCATGTTCATGCTCGAGACGTCCCCGCTCACTGACACCGATCGCCAGCGGCTCGCCGGCACGCTTCGCCGCGCGATCGACACGCTCCTCGCGCTGCAGAAGCCCGATGGTCACTGGTGCGGGGAACTCGAGGGCGACTCCATCCTCGAAAGCGAATATCTGCTGATGAAGTTCATCCTCGGCCAGGAGCGTCAGCCCATGCAGGATGGTCGCGACGGCTGGCAGACGCTGATGAAGGTTGCTCGATGTTTGCGCAACCAGCAACGGGCTGATGGTGGCTGGGGCCAGTATCCCGGCTCCGGCGTCGATCTCAGCGCGACGGTGAAGGCGTACTTCGCGCTGAAACTCATGGGCGATCCGCCCAACGTGCCGCACATGGCTCGGGCGCGCGAGCGCATTCGCGCCAGCGGCGGTGCGGAGCATTGCAACTCGTTCACGAACTTCTATCTCGCGTGCCTCGGCCAGATCTCGTGGGATGCGGTGCCTGCGATACCGCCGGAGATCATGTTCCTTCCGCGCTGGTTCTACTTTCACCTGACCAAGGTCAGCGCGTGGACGCGCACCATGATCCTGCCGTTGAGCCTGGTGGTGACGCTGCGGCCAATGCGCGCCGTGCCGCCCCGATTCGGCATCGACGAACTGTTCGTGGATGAAGGGTTGCGGCATCGACTCAAGAACAAGTCGAATGCGCCGAGGGCCTGGTCGTGGCTGTTCCTTGCGGTCGATCGCGCCCTGAAATGGCTGCACGCGCTGGGCGGCACGCCGCTGCGCCGCATCGCGGTCCAGAAGGCGGAAAAGTGGATTCTCGATCGAGCGGGACAGGACGGCGCCTCCTGTACCGCCGGCCTGGGCGCGATCTTCCCGCCAATGGTGTATCTGCAGATCGCGCTCGCAGCCCTTGGCTGGCGGCGCGATAACCTGGTAATCAGGCGAGCGGAACGGGAACTCGATGCCTTCTTCATCGAAGATGAAGCCCGGAGCGAGATTCGCATTCAGCCGTGCTTCAGCCCCGTCTGGGACACGGGCATCGCCCTCTACGCGCTCACCGATTGCGGCATGACGGCGAAGGAGGAGCCGGTGTCACGCGCGGCGCACTGGCTTGTGCAGAAGGAATGCCGGCACATCGGCGATTGGATCGAGAATCTCGATCGCGCTGATATGAGACGCATCCGTCAGCATCCCCCGCTCACTCCGGGACACGGCTACGGCTGGTACTTCGAGCATTACAACGCCTGGTACCCCGACTGCGATGACACGGCCATGGTCGCGATGGCGCTCAAGCGTGCCGGCGATGGCGCCAGCCTTGCAAGCGCGCGGCGCGGCATCGAATGGATGCTGATGATGCAGAACGCCGACGGCGGCTGGGCGGCATTCGACAAGACGCGCCATCGTCAGATTCTCGAATACATCCCCTTCGCCGATCACAACGCCATGCAGGATCCATCCTGCCCCGACATCACCGGCCGCGTGCTGGAATGCCTGTCGTGGCATGATTACCGGCTCGATCATCCCGCTGTGCAGCGCGCCGTCGCGTACATCAGGTCGCACCAGCACGATGATGGCTCGTTCTTCGGCCGCTGGGGCGTGAACTACATCTACGGCACATGGCAGGCGGTGATCGGGCCCATCCGCTGCGGCGTGTCGCGCAGCGAGGCGTGGATCCAGCGCGCCGGCAACTGGATGAAATCGATCCAGAAGTCCGACGGTTCGTTCGGCGAGACCGCCAACAGTTACGAGGATCCACGGTTGAAGGGGACCGGCCTCTCCACGGCATCGCAAACCGCGTGGGCGGCGATGATCCTGCAGGAAGTCTTCGGCCCGGACGATCCCGATCTCAGGCGCGCCATCGATTGGCTGGCCATGTCGCAGCTCTCTGAAGAGGATGCGCGCGATCCGCGCTGCAATCCAGACAACGATCTCGCGGGCGGCTGGGTCGAGACCGAGTTCACAGGCACCGGATTCCCCAGAGTGTTCTACCTGCGCTATCACCTGTATCGGCTGTATTTCCCGGTGATGGCATTAGGCCGCTATCTCCGCGCACATGGCATGGCGATACAGGAGCGGCAGGAGGCCCTCGCCAGTATGGTCGTCGAGCCCTTGCCGGCACGATCGAGCCCGCGCGAGAGAGAACTGGTCAGCGAAACATGAGCGTCGCACCGCACAGCGCCAGCGAGTCGCCTTCGCCTCCACCACACACAGGCGAGACATCCATCGCGCAGGGCTACTCCGCCGACGCGAGCGATCCGCAGGCGCTTCGCCGCGCGATCGAACTTGCCTTCGACTACCGCGGCGACGTGACCATCACGCGCAGGTCATCGCCACAGCCGATCGAGGGTTATCTCTTTGATCGCAAGAACGACCGTGCCGGCGGCGGCATGATTGTGCGCATGATCGCCTCGGGCAGCGGCGAGCGCATCGCCATACCGATGAGCGACATCGAGCGCATCGCCTTCACCGGCCGCGACACCGCCTCGGGCAAGTCGTTCGAGACTTGGGTGAAGAAGTACCTGGAGAAGAAACTCGCCGGCGAGAAGGCGAGCATCGAGTCCGAATCGCTCGATTGATCGAGGCGCCCTGGGCTCGAGCCGCCGCCGCAACGATTGCGAAACGTCGCGGCCGTCGACCCGAATATCATGGAATCGATGAGCGTCGCCGCCGGCTTCATGCTCCTGCTGCTGCTGCTCGTGCCGGTCATTGCCGGCGTGGTCGTCATCGTCATGAGCCGCAGACGCGGGAAGGGTTATCCCGCGTGCGGCAAGTGCGGCTACGACGTCAGCGGCACGCTTGGCACAACCACGGCACGCTGCCCTGAGTGCGGCAGCGATTTCGGCGTCGTCGGCATCATGCCGGCCACGCCGCAGACCAACAAGGCCGGACTGTGGATCGGCATCGCGATGGTGGTCGTGCCGCTGCTGTGCGTGGGTGGCATGATGCTCTCGACCTATTTCGCGATCGTGGAGGCCCGGCAGGCATCGCAGGCGGCGATGGCCCGGCAGATGGCGGCCGCTGCGGCCATTCAGCAACAGCAGCGGCAGGCGATACTTGCAGCTCTCACCGCCGACCCCACACTTGTGGCGACCTTTGTGCCAAAGGCCGCTGCGATGACGATGAGCGAGGCGGCCCAGCGCCAGGCGGAGATCACTCAGGAAATCTCGCGACGTGCCACCGATCAGACGCTCGATGCGCAAGCCATAATGACGCTCAAGGCCGAACTGCAAGCGATTGAGGATCGGCTGAGCACGCTCTCCTCGCCCACCTCGTCTCAGCCATAGTCGCGGTCGCCGATGGTGACCAGCCGCTCGGCGCGCTGGCCGACCCGCGGCCGGCATTCCAGCAACGCCCGCGTGTAGGGATGCATCGGCCGCGCCAGCACTTCCTTCACCGTGCCGGCCTCGACGATGCGCCCGCGATACATCACGCACACATCGTCGGCGCGCTGGGCGACGATACCCAGGTCGTGCGTGATGAGCATGATCGACAGGCCGCGGCTGCGCTGCAACCGCTGCAGCAGGTCGAGAATCTGGGACGCGATCGTGACATCCAGCGCGGTCGTCGGCTCGTCGGCCAGCAGGATCCTCGGATTGCACGCCAGGGCCATGGCGATCATTACGCGCTGCCGCATGCCGCCGGAGAACTGGTGCGGATAGGCGTGCAGACGCACATGCGGATCATCAATACCGACCTCGCGCAGCGCGGCGCTGGCCATCTCCTTCGCGGCGCGGCGCAGCACGCGATGATGCTGTCGGATCGCCTCGATGATCTGCTCGCCGATGGTGTAAACCGGGTTCAGCGAGGTCATCGGCTCCTGGAAGATCATCGCGACCCCCCCGCCCCTGATTCGCAGCATGTCTCGCGCCGGCAGTTTCAGCAGGTCGCGGCCTTCGAAGATGACTTCACCGCGCTCCACGATCGCCTGTGGGGGTGGCGGCAGCAGGCGCAGGATCGACAGGGCCGTCACGCTCTTACCGCTGCCCGATTCGCCAACGATTGCCAGCGTGCGCCCGGCGTGAAGCGAGAGACTCACGCCGTTGACAGCGCGAACGCGCCGGCCGTTCTCGCCGGCGAACGACACGGCGAGATCGCGCACCTCAAGCAGCGCGGATGAATCGGGCATGCACGGAGATGGTACAGCGTGGTGTTCGCGACGCTCACATCATCTCATCGCTCAACGAGCATGTCACGAGCAGCAGGCAGCCGTTCTTGGTCCATTGCCGGCCGTGCTCGCTTCCGGGCAGGGCGCGCTGGTAGTCGCCGGTGTTCATGACAAAGTCGTCGCCGACGTGAAGGTCGCCCTGCAGCACGTAGCACTCTTCCGGACCGTCGTGGGCATGCTCGGGGTATTCGGAGCCCGCAGCCATGCGGAACATGGCGGTCATGCGGTTGCCCGGGCGATCGATGAACAGCCGCCGCACCTGCACGCCCTCGACGCCCGTCTGCTCCCACTGGCCATCGCCGGCACGAAGCGTGAAGAAGGGGCTGTCGTCAGTCGTATCCCAAGCGCGCCATATCTGCGGCGCCTTTGGCGATTGCGTATCGAGTTGCTGCAGCAAGCGCCGGCGCACTGCCGGCGAGGGGGCGACGGGATCAACGTCCTGGAGCAAGGCATCGGCGGCGTCCTGCAAGAGGCGCACCTCGGCCACGAGCGCGGCGTCGCCGGCAGCGGGGCGCGACTCAAGGGCTTCGCGCTCCTCGCCGGTCATCGCGCCGCTGAGATACAGCGCCGCGAGTTCGGCCTCATCGGGCCCGTCGCGCCGCGTCGTCGAGGCATGTGGATTCTTCCCGCTCATGTGGCCACCTCATTCGTTCGAAACGCGCGCGCGCCGCTGCTGACGGCGTCGCGCAACTTGATCATGCCAAGACGGATGCGGGTCTTCACCGTGCCGATGGGCACGCCTCGCAGGGCCGCGATCTGGGCGCAGGTGAGGCCGCCGTGGAACGCCAGGCCGATGGCGTCAGATTGATCGCTGGGAAGCGTCGCCATCGCCTGGCTGATGCGCCGCCAGCGCGTCATGTCATCCTCCGCCGGGACCGGCGACGCGACCGGCTCTCCGGCGTCACGGGCCGAAGCTTCGACCGTTGCACTCAGCGATCGGCGCTTGCGCAGCGCATCGATGGCGCGCGAGCGGGCCGTGAGCATGAGCCAGACCGCAGGCTCGGCGAGTTGGGGATCGTACCGGCTCGCGTTTCGCCAAACGTGCAGAAAGACCTCCTGCAGAACATCCTCGGCCTCGGCGCGGTTGTGCACCAATCGCAGCAGCAGGCCGAAGATGCGCGGCGCGAAGCGGTCGTAGAACTCGCCGAACGCAGCGCGATCGCCCGAGGCGATGAGCGCAAGGAGTCGCTGATCGGAAACCTTCATGCGAATGGCTACTCCCGAGCGGCGCGGAACCCGCGCAGCATCAGAACCGACGCCTTTTTCACCGCATGAACTACGAACGCCACCCGGCTGCGGATTGCTGCGAATCCCGGCAATTGCGGAGGTATCCGCAACCGTTGTCCGTATCGAGACTTGCGCGACCGAATTCCTCGTCGCAGGCGGCGCCAGGCGCGATTTGACCTCAGAAACAGGCGAGCGAAAAACCGGCCAAGGTCGGCGTCCGAAATCCCTGCCCATCTGCCGCCGACGCGGCTGACCATCTCACAGTCGCCGGCTTTCTCGCCGGCGCCGCTCGCATTCGACGAGCGATCCTGTGCTCAGTTCAGGGAGTTGCCACATGACCATCGTCACGCTGTCCTGCGCGCCCATCGCGCGCCCGCTCACCACCATCGGCGTCGCCGCCCTTGCCGCCACGCTCCTTGCGCTGCCGGCCCCGGCGTCCAGTCACCGCGAGGCCCCTTTCATCACCGAATTGCCCAAGGTGGACGCGACCGACTTCTACATGTTCAACAGTTACGAGGCCGGCCGCGACGGCTTCGTGACCGTCGTCGCCAACTACATCCCCTTCCAGGTGCCTTACGGCGGCCCGAACTTCTTCAACATGGATCCCGATGCGCGCTACGAGATCAAGTTCGACAACGACGGCGATGCGCGCGAGGACATCACGCTCCGCTTCACCTTCAAGCAGACCAACCGCGACAAGCAACTCGACATCGGCGGCCTGATGGTCAGCGTACCGTTGATCAATACCGGCCCGATCAGCGCCGGCGATAACAGCAATCAGAACGTGATCGAGACGTATGCGATTGACGTCATCTACGGCCTCAACGGCCAGCCGCTGCGCGTGATGAACAGCACCTCGGGCGGCTTCTCGTTCCTCAAGCCGGCCGACAACATCGGCGCCAAGTCGATCCCGAACTACGAGACCTACGCCCGGGCCCACATCTACGACATCGTGATCCCCGGCTTCGATCAGCCCGGCCGCGTCTTTGTCGGCCAGCGCGATGACCCGTTCGTCGTCAACCTCGGCGAGGCGTTCGACTTGTTCAACCTCAATCCGCTTGGACCTACCGACGCCAAGACCGACATCCTCGCCGACGAGAACGTCACGTCCATCGTTGTTGAACTGCCCAAGAGCGGGCTGGTCAAGGGCAACGACCCGGTCATCGGCGGCTGGACCACCGCCAGCCTTCCCAAGAATCGCATGTTGCGGCAGAATCCGACGTTCAACTCGCCGACGAACGAGAACGGCAACTTCGTGCAGGTGTCGCGCCTGAGCATGCCGCTGGTGAATGAACTGGTCATCGGCCTGAAGGACAAGAACAAGTTCAACTCGTCCGAGCCGCGCGATGATGGACAGTTCTCCACGTACATCACGAATCCCACGCTGCCGGCGCTGCTGGCGGCGCTGTTCCCGGTGCAGGCGCCGTGCCTGCCGCGCAACGACCTGGTGTCAGTGTTCCTCACTGGCATCGATGACTTGAACAAGCCGGCGGGCAATGTCCGTTCGGCGGAGATGATGCGCCTCAACACCTCGCTTGCCGCCAAGCCGAAGGGCCAGCAGAGCGAATTGGGCGTGCTCGGCGGCGATACCGCCGGCTTCCCCAACGGACGCCGCCCGGGCGATGACGTCGTCGACCTCTCGCTTCGCGTCGTCATCGGCGCCCTGCTCGATTCAACGTGCGCTCCCAGCGGCCAGCTACCGCTGACCGACGGCGCGTTCGTGAACGATCAGGCCTTCGACAACGTCTTCCCGTACCTCACCACACCGACAGTCGCTTCGCCGAACACCAAGTAAGCCTGGCAGCGCAAACGCCGCATCGGCGTCGACAGTGAAAGCCGTCGACGCCGTTTCCATCAGCCCAATTGGAGCAAATTCCACCATGAATCGAATCACACAAGCATTCACGCTGTGCCTTGCCGCCGCGCTCGCCACCCCAGTCACAGCCCACGATTTCTGGATCGCACCCTCGGCGTTCGGCTGCACGGCCGGCGCGCGCATCGATCTGCATCTGCGCGTCGGCCATCTGGATCAGGCGGAGGACGTCGTGCGCGATCCGGCCCGCATCGAACGATTCGCGCTTCTGGCGCCAGATGGCGCGATGCAGGACATTGTCGGGCTCGACGGCCGCTCGCCTGCCGGAGTCGTTCGACCGACTGTTCCCGGCCTGAACATCGCGGTCTACGACTCGGGCAGCGTCGCGCACACCATGGAGGCTGCGAAGTTTGAGGCGTATCTCGCGGATGAGGGCTTGGAGCATGTCATCGCTGAACGCACCAGACGCGGCGAAAGCAGCGCGACCGGCGTCGAGATCTTCTCGCGTTGCGCCAAGTCGCTGCTCTGCATCAAGGGCGACAGCGCGCTTGGCGAGGAATCCAGCGCCGATCGTCCTGTCGGCATGAGGCTTGAACTCATTGCCCTCAGGAACCCAGAGGACGTGAAGCCCGGCGACGCAATGCCGGTGCGCGTGCTCTTCGACGGCAAGCCTGTTGCCGGCGTCAAGATCGTGGCGGCGAATCTTGCCAACGCGTCAGCCGACAACCCTGAAGGCCAGATCATCGAGCGCAGCGACGACGAGGGTCGGGTGACGCTGCAACTGCCTGTTGGCGGCATGTGGATGATGCACGCCGTGCACATGCAGCGCCTGCCCGAATGCGCCGAGGCCGACTGGGAAAGTCTCTGGGCATCGCTGACCTTCGAGATCGGCGATCACGCTCCGTAAGCGCCGCTACTTCACGCGCTTGGGATCGAACCGCTCGCGCAGCCCTTCGCCGAGGAAGTTGAGCGCCAGCAGGGTGATGGCAATCGCGGCGCACGGAAACACCAGCAGCCACCATCGTGCCCGCACGATGTTCAGCTCGCTGAGTCCAGTCGCGGCGAGATTGCCCCAACTGGGCAACGGTTCCTGCACGCCGATGCCGAGAAAACTCAGGAACGACTCGCTGAGGATCGCGCTGGGCACTGTCAGCGTCGCATACACGATGATCGGCCCGAGCAGGTTCGGCAGCAGATGCCGGAGGAACTGCCGCGGGAGCGGCACGCCGATCGCGCGGCAGGCCTCCATGAACGGCTGCTGCTTGAGGCTCAATACCTGGCCGCGGATGACGCGCGCCATCGTCAGCCAACTTACGCCGCCGATCGCGATCAGCAGCGTCACGATGTTCACGATCTCGCGATGGCGGCCGATCCATGCCAAAATGCCGGCGCTGCTCGCCCCGACCTCGTTGCCGCGATCAATCAGCCCTCCCGCCGCCACTGCCAGCAGCACCACCAGCAGAATATACGGCAGGCCGTAGAGGATGTCGACGAGGCGCATCATGACCGAATCGATGCGCCCTCCCGCCCAGCCGGCGATCGTGCCGTAGAGCGTGCCGATGAGCACCGCCATCATCGCGGCGCTGAAGCCGACAGCCAGCGAGATACCGCCACCGGCCAGCACGCGCACCGCGATGCTGCGGCCCAGGCGATCGGTTCCCAGCAGCGGCCGTGGCGCCCTTCCTTCCTTCTGGGCGATCGACACGACCTGGGCACGTTCATCAGCCTTGTGCCGCGCCCATGACGGCGGCAGCATCGCGTGATCAGGACGCGTCTGTTCAAACCGCCTCGCACCCCCACTGCCTGCGACATCGCCGGCGCGGCCGAACGTGTACGGCAGCGAGCCGACACACGCGATGATCATGGCGGCGACGATCACCCCGCCGAGGCGCCCCAGCGTCCGGCCGCGAGCGGGTATTGGCTTGAGAGCATCATCCACGCGCCCCGCATCGTACCGGCGCGAGGTTGCCGGCAGACGTCGGCGTCAACCAGCGTTGGGCGCGGGCTGCGGATTGGCTGGAGCCGCCGGCTGCGAATCGTCCTGCTGCGGCGACTCCAGCAGCAGTTTCATCCGCGCATCGATCGTGCTCTGGAAGTTGCGGACGTCGCGATCGAGGTCATCCTTCATGTGCTGCATGCGTTCCTCGAATCGGCAGATCAGGTCGCCGCGGGACTTGATCGACATCGCCAGTTGAATCTGCAGCAGCGAGCGCAGGTTCGTTTCCAGTTCCTCGATCTTGCCGGGGCTGGCGGCCGGATCGTTCTTCAGGTCGCGCAACTGCCTTGCCGTGCGGTCGATCTGCACAGCCGAGGACAGTTCGCTGATCTTCTGGCCGTACAGGATCGGATCGTGCGTCTTGAGTTGGGCGAGAGCCAGCAGGCGGCGGCCGAAACTGCCAGAGCGCATCTGGCGATCGAACTCATCGGGCTCGGTCTGGCGAGCCTCCGCGAGACGCGCTGCGATCTCGGGATCGACCTCGCGGGCGATCTCGATGCAGCGGTCGGCCATGTCATCGGTCAGCGGGCCTATGCCGCCGCCGGACCCGCTCCAGCGGCGATCGCCACCACGCGGGCCATCGCGACTCTCTCGTATCGGGCCACCGCGATCGAGCGGCCCGGGCACTGCCCCATTGAGATCCTGCGGCTCGAGCGGCGTGAACGCCCCCGCCAGCAGGAGCATGTCATCGTTGAGATCGACAGCCGCAGCGCCATCAGCAAAGGGCGAGGCCGCGGGGGACGGCGCGGACTGCGACTGCTCGGTCGTTCGCGACGTGCGAAGCAGCGCGCTCGACAGCACGATCACCGCCAGCATCAGCACTGCATTGGTCAGGCGCGAGAGCATCGCTCACATCTCCAGTTGCGCCACGAACTGGCGCAGGTCGTTGTTCAGATCCTTGAATGAGCGCACATCGCTGGCATCCAGCAGGTACGTAACTTCGGATTCGAAGGCATCGATGTCGCTGGGGTTGGAGGTCGCGATCCGGTTCAACTCGCCGAAGTCGATCGACGCTGTGCGCACGGATGGAGGCGTCGCACCGCTTCCGCCGCCAGCATTGCCGCCGGAGGGCCCGATGGGCGTTCGCGGCCAGGTCGTCCACAGCGTCACGCCGGCGACCAGCAGCACCGACGCCGCGAGCGCCAGGCGCCGCCAACTGAACTGGCTCGAGCGCTGCACAAGCACGAACGATGACGCGCCGGCCTCAACCAGTTTCAGCGCCGGACGCTCGGCCTCGATTGCCGGCAGCGAAGCCACCGACATCTCGTAGACGCGCTGCGACAGGCCGACAGGCATATCGCGGGCCGACGCCTGCGCGGAACGAGACAGCAGGCGATCGACGTCGCTCAGCGCGGGCTCAAAGTCGATCGGCAGCGGCTCGACGGGACTGACTGGATCTTGGAATTCGAAGTTGTGGCGATCTGCGTTCATGGCGAATCTGTCTGAGGGTCTAACGCCGCTGGCGGCGTTGGATTGCGTCTGTTGAAGGCTGGATTGGTGCAGGAAAAGACCTCAAAACACAGGCGGTTCGCGGCTACGGGCCGGATGCCTGGACGTCAAACCCCGGCCCTCGTGCGGGGGCCGGCGAGTCGCCGGGCTTGCGGCGAACGCGGCCGATCGAGGCATCGGCATCCATCACCGGCTGCAGCGTCTCGGCGAGTTTCTTGAGAGCCCGGTGCTGCCGCGCGAGCACAGTGCCCAGAGGCTGCTCGAGCACCTCCGCGATCTCCTTGAAACTCAGCCCCGCGCTGTGACGCAGATGAATGATTTGCTGATCGGCCTCGGGCAGGTCGGCGAGAGCAAGCCGAAGCGCTGCCAATTGCTCGGGATCGGCGCCGGGGAAGCCGTTGTCGGCCGAGCCGCTACGTCGGTCGGTGGATCCAGCCCCTTGCGACACCGACCCGCCCGGGCCGCCGGCCGTGCCCCCGTTGTCGGCCATCGCGTGCAGCGCCTGATCCTCCATCGGCCGTGCCTGGCGTTTGCGGCGGCGCATCTCATCGCGCAGGCGATTCATCGCAATGCGAAACAGCCACTGCTCGAACCGGCCGAGTTCCGTGTAACTTCCGATCTTCGCAACGACTGTGCAGAAAGCCGACTGCGTGATCTCCTCGGCGAGATCCGGCGAGCCGCACTGGGCGCGGATCAGACCGAAGACGCGCGCGGTATAGGTTTCGACAAGGATGCGCCAGGCATTCTGGTCGCCGCGCGCCGCGCGCTTGAGGATGGCCTCAAGTTCCAGCCGCGCTTCACCGGCGCTGGAGCGATCGTCGTGCACATCATGCGGCCCGTCTGGACGCGCCTTGCCGGAACTGGTTGGGCGGGAAGCACGGGCCATGCGCATGGTGGCGATCGGGCGTACGAACAGCAAAGTCTAGGAATGTTCTGGGCAGACCGATCGCGCAGCGGGTGACATCACCTTGCATCGTCAAACGGCCGGGCGACCCCGGAATTGCGTCCATGACTAGGCAGGCGAGCACGCCGGCTCGCCTGTCTTTCAAACCCCACACGCCCCCTTGTGGCCCTTGCGCCTCATTTCCAGTCGCCGCAGTGCCTGCACGATGCGGTGCGAGCGCTTCGAAGGCGCATAGGCCACGGCCGGCGGATAACTGTCCGTCACCGTCCGGCGAACCAGCCCGGCCGCCTCGAGATCCTTGAGCACGAGCGTCAGGGCCCGGGCCGTCACGCCCGGCAGCGCCGCCTTCAGGCGGCCGAAGCGCGACACGCCCCGCCCAATTGCGTACAGCGCCGGCAGGCTCCACTTGCGCAGCCCAACATCCTCCAGTCCCCCCGCACGCAGCCGCAGCATGATGCGCGCGGCATGCGGCGCCATGTCGTGGCCGCCTTCGGTCAGCATGTACTCCGGCCGCATCGGATGGCCGACGCCGGGATTGCGCATCAGGTAATCGTGATCGATGAGATCATCAAGGGTGTCGCGCAGGGTTTCGCGCGACAGGCCAAGGCGATTGGCCAGCGTGACAAACTTGGCGCCGCCCCCGCCGCCGGGGCGTACCTCCCTCTGCAATTCCGCGAGAATCGGCAAGGACCAGCGGCGATGGCACAGACCGATGAGGGTGCGCAGTCGCGCGTGGTCGGCTTCCTCGAGTTGAGCGGGCGCGGCGGGGCCGCGATGAGCGGTGCGTGTTCGAGAGGCGACGGGCATGAGGGGAAAACGCGGGGAATCCGCCGGGCAACCGATGCCGGTTCATCGAGTATAAAAACCGAACCAAAGAAGTCAAGCGGCACTTGACACGGAATCTTGATCTGGTATAAAAATCGAACCATCGACCGCGAGGATGCGCGGTCGGTCCCCTGCACACGCCTTCACAACAGGAGCAATCTCATGGCCGTCAACACCAGCACCCCTGCAAGCCCCGCCGCCAAGCCCGCGCCCGCCAAGGCCTCGCCTCTGGGCTACAACGGCGGCCTGACCGTCGTCTACCAGGTCAGCGACATCAAGCGCTCCATCGCCTGGTACCAGGACATCATGGGGTTCAGCCTGCTCTATCACATCGAGGAAATGGCCTGGTGCGAAATGGTCAGCGAGGTCCAGGGCGTCAACGTTGGTCTGTCGCAGGTGGAGAAGCCCAACGTCGGCCTCGCCGGCAAACTCACCTGGGGCGTGCGCAACATCGACGCGGCCCGAAAGACTCTCGAAACAAAGAAAGTCCGCTTTGATGGCCCGACGCAGGAGATTCCGGGCATGGTCAAACTCGCAACGTTCTTCGATCCCGATGGCAACCCGATGATGCTCTACCAGGACCTGAAGAAAGCCTGACATGATCAACAGATGTCGCAGATCACCTGGATGATGATGATGCACGCCTGATTCCCATCGGGGCGCCATCTGTGACATCTCTATGGATTTCCCACTCCGCCGCTCATCGTGGAGAAGACACCATGTACACCTGCCTTCGTTCCCTGACGCTCCTGATTCCGCTGCTGATGGCCGGCATCGTGTTCACTGGCGCACATTCGCCCTCGGCAGCCCCGCAACTACCCAACGCCGCGCCTTCGATCGCCGATCTTGGCTGGATGGCCGGTACGTGGGTGCGCGAGGAAACCGGGGGCCAATACCTCGAGGAAGTCTGGACGGCTCCAGTCAACAACTCGCTTGCCGGCATGTTCCGCTGGAACCGCGGCGGCAAGCCGTGGATGTGCGAACTCATGACCATCTCGCTCGATGGCGAGAAGCCTGTATTTCGCCTGCGCCACTTTGATGCGACCCTCAAGCCATGGGAGAAGGAGGCGCCTCTGACCTATCCGCTCCTGAAGATCGGCGAGAACGAGGTCGCCTTCGAGGACGCCGACAACGCGCCCGATCATCCGCGGCGCTTCATCTACCGGCGCAACGAAGACAAACTGACCGTTCGTCTTGAGGACGCCGACGGCAAGGGCGATGAATTCGAGTTCACGCGCGCAACGCAGGGCGATACCGGCGCCAGACCCAGGCCGGGCTCATCGCCCATCGGCTTCACGGGCGGACTGGTCGTTCGCTTCACGACGACCGACCGTGCCAAGTCGCGCGACTGGTATCGCGACATGCTGGGCTTCGAGATCCTCTTCGAGGTCGATGAAATCGGCTGGACGGAGATGATCAATCACGAAGCGCAGCTCACGATCGGCCTGGCGCAGAGCGACGCCGTCAGCGTCTCCACCGGCACGATGGCGGTCATCGGCGTCAAGGACCTCGATGCCGCCCGCAAGCACCTCGAATCCAAAGGCGTCAAGTTCACCGGTGAGACCGTCGAGCATGCGGGCCTGGTCAAACTCGCCACGCTGCTCGATCCTGATGGTCACCAGATCATGCTCTACCAGGCACTGGGAGATTGACTTGTGTCATCGAGGGCACTGGGGCGAGCAGGCAGAAACCGCGGGACCAGCCACCCCCGCTGACGGCCTGAATTCGGGCATCTATCAGGGCCGTCCGAACGCGGCCCATTGACGTAAATCCTTGTCCCTATCGGACTTGCCCTTGACGAGGCTGCTCCCAGCCTCCATACTGGTGGTTGATCGATCATGGCCAGGATTTGCCCTGACCGATAGATGCCTCTGTCAGCAGCAATGCAGGGTTATCTGACCGCAGGGAACTTCGGCCGCTCAGCCGTGGTTCGAGCCTCCTTGTCCTCCTGAAAGGGGGGTATGGCTCGTTATGTCCACGACCACGAAGAAAGATCTCATTGATCGCATCGCCGACCAGACGAACCAGAAGCGCACGATCGTCAAGCGGACCGTGCAGTGCTTTCTCGAGAACGTCATCGGAGAACTGAGCGCGGGTAACCGCCTGGAGTTTCGCGACTTTGGAGTCTTCGAAATCCGCGAACGGGCTCCGCGCATGGCCCAGAATCCCAAGACCCTTGAACGCGTCCCGGTCCCGGCCAAGAAGACCGTGAAGTTCAAGATCGGCCGCCTGATGAAGGATGCCTTGGAAGGCAAGATCACTTCCGAGACCCTTGCTTCCACGTTCGCAGTCATGGATGGCGAAGACGACGACGACGAGTGAAGCGAATCTGACATGATTGAGTGACGGACGGGGTGCAGGCGCTGTCGTCTGCGCGCAACTGGTGCAAGATCGCTTCAGTGTCGCCAGTCATCCGCACGTTTTGATGATCCGCTGCGCCTGGCGTGAGTGTACACTTCCTTCATCGACTGACGCACTCGGCGCACTGTTCATCCGATGTGGATGAACTGACTTCTGCGCGCCGCGCTTTCGACTGACGGCGATACTCGCAAGCTCACGGATGAGCGATCAGGCTTCCACGTCCTCCACCAGCGCCACGGCCGGCGTCTCCCCTGCTGCGGGCACGCAGTCCTCGGGCTCGGCTTCTCGGCGCGACTCGTCTTCGCCGCGCGATCCCAGATTGCTGGCGCGGCTGTTCGAGTCGCTGCCGCCGCACGCGATCGAAGCCGAGATGGCGTTGCTGGGCTCGATCCTCATCGACCCCGGGGTGCTCGGCGATGTCATCCTCCTGCTGCGCCGCGGCGAGGAATTCTTCAAGCCCGCGCACGGCGTCATCTATGACGCGATGGTGGGCCTGTACGACCGGCACGCCACCGTCGACATCGTGCAGCTCAATCAACACTTGGTCGATCGCAACCTGCTGGAGGCGATCGGGGGCGTGGACTACCTCTCGCAACTGGCCATGGCCGTGCCCTCGGCGGCCAGCGCGGTGCACTTCGCGCGGCTGGTGCGCGAGAAGGCGATGATCCGGCAACTGATCGCCGCCGCGGGCGAGATTCTCTACGACGCGCACAGTTCGGCGGATGATGCGCAGTCGATTCTCTCCAACGCCGAAGCCAAGCTCTTCAACCTCGCCAATCAGCACGAGCAGGGCAAGGTTGAATCGCTGGCGAGCCTGGTCAACGACGAGGTCAAGCGCTACGAGGCGCTGGAAAAGGGCCAGCTCACCGGCCTGCCGTCGGGATTCCACGAGCTGGATGAGATCACCACCGGTTTCCAGAAGGCGGAGATGCTGATCATCGCGGCCCGTCCATCCATGGGAAAGACCGCGCTCGCTCTCAACATCGCTGAGAACATGGCGATGCGCGGCGTTCGCGTCGGCTTCTTCAGCCTGGAAATGTCCAAGCAGCAACTCGTGCAGCGACTTCTGTGCGCGCGAGCGGGCATCGAAAGCCAGAAGTTCCGCCGCGGCATGCTCAACGATCACGAGTTCCGCGCCCTGTGCGTGGCGTGCGGCGACCTGCAGGAATCTCCCATCTATGTCGATGACACGCCCGGCCTGACGCTGCTGCAGATGCGCACCAAGGCGCGGCGCATGGTCTCCTCGCACGGCGTGCAGGCGATCTTCATCGACTACCTGCAACTGCTCTCGAGCGGCAAGCGCGCCGAGTCGCGCCAGGTGGAGGTCAGCGACATCAGCCGCGGCGTGAAGGCGATGGCGCGCGAACTCGGCGTGCCGGTGATCTGCCTGAGCCAGTTGAACCGCGGGCCGGAAGACCGCGTGGGCAACCGGCCGCGCATGAGCGACCTGCGCGAATCGGGCTCGATCGAGCAGGACGCTGACGTCGTCATGCTCCTGCACCGCGAAGACTACTACCACAAGGACGATGCCGACTGGGTGGCCGACAATCCCGAACTCGTCGGCGTGGCGGAACTGATCATCTCCAAGCAGCGCAACGGGCCGACCGGCGTGGTGAAA
>Ga0111538_10000198_pt1 | contig 72249 bp, 68 predicted proteins | sample SoiMethybrSBSTD1_FD_79669 | JGI IMG/M metagenome (GOLD analysis project Ga0111538, IMG submission 79669) | Bulk soil microbial communities from a Populus tree surrounding site in Tennessee, USA - Soil MetaG P. TD hybrid SBSTD1 (version 2)... | ecosystem: Environmental > Terrestrial > Soil >...
CGCACTGTCGAGGTCGCCGCGGGCGTAGTAGCGCAGGCCGCGAAGGTTGTAGGCGGAACCGTCCTGCGGATTTTCCCGGATCGCCTGGGTGCAGTCTGCAGCGTGGCCGCGCCGCCACCCTTGCCGATAGTGATGTTGTCCTCAAGCCATGACCCTCGTGGACGCCTCATTCAGCCGCTGCGCAACTTCCGAGCTGTCTCCTGCGTGGAGGCGACCAGGGGGGAGGCTGGGAGCGAGGGCGGGGGATGGCCGAAAATGAGCAATGAACCCCTTGCGCGCGACGACGAGCCGAGAACAGGTCCATGGATCACCGTCATCTGACGGTGTCTGATGGTGTTGGATGGAGGCGGCGACCGGCGCCATACCTACACAAGCTGCCGCTGAAGCGCCTCGTCATCTTGTCACCGTCGTTCGCGGTCCTCGCCCTGAGTCGCGGCCGCCAGGGCAGCAGCAGCGGCCGGCAAAACTGCGCCCGGCTTCAAAGCGCTCTCGAGCCGGTCAAACCATCCCGGGCCTTCCCCGATAATCCCGCGAGCTTTCTGGACCGACGGGCTGCATCCCGGGAAACTCGTCGTCATCGCGGCCAGGCCGTCCGACTTCTCGCGAAACCGCCGCCGATCGCGCTCGACGATCGAATATTCCTTGATGCCGCGCTCTATGGCCTCTTCGGCGTCTCGTGGGTGACCGACCCGATGCGCTCCGCCTTCTTGCGCAGCGCGTAGACACCCCATCTCGGCGGGATCACTTCACGCGGCTTCTTCATCGTCTCTCTCACCGAACCTTTGGACCCACTGTGGACCCACAGCGGCGTCTCGCTTCCGATCGCCCAGATGTCGATTGCATATCTGCTTGATGATTAAGGTTATTTTGGTCGGAGCGGCGAGATTTGAACTCGCGACCCCTAGTCCCCCAGACTAGTGCGCTAACCGGGCTGCGCTACGCTCCGACGTCGCCGCAGGTCTAAGGCGGCGGGATGGCCGGCGCAAGTGGGGCGGTAGTCCGCGGGACCGCGCCGACGCCGCCATCAGCCCCACGGCACGCCGAGCAGCAGGAAGTACCAGCGCCAGTGGTCGCTGTCGATCAGCATGACGGCGCCAGCGCCAATTGCCCTCGGCCTCAAGACACGCCGGTGGCTTCTTAACGGCGCGGCAACCTTAATGGTTTCTAATCCGATCGGACCCCCGCGAAGCGCGTCGCCGGTGTGGAGTGCGCGATGAGCAGTGGTGTGCGGTTGCGCGAAGTGCCGAATCCGGATCCGGCGAGCGACGGCAAGCTCGACCTCGGCGCGGTCGGCCGCGCGCTATGGCGCAAGAAATGGTGGCTGCTGATCCCGGGCCTTCTGGTCGCGGTGGCGACGGTCATCGGCGTCCACCCGATCACGCCGTGCTTCAAGTCCGAGGCGCGCGTCTTGATCGATACCCGCGAGAACGTGTTTCTGCGGCCGGAGGCGGATGAGACCGCCGAGCGCCGGCACGCGGTCGTCGACCCGGAGGCGGTGCAGAGCCAGGCTCAGCTCCTGCTCTCGCGCAATCTCGCGCGGCAGGTGATCAGGCAGCTTAAGCTCAACGAGAAACCCGAGTTCGATCCGGTGCTGCGCCGCTTCGATCGGCTCCGGCAGGTGCTGATGATGGCAGGCCTCGTCAAGGATCCGTTGCGGATGGCGCCGGAGGAACGGGTGCTCGAGTCGTACTACGAACGCGTGAACGCATATCCGCTCGACAAGTCGCGGGTGATCGCGATCGCGTTCCAGTCGGCCGATCCGGAGCTCGCGGCGCGCGGAGCCAACGCGGTGGCCGAGAGATACCTCGAGCTGCAGCAGACCGTGAAACAGGATCAGGCGCGCGCGGCCGCGCGCTGGCTGGCCGGCGAGATCGAGGGCCTGCGCCGCAAGGTCGCCGACGCCGAGGCGAAGGTCACAGAGTTCCGCGCCAAGTCGAACTTGCTCGTCGGCGCCAACAACAGCACGCTATCCGATCAGCAGCCGGCGGGGATCGACTCGCAGCTCGCCGTCGCCCGCTCGCAGAAGGCCGAGGCGGACGCCCAGCCGCGCGCGATCGGCGATGCGCCCACATCCGGCGCCGCGATGGAGACCGGCGATGTTACCGCCTCCGAGCCGATTCGCCGGTTCAACGAGCAGTGGGTGGCCTTGCGCGCGCAACTCGGCGAGCAATCGTTGTCGCTTCGCGACGGGCATCCGCGCATCAAGGAGCTCAAGGCGCAGATTCCCGACCTGGAACGGCAGATCCGCGCCGAGGCCGAGACGCCCGTGCGCGCGCTCGAGAACGACGCCAAGATCAGCGCTGCCCGCGCCGATCAGCTCGCTGCCGATTTCGACCAGCTCAAGCGTCAGGCGGCGACCATCGGAGAACAGGGCGTGCAACTGCGCGCGCTCGAGCGCGAGGCCAAGGCGCAACGCGACCTGCTGGAGTCCTACCTGGCGAAGTATCGCGAGGCGAGCGCGCGCGAGAATGTCGGGGCGATGCCGGCCGACATGCGCATCATCGCCCGCGCCATCGTCTCCGGCACGCCGCACTTTCCCAAGAAGGTGCCGATCGTGCTGATCGCCACGCTGGCGACGCTGCTCCTTGGGGTGGGCTTCGTCACGACCGGCGAATTGCTGGCCGGCAACGCATATCGCTCCGGCATGCCTGCGCATCTCGCGGTGCTGGTGCCGGAGGCCGTACGCGGGGAGCCGGACTGGGTCACGGCCGATGCGGCAGCGGCCGGCGCCATGGCCGAGCAACGGCTGAGCGGCGTGCCTCTCAGCAGCGCCACCATTGATGATCTGGCGAGGAGCCTGCGTGCCGCAGGCGGCGGCGCGCGCCGAATTCTGATTGCCGGCCTGGTCGAAGACGCCGAGACCGCGGGGACGGCCGTCGCGCTCGCCCGCAGGCTTGCCGAGCACGGCCGGGTGGTCATGGTCGACCTCGCCTTTGCTTCGCCCCGACTTGCGACGGTCATCGGCAACGGCATCGCCGCCGGGATGGCCGATCTGGTCCGTGGCACCGCCTCGTTTGGACAAATCATCGCCCGCGACCGCTGGTCGCGAGCTCATGTGATCGGTGCGGGACGGGTCGGCGCCGACGGCGCAGCGATTCTCGCCTCGGAGCGGCTTGCGATCGCGATCGATGCACTCGGGCGCAGCTACGAGCACGTAGTGCTCGATACCGGCGCCATGCCGGGAGTTCCGACGGACCGTCTTGCGCGGCTCGCGTCGCAGGCAGTGCTGGTGACGGCGGGGGCAGCGCGCGAAGCGGTGCAAACGGCGCGCGACGAGCGCATGGCGGCCGGGTTTGCCGGTGTGCATTCGATTGACGACGCAATGCCGGGCGCGAACGTGGCGCCACCGTCGTCGCCCGGAGCAATCGCGGCCTGACGCGGGCCCCTTACCGGTCCGGACGCTGCATCCAGGCAATGAGGGGCATCGCCGGCAACACCCAACCCAGTCCCGCGAGCGCATAGTAGAGCAGCGCAACCGCGCCGCCGGCAGCGGGCAGGATCACCTGCGCGAGCGCCATCGCCAGCAGGGCCCACAGCGTCACCAGGGCAAGCAGCGCGACGGTTCCGATCAGCTTGCGGGTACGAATGGACATCAGCGCGCAACTGCAGGGCTGCCATCTCGTTGCGGCGCCGGGCACCCGGCTATATGGTCCGCGCCGCCTTCGCAACCCAAGAGAATTTGATCCGCGTGCCCGCCTCAGAGACCCAATCGCGTGCCGTCCGCCGGTGGCTGCTGGCTGTCGCCGCGCTTGTGTTCGCCACCATCGTGGTCGGCGGGGCGACGCGGCTCACCGAGTCCGGCCTGTCGATCGTCGAATGGAAGCCGGTCACCGGGACGCTGCCTCCGCTCACACGCGACGCCTGGCAGGTCGAGTTCGAAAAATACCAGGCGATCCCGCAGTACCAGGCGATCAACCGCAGCATGAGCCTGGCGCAATTCAAGACCATCTACTGGTGGGAATGGTCGCACAGGATGCTGGGCCGTGCGGTCGGCGCCGCGTTCCTGCTACCGTTCCTGTGGTTCCTGTGGCGCGGCTGGATCGAGCCGCGGCTGCGCGCGCGCCTGTGGGCGATCTTCGCTCTGGGCGCGTTGCAAGGCGCAGTCGGCTGGTGGATGGTGAGCTCGGGTTTGGCCGAGCGCATCAGCGTGTCGCAATACCGCCTCGCGTTCCACCTGACGCTCGCCTGCGTGATCTACGCCGCATTGGTATGGACCGCACAGCGGCTCGCGCCGCAGGTGCCGGAGGCGACGCCGGTGCGCATCCGGACGAGCGCGTGGGCGCTGCTCGCCGTCGTGCTCGTGCAGATCTATCTTGGCGCACTGGTCGCAGGGCTCGATGCCGGCCTTGCCTACAACACCTGGCCGCTGATCGACGGCGCCTTGGTTCCGGCATCCGACCGGCTGCTGTTCCTGACGCCGGCGTGGCGCAACCTGTTCGAGAACGGTCTGACCGTGCAGTTCAATCACCGCATGCTGGCCTATGGACTGTGGACCGTCGCCGTTCTCCATACCATCGACGTGGCCCGCACGCTGCGCCGCGGACCTGCGCTGATGGGCTCGCTGCTGCTCGCAGCCGCTCTCACGGTTCAGGCCGTGATCGGCATCGCGACGCTCGTCTACCAGGCGCCGCTCGGCCTCGCCCTGCTGCACCAGGGCATGGCGGTGCTCGTGCTGACGGCGGCGGTCGTGCATGCGGCGCGACTGGTGGCGGGGGCGGCGCCTCAGCAGTCGGCGCCTTCGCCGCCCGACGTCGCCCTCGGGCAACCGGTACGGTGAGACGGTCAGGTGATGCAGACGGAGGCCGACGGCGACGACGACGATCCCTATCGGTGGCTGGAGGATCTCGACAGCGCCGAGGCGCGCGCCTGGGTCGAGGCGCAAAACGCCGAGACGCAGCGCGTGCTCGCCGACGAACGGTTCGAGCGGGACCGGCGGACGCTGCTCGATATCCTGAACGCCGACGACCGCATTCCGTGGATCAACCAGCGCGGTGACGCCGTATACAATTTCTGGCAGGACGCCGCACATCCGAAGGGCCTTTGGCGGCGGACGACGCTTGCGGACTATCGCAATGCCGTGCCGCGATGGGAAACCGTGCTCGACCTGGACGCCCTCGCGCGCCAAGAGGGCGAAGACTGGGTGTGGCGCGGTTGCGTGGCGCAGCCGCCCGACTACCGGCGCGGCCTGGTGCAGCTTTCGCGCGGCGGCGCCGACGCGAACGTCATCCGCGAGTTCGACCTGGTCGAGAAAAGCTTCGTCCCCGGAGGGTTCACGTTGCCGGAGGCGAAGGGCAGCGCGGCCTGGCTCGATCAGGACCGGCTCCTGGTCGCGAGCGCACTCGGCGGCACGAGCCACGAGACCGCGTCGGGCTATGCACGCACCGTGCGGCTGTGGCGGCGGGGCACGCCGTTCGCCGAGGCGCCGGTCGTGTTCGAAGGCGCGCGCGAGCACATGGCTGTGTGGGGCTGGCGCAACCATCAGTCGCCCAATCCGCGCACGTTCCATATGCGCAAGCTCGATTTCGTACGGCACGAGCTATTCGTCGAGGATGGACCGGGTGCGCTGCGGCGGGTGCAGATCCCGCTCGACGCCATCGTGTCCGTGCATCGTAACTGGTTGATCCTCAACCTGCGCTCCGCCTGGACAGTCGCGGACAAGACCTATCCGGCCGGCGCGCTGCTGGTGATCGGGTTCGAGGCATTCCTGGCCGGCGAGCGTGATCTCATTGTCCTGTTCGAGCCCAAGGACCGATGTTTTCTGCAAGCCTTCGATACCGCCGGCGATGCGATCGCGCTCCAACTCCTCGACAACGTGCGGTCACGCGTGGTGCTGGCGCGCCATCGCGACGGCACTTGGCAGACCGCGCCGGTTTCCGATTTCCCGGGCGAGGCGACGCTCGACGTCCACGCGCTCGATTCCGACGACAGCAGCTGGTTCGTCGCGCAAGAACAAGACGGCGACGGATTCCTGGTCCTGGCGCATAACAGCGTGATGCCGCCCACGCTGTCGCTGGTGCGCTTCGGCGAAGCGCCGGAACGCCTGAAGCAGGCGCCCGCGCGGTTCGACGCTGCGGGACTGTCGATCACCCAGCACGAGGCGCGATCGAATGACGGCACGATGATTCCGTATTTCCAGGTCGGCCGCGCCGACCGGCCGCTCGATGGCTCGCACCCGGTCCTGCTCACCGGCTACGGCGGGTTCGAGGTCCCGTCGCTGCCCTACCACTCGCCGGGCCTCGGGAAGCTTTGGCTGGAGCGCGGCGGCACCTATGTCATCGCCAACATCCGCGGCGGCGGCGAGTTCGGGCCAGATTGGCACCGGGCCGGCATCCGTGCCGGCAAGAAAACGGCGCACGACGATTTCGCCGCGGTTGCAAGCGATTTGATCGCGCGCGGCGTCACCCGCCCGGAGCACCTTGCGGCCTGGGGCGGCAGCAACGGCGGCCTTTTGGTCGGCAACATGCTGACCCGCTACGGTGAGCTGTTCGGTGCGATCAATTGCGCCGTGCCGCTGCTCGACATGCGCCGCTACACGAGGCTGACTGCGGGGCCGAGCTGGATCGCAGAATACGGCGACCCCGACGATCCCGCGGATTGGGCCTTCCTGCGCGAGATCTCCGCCTACCACGCGGTGCGCGCCGACAAGCGCTACCCGCCGATCCTGCTCACCACGTCGGGCCGCGACGACCGCGTGCATCCCGGCCACGCCCGCAAGATGGCGGCAAGGCTTCTGGCGCTGGGCCACACAGCCTATTTCTACGAGCCCACCGGAGGCGGCCACGCGGGCGCAAGCGACAATGCGCAACTCGCTTTCAACCAGGCGCTCGCCTACGCGTTCCTGCGTCGCACCGTCGGCGAGGGTGGATAGGGGCGTTTCTCTGCCGGTCGCTTCGCTAGGCTCGCGCGCGGCGAGGCGGGTATCTAGGCTGCCTCCAGACCCTGTTCCAGGTCGCCGATGATGTCGGCCGAGTCCTCGAGCCCGATCGAGAGGCGCACCACGTCCGGCCCCGCGCCCGAGGCGACCTTCTGCTCATCGGTGAGCTGCTTGTGAGTCGTCGACGCCGGGTGGATGATCAGCGAACGAGTGTCGCCGATGTTGGCGAGGTGCGAGAACAGCCTGACGTTGGACACCAGTCGCACGCCGGCGTCGTAGCCACCCTTGAGGCCGAAGGTGAACACCGAGCCCGAGCCGTTCGGGCAGTATTTCTTTGCCAGGTTATGGTAGCGGTCGCCCGGCAGGCCCGGATAGCTCACCCAAGCCACCTTCCTGTGCTGCGCCAGCCACTCGGTCACGACTTGGGTGTTGTCGCAATGGCGCTGCATGCGCAGCGGCAAGGTCTCGATCCCGGTCAGGATGAGGAAGGCGTTGAACGGCGAGAGCGCCGGCCCGATGTCGCGCAGGCCCAACACCCGGCACGCAATCGCAAAAGCGAAATTGCCGAAAGTCTCATGCAGCACGATGCCGTTGTACTCGGGGCGCGGCTCCGAAAGCATCGGATAACGCCCCTCGCGCGACCAGTTGAAGGTGCCGCCGTCGACGATCAGGCCGCCGATCGAGTTGCCGTGCCCGCCGAGGAACTTGGTCAGCGAGTGGACCACGATGTCGGCGCCGTGATCGATCGGCTTGCACAGATACGGCGTCGCCAGGGTATTATCGACGACGAGCGGCACGCCCGCGCGCTTGGCAACGGCCGAGACCGCCTCCAGGTCGGTAATGACACCGCCCGGATTGGCGATCGACTCGGTGAAGATCGCTTTGGTCTTCGGCGTGACCGCGCGCTCGAAGGTCGAGATGTCGTCGGGATCTGCCCACACCACGTTCCAGCCGAAGTTCTTGAAAGCGTGGTTGAACTGATTGATCGATCCGCCGTAGAGCTTCCTCGAAGCCACGAACTCGTCGCCCGGTTGCATCAGGGTGTGCATCACCACGACCTGGGCGGCATGGCCGGATGCGACCGCCAGGCCGGCGGTGCCACCCTCGAGTGCGGCGACGCGCTCTTCCAGCACGGCGTTGGTCGGGTTGCCGATACGCGTGTAGATGTTGCCGAACGTTTGCAGCCCGAACAGCGACGCCGCGTGGTCGACGTCGTCGAACACGAACGAGGTGGTCTGGTAGATCGGCGTCGCGCGCGCTCCCGTGGTCGGGTCGGGCTGGGCGCCGGCATGAATGGCAAGGGTCGAAAAGCCGGGCACGCGATCGTTCATGAGGCCGGTCCTTCCTGGCTGAGCCGGCGGTTGCGTCCGGTCCTGGCTCGGGGTGCCGTCTTAATGAACGGCGGGAGGCGGTTCAAGTCGAGCCCCCGGAACCGTCCTTGTGCGCACGCTCGGCAGCCACGGCCGAGGCGCCGACCATCGTGGTGCGATTGAGGGACATGCGCTGCACGCCCTTGCCAAGGAGCCGCGCGCGCTTGGAGGTGATGGTACCGGAGTTCACGCCGATCCAGCCGATCTCGGAGGAAAGCCGTCCGTACTCGATCTTCGGGCAGCGGTTCATGACCACCTTCATGCCGCCGGCCTCCGCCTTGGCGGCGGCGGCATCGTTGCGCACGCCCAGCTGCATCCAGATCACCTGCGGGCGCGGCTTCAGGGTGAGCGCCTCCTCGACGAGCGCCTCGGCAAATCGCGAGGCGCGGAAGACATCGACCATGTCGACCGGTCCCGGGATTTCCGCCAGGCGGGCGTAGACCGTGCGGCCGAGGATCTCTTTGCCGGCCTGGCCGGGATTGACCGGGATCATGGTGTAGCCGCGCTCGAGCAGGTACTTGAACGCGAAGTAGCTCGGGCGGTTGTCCTTCGGCGAAATGCCGACCATGGCGATCGATTTCACCGTATTGAGGATGCCGCGAATATAGGCGTCGGAGTAGCTATCGTGGTTCATCGCCACGAACATAGTCGCGCGATCCCGCGAGCGGAAGACGGCGCTGCACGCGCGGGTTCAAGTGGCCGAGACCGCAAGGCGCTTGACGTAGACCTTCGTCGGTGCGCCGCGGACCGGAGGCCCTTCCTGGTGCGGCTCGAAACCAAGCTGCAGATACATTTCGAGGGCGACGGTCATGAACGGGCTCGTGTGCAGGGCAATGACGGCGGCGCGGTCGCGCTCGGCCCGACGAATGCATTCGCGCGTAAGCGCACCCCCCAGTCCTCTGCCACGCGCCGCCGGGTCCACCACCAGCATCCGGATGATGGCCCAGCTCGGATCGAACTGCGCCGGCTTTGGCCGGTCGGGCCCGACATAGCCGACCGCACCGGCGATGCGCCCCTCCGCCAAAGCGACGATGATTTCACTTGTGTGCGCCAACGCCGACATCGCGCCGACGTCGCGCAAGAATGCAGCCCCATCGTCGTAGTGACCCTGGTACTGCCGGAAGCCGGCGAGCGCGATCGCGTTGACGGCGGGCGCATCGTCCGGCCGGAAATCTCGGATCACCGATCTTGCCAGCGCGGCTCGCGCTTCTCGATGAAGGCGCCGATGCCTTCCTCGGCATCGCGCGCCAGCATGTTCTCGACCATGACGCCGGCCGCGTATGCGTAGGCGTCTGCAAGGCTCATCTCGAGCTGGCGATAGAACGCCTCCTTGCCGAGCTTTACTACCGCGGTCGAGTTGGCAGCGATCCTGCGCGCGAGTGCAAGCGCCTCTACGCGTGCCGCGCCGGGCGCGACGACCGCGTTGACCAGACCGATCGCGGCCGCCTCATCGGCGGTGACCGCCTCGCCGGTGAGCAGCATCTTCATCGCGTGTTTGCGCGATACGTTGCGCGTGAGCGCGACCATCGGGGTCGAGCAGAACAGTCCGATGTTCACGCCCGGCGTGGTGAAGCGTGCCGCACTCGACGCCACCGCGAGGTCGCAGCTTGCGACCAGTTGGCAGCCGGCCGCGCTTGCGATGCCTTCGACCGCAGCGATGACCGGCTGCGGCAGATGCACGACCATCTGCATGACGGCGCTGCAGGCATCCATGACCTGCTTGAAGTAGGCACGCCCGCGATCCGGGTCGGTGCGGCGCGCGCCAAGTTCCTTGAGGTCGTGGCCGGCCGAGAACGCGGGTCCGTTTGCTGCCAGCACGACGCCGCGCACGCCGCGGTCGGTCGCAAGCGCCGCGAATGCCTCGCCGAGCGCGGCGAGCATGGCTTCCGACAGCGCGTTGCGCGCCTCCGGACGGTTGAGGATCAGGATCGCGATCCGGTCGGCCTGCTCGCGCAGCAACGGTGGCTGCGCAACCGTTGCTGCGGACCGGGCAGCGGCCACGGGGGCACTCATGATGCGCCACGCCCTATGCGGTTGATGCTTTGCATTGTATCGGATCTTAGATGCCGTGTGAGCGCCCGCGGCGCAAGGGAAGCCATGCCAGAGCCGACATTGAGCCGGGACGAGCTGGCCGGATTGCTCTCCGGCCATTTCGCCGAGTTCCTCAACCCGGCGAGCGGGGTTACGATCGAGGAGGTGAGCCACGGGAGCGCCCGCGTTCGGCAGGCCTTTGCCGCCGGAATGTTGCGGCCGGGCGGCACCATCTCCGGCCCGACCATGATGGCCCTCACCGATTTCACGATGTACGTCGCGTTGCTGTCCGCCATCGGATGGGTCCCGCTGGCGGTCACGACGCAGCTCAACATCAACTTCCTGCGACGACCCGAACCGGTCGACCTGATCGCCGAGGGTCGGCTTTTGAAACTCGGCAAGCGCCTGGCGGTCGGAGAGGTGGTCATGCGTTCCAACGGCCAGCCCGAGCCGATCGCGCAGGCAACCTCCACCTACTCTATTCCGCCTTGGAGGTAATATAGAACCATCGTCTTATGTACCTGATAAAATGTGATTTTGCCGATCATTGATGTTGACTGCCGGGTTAGCCCTCCGCTACAAGCGCGCGTCCGCGTGGTCCCTGGCCGCCGGCTGTTCTGGCATTTTGAGGTCGCGCGCATGACAACCTTTTCGGCGAAACCTGCCGAGGTCGAGAAGAAGTGGGTGCTGATCGACGCCAACGGGCTGGTGGTCGGCCGCCTCGCCTCGATCGTGGCGTTGCGGCTGCGCGGCAAGCACAAGCCGACCTACACGCCCCATGTCGACGACGGCGACCACGTCATCGTGGTCAATGCCGACAAGGTGTTTTTGACCGGACGCAAGCTGCAGCAGAAGGTCTACCACCATCACACCGGGTATATCGGCGGCATCAAGGAACGCACCGCCGGCTTCATCCTCAACAGCAAGTTTCCGCAGCGTGTGGTCGAGACGGCGGTCGAGCGCATGTTGCCGCGCGGCCCGCTGGGCCGCCGGCAGCTCGGCAATCTGCGGGTCTATGCGGGGCCGAGCCATCCGCATCAGGCCCAGCAGCCCGAGACCCTCGACATCGCCGCCATGAACCGCAAGAACGCCAGGAGGGCATGACCGTGGCCGAGACCGTTCAGTCGCTGGAGGGCTTGGCCGCGCTCAAGCCGGCTGCTTCCGCTCCCGAAACGCCGCGATACGTCCAGAAGCTCGACAAGCAGGGCCGCGGCTATGCGACCGGCAAGCGCAAGGATGCGGTCGCGCGTGTCTGGATCAAGCCCGGCAGCGGCCGGATCGTGGTCAACGACAAGACGCTCGTGGTCTATTTCGCGCGGCCGGTGTTGCGCATGCTCATTCAGCAGCCGCTGGTCGTCGCCAACCGGAACGGTCAGTACGACGTGAGTTGCACGGTATCGGGCGGCGGGCTGTCCGGCCAGGCCGGCGCGGTCCGCCATGGGCTGTCCAAAGCGCTGATCAATTTCGAGCCCGACCTGCGCGGGGTGCTCAAGAAGGGCGGGTTCGTCACGCGCGACCCGCGCATCGTCGAGCGCAAGAAGTACGGCAAGGCCAAGGCGCGCCGGTCGTTCCAGTTCTCGAAGCGCTGACCGCGCGCACCCGATCGCCATGCGAGGGGGCGGGCCGCACGGCCCGCCCTTGAAGTTTCGGCGACCAATCAAACGCGACAACCCGCACACGCGTCGCGATCCGTTGTTGTTGCGTCGCGACGCCCTACGCCAGCGGCGGCATCTTCGCATTCCGCTGAAGCGGGACGAAGCCTCCAGTACTACTCCCGGGTCCCTAGCCCCAGCACGTTCACCATGATGCGGAACACCCGCGTGTTCTCCATGCGGCCGCGCACTTGCTCGGCGCCCGGGCCCATCGCGGTGAGTACGACATCGTCGGCGGAATGGACGCCTTGGCTCAAGCCGAACGGCAGGTTGCCGGAACGCCGCGCTGAGCCCGGCATGCAGTACTGCTCGTTGGCGACGAAGACCTTGCTATCAGCGCTTGCAGCGAGGGCCGGCCGGTTCTCCCCCTCCACGTACGGGCGGCCGGTCTCGCAATAGTCCGGATAGGTCGAAAACACGAATGCTAGCCGGCGCGAAACATCGATTCGTTCCGGATAGCCGTCGGCATTCGGCGTCCCATAGTTGGGGAATTTGGAATCGGCGTACGTGGCAAGCTTGTCCCGCAGCTGCTGCCCGGGCCGCCCGTCATCGTAGGTGCCGACGATTGCCGTGCCGTGCGCATGGTCGGCGACGACCAGGATCAACGTGTCGTTGCGGGTCACGGCAAAATCCTTGGCGATCTTGACGGCATTGTCGAGCATGATGGTGTCGTAGACGGCGCGCTCCCAGTCGAGAGAGTGCGAGTACTTGTCGATGCGTCCGGACTCCACCATCAGCACGAAGCCGTTCGGGTTCTGCGACAGGATGTCGAGCGCGGCCCGCGTCTGGTCGGTCAAGTCGGGTTGGTCAGGAAATCGCGATACCGTGCCCTTCTTGAGCAAGAAACGGTCGAGCGCGCCGTCGATGTTGCCGGTATTGAACAGGCCCAGCAGCTTGGTCGCACCGGTCGCCGCCTTGAGCTCGCTGTTGGTGGCCACGAATGTGTAGCCTGCGTCCTGGAATTTTTTGACGTAATCGATGTCGTCGTCGCGCTTCGAGCCATCCTTCGTCCGCGGCCAGAAATTCACCGAGCCACCGCCGAGCACGACCTCCGGCTTGGCATCGAACAACATCTGCACGATCTGGTTATAGGTGCTCCGCAGCCGCGTGTGAGAGACCATCGCCGCCGGCGTTGCGTCCTCGATTTCGGTGTTGGTGACCACGCCAACCGCCATATTGCGCATTCGCTTGGCCAGTTCTGAGATGGTCTCCACCCGCGGATGATCGAACGGGCTCTTGTTGCGCGCGCAGTAGATCCCCATCGCGTTGACGCAGGACTTATGCCCCGTCGTGTACGCGGACGCGCTGTTGGCGCTGTCGGTCACGAGCGCATCGGTCCCGGACGTCGAAACCAACGCCATGTGTGGCATGTCATCCATGGCGAGCTCGCCGCCATAGCGGCCTTCGACAATCCCTTTCGACAGCACGCGCGCCGCCGTACGGTGCGCGATCGACAGGCCGTCGCCGATGAACAGGATGACGTTCTTCGCTTTGGGAACGCCGGTCTCGAACACCTCCCATGTCACGCTGGCCTTGCGTTCGCCTGCGCTCGCCTCGACCAGATGGGTGCCCGTCTTGTTCAGTGCCGCGTCCCGAATCCAGAACGCGGAGTGTTCTTCGCGCTCGATGAAGGACGCGGTCTTGCCGATCACCACTGCGGCGTCCTGGCCGTTGATGGTGACGCGCACTGCCGCTTCGGCCGGCGCGCCGGGAAACTCGACCTTGAGGTCGAACTTGGCGCCCGCCAGGATCTCCGCCCAGTTCAACGGGTAGATCGTTTGCGCGTCCGCTGAACTTATCGCGGTCAGAACCAACGCACCCGCCGTCAACGCCGCTCGCTGAATCCTCATCGTCGACTCCCTGTGGCCTGGCGGTAACGCTTGTAGGAAAACTTCGCTAAGGTCCCGTGACACCGCCGGTTTCGCCGGCGGCGACTACCGGCGGGAACACGGGTCGTTAATGATAACCGCGTAATATCAGGCACATGACGCGCGCTCGCAACCCGACCCCGGAAGCCGACATGGCGGCCCTGAAGTCTGCCGCCGACCGCGCGCGCGCGGCGCTGGCGTGCGCGTTCTCGTCTTCCGCCGAGTTCGAGGCGGACCTGATCCGCGAGCGTCGCGCCAAAGGCGCGTATCGCGCAGCGCCGCGCCGGCGCTGCGTGGTCGGCATCGCAATCCTCACCGCCCTGCTGGTGGTTGCCTTTCTGCTGCTTTGACCACCCCTTCGGCTTACGGGCGCCAAACCCTTTGACAGTGCCGGGACCCGATGTCACGGTCTGATATTGGGGAATGGGAAGTCGTGGTGCCGGCCGCTTACGGCAGCAAGAACGCGCACACGGCCCAAAAAATACGTGCCGCTGAAGTCGCCGGTCTGAACGGTCGCGGAGCCCGCGAAGCGCGCTCCGCCAGCGCCTATTGGGGCCACCAGGGAGGACTGCACATGTCGAAATATTTGCTCAAGCTCGGAGTCGGGTGTCTATCCGCCCTGACGCTCGCGGCCGTGCTCGACACGGCGAATGCTCAGGAGCGCGTACGCTGGAAAATGCAGAGCGCGTTCGCGAGCTCGCTGCCCCACCTCGGCGCATCGGGGGTGCGCTTCTCGAAGGACATCGAGCGCATATCGGGCGGCAAGTTTGAAGTGAAGTTTTTCGAGCCGGGCGCGCTAATTCCGCCGCTCGAGTGTTTCGACGCGGTCTCAAAGGGATCGATCGAAGCCTGCTGGACCACGCCCGGCTATCACACCGGCAAGTATCCCTCCTTGGCGTTCTTCACAACGGTTCCCTTCGGTCCCGGGTTCGGCGAGTTCCTCGCCTGGAAGTGGTTCGGCGGCGGCAACAAACTGCGCGACGAGATCTATGCCAAGCACGGCCTCATTGCGGTCGATTGCTTCTGCATCGGCCCGGAGACCTCCGGCTGGTTCCGCAAGGAGATCAAATCGATCGATGAGCTCAAGGGCCTCAAGATGCGTTTCTTCGGGCTCGGGGCGCAAGTCATGCAGAAGCTCGGCGTGTCGACCCAGCTCCTGGCGGCGGCCGATATCTATCCCGCGCTCGAGCGCGGCGTGATCGATGCGACTGAATTCTCGATGCCCAAGATGGACATCAACCTCGGCTTCCATCAGGTCGCCAAGTTCAACTACTTCCCCGGCTGGCATCAGCAGGTCTCGTGCAGCGAGCTCCTGATGAACAAGAAGGCCTATGACGCGCTATCCGACCAGTACAAGGCGATGATCGAGGTCGCGGCCCAGGCCCAGGTCGCTGTCACCTTTGCAGAGACCGAGGCGCAGCAGTTCGACGTGATGGCCGAGATGCGCGACAAGCACAAAGTGCAGGTCAAGCGCTGGGATGACAAGACGCTCGCCGCGTTCGAGAAAGCCTGGCTCGAGGTGCTGGCGGAAGAGTCGGCAAAGGACGGGCTGTTCAAGAAAGTCGCCGACCACTATCTCGACTTCCGCAAGAAGTACGCGATCTGGGGCGATTCGCAGGTGATGAAGCCGAACTACGCCGGGAACTGAACGTGTCGCCCGGCGCAGCGCTGCGCCCGGGTCCCGTCGCGGTTGTTTCCGTTCGGCAAGTGCCACCACATGGGGCAGCGGTATTTTTTCCGCTGCCCGCGGGCCCTCGCGTCCGGTCGAGCCCTGCGGTCGAAGCCGCAAGGGCAGCGCACGGCCCCCGGAACGGCGGGGCGATAGACCGACATGATAGAAGCGCTGCTGAAGCTCTCAGAGAGCATCCGCCGGCTGCTTGAGCGCATTGCGCTGGCATCCGGCTGGCTGCTGGTGGTCATGGCGTGCGTGACCACCTTCGACGTGGTCGCGCGCAAACTCGGGGCGCAGCTGCCCTATACCAAGCTGCAGGAGCTGGAGTGGCATTTCCATGCCGCCATTTTCTCGCTGTGGATGGGCTACTGTTACACCATCAACGCGCATCCGCGCGTCGATTCATTCACTGAGCGGCTGACCTATCGCGGCCGCGCTTGGATCGAGCTGGGCGGCTGCCTCGTGCTGGCGCTGCCCTACGTCGCCCTGGTCGCATACCACAGCCTGGATTTTGTTCAGCAGTCCTATCTGCTCGGCGAAAGGTCCGACAGCACCGTCGGATTGACCCATCGGTGGATCATCAAGGGCGTCTACGCGGCGGGTCTATGGCTGGTGGTGCTCGGCATCTTGAGCGTGCTTTTCCGCGTGATCGTTTTCCTGTTCGGCAACAAGCCACGCGAGGAAGTCAATTTGCAAATCGGCCATGTGACCGTGGACGTCTAGTCGAAGGGAAAGCTCGACGTGCTCGACTGGCTGGCCGACCATCTCGCCTTGATCATGTTCGTGTCGATGTTCTTTTGCATTTTCATTGGCTATCCGGTCGCTTTCATCATGGGAGGCCTGTCGCTCATTTTCGCGCTTTTGGGCGCTTGGCTGGGCGTGTTCAGGTTGATCGGGCTCTCCGACATCGTGCTGCGCATGTGGGGCGGCGTCGCCAACGATCCCGTGCTGGCATCGATCCCGATGTTCATCTTCATGGGTGCGATCCTGGAGCGATCGGGGTCGGCCAAGGCCATGCTGAGCGCCACCGAGGTTCTGCTCAAATGGTGCCCCGGCGCGCTGGCGGTCGCCGTAATGGTGATGGGTACGATTCTGGCCGCGCCGATCGGCGTCGTCGGCGCGGCGGTGATCACGCTATCGGTGATCGCGCTGCCGCAAATGCTGGCTCAAGGTTACGACAAGCGCCTCGCCATCGGCACCATCGCATCGGCTGGTACGCTCGGCATCCTCATTCCCCCGGCGATCATGCTGGTGGTGATGGCGGAGATGCTGCAAACCTCGGCCGGGAATCTCTTTCTTGCCGCCATCATGCCAGGCTTCCTGCTGTCCGGGCTCTACCTCCTCTACATCGTCGCAGTCGCGATCGCGCGGCCGGATGCCGCCCCCAGGCTGCCGCCCGAATACGGTCCGCAGACCCGTGCGGAGTTCTGGTGGGCGATCTGGCGCGGGTTGTTTCCGATGACGGCGCTGCTCGTGGTCGTGCTCGGCTCCATTTTTGCCGGCTGGGCGACCCCGACGGAAAGCGGCGCGGTCGGCGTGATCGGCTCGATGCTGATCGCGGCGCTGAACAGCCGGCTGACCCTCAAGATGCTCAACGAGGCGATCTACGATTCCTGCCGCGCCAACGGCCTGGTGTTCATGATCTTCCTCGGCGCGACCGGTTTCTCTTACGTGTTCCGGGTGCTGGGCGGCGACGATCTGATGATCTCGACCCTGGCCTATTTCGGCATCGACACCAAGTGGGAGATGCTGACCTTCGTGATGGTGCTGATCTTCCTGCTCGGCTTTCCGTTCGAGTGGATCGAGATCTGCCTGATCGTGCTGCCGGTGTTCGGCCCCATCCTGCTCAAATACGACTTCTCCGATCATCTCGGCAACAACGCGGCCTTGATGACCTGGTTCGGAACGCTCGTGGCGGTCAACCTGCAGACCGCTTTCATGACGCCGCCGTTCGGCGCGACGCTGTTCTACATGAAAGGCACCGCGCCGCCGGGCGTGACCATGAGCGACGTGTTCAAGGCGATGTATCCGTTCGTCGCCCTGCAGGTGGTCGGGCTGCTGCTGTGCGTCTACTACCCCGGGATCAGCCTATGGCTACCGAGGCTGGCAGGCTTCATCGAATAGGGGGCTTGACCGTCTCCCGGCGGTCGGGCGGCCGTGCGGATCAAGCCCGTCGTTGCGCCCCCAACACCTCCCACGCTATCGTAGCTCACGAGGGCAGGCCCGCTCCTCCAAGAACAACAGCAGATCCAACGGGAGGAATTCATGAAACTCGACAAACTTGCCGTGGCGGTCGGCGCTGCGGCCATATGGCTTTCGCTATCGTTCGGCCAGGCGAGCGCGCAGGACAAGCGCGTGCGCGTCAACATGCCGGGCGCTTTTCCGGGCACGATGGCGCTGCTCGGGCCGGCGCAGATGGCGTTCGCCGAAAAAGTCAAGAAAATGTCCAACGGCTCGATCGACATGCGCTTCTTCGAGCCGGGCGCGCTGGTGCCGGCGAGTCAATATTTCGACGCGGTCGCGGGTGGCTCGCTCGATTCCGCCTGGACCAGCCTCGGCTTCTTCACCGGCAAAGACGTCGCGTTCGCGATGTTTTCATCCGTGCCATTCGGTCCGGAAATGGGCGAGTATCTCGGCTGGATGCGCCATGGCGGCGGCGAGCAGATGATGCAGGAGCTCGCCCGCAAGTACAACGTCGAGGTCATGCTGTGCGGCTCGATCGCGCCGGAAGCGTCCGGCTGGTTCCGCAAGGAGATCAAGACGCTGGACGACCTCAAGGGCCTCAAGATGCGGTTCTTCGGGCTCGGCGCGATCGTGATGCAGAAGCTCGGCGTCGCCACCCAGCTGCTGCAAGCCGGTGAAATCTTCCAGGCGTTGCAGCTTGGCACCATCGACGCGACCGAATTCTCGATGCCGGCCATGGACCTGACGCTCGGCTTCCATCAGGTCGCCAAGCACTACTACTTCCCGGGCTGGCATCAGATGTCCACCTTCCTGCACCTGATCGTCAGCAAGGCCAAGTGGGCGGAGCTATCGGACACGCAAAAGGAAATCATCAAGGTGGCGTGCGACTCGACCATGCTCGCCAACTACGCGGAAGGCGAATCGGCGCAGAGCAAGGCGATCAAGGAGATCCAGTCGAAGGGCGTGACCGTGCACTACTGGCCAAAGGAGATCCTAGACGCCTACCGCAAGACCTGGGGCGAGGTGATCGAGGAGCAGAAGGCCAAGAGCCCCGAATTCGCCAAGGCCTGGGACTCGTATTCGAAGTTCCGCGAGGACTACAAGACCTGGCGCGAGTACGGCTACCTTAAGTGACCACGCGAACGGGAGCGCCGCGCCAGGCCTGACGCAGCGCCCCCGTCACCTCCAAAAGCAACACGCCGAAAGGCAGGGCCCGGCCCATGCGCCTCCTGCTCGCCATCAGCGACGCCATCAAGAACGTGCTGGAGGTGGTGGCCTTCGCTTCGGCGTGGCTCTTGATCGTGCTGATGTGCATCACCTGCACCGACGTGGTCGGGCGCAAGCTCGGCATCCCCATTCCCCTGACCAAGTTCCAGGAGTTGGAATGGTACATGCACACGGCGCTGTTCTCGATGTGGATGGGCTACAATTACGTCATCAACGCCCACCCGCGCGTCGACTCGTATACCGAGACGCTGAGGTTCCGCGTCAGGGCCTGGATCGAGTTCTGGGGCTGCCTGCTGTTCGCGCTGCCCTACTGCTACCTGCTGGTCTATCACGGCTGGGAATTCTTCTGGACCTCGTTCTGGCAGAACGAGCGCTCCGAGAACGCGATCGGCCTCGAACACCGCTGGCTGATCAAAGGCGTGTTCTACATCGGCCTGTGGCTGCTGCTCGCCGGCGTGGTCAGCGTCATGCTCCGCGTGATCGTGTTCCTGTTCGGCCGCCGTCCGGCCGCCGAGGTCGATCTGCGGATCGGCCATGCCGAGCTCGAAGTGTGAGGCGCGGCGATGGTCGACTGGCTGACCGACAATCTGCCGCTGATCATGTTCATCACGATGTTCTTCATCATCTTCTGCGGCTATCCGGTCGCGTTCGTGATGGGGGGCTCGGCGCTGGTGTTCGCCGGCATCGGCTGGATGCTGGGCGTGTTCCCGATGGGGAGCCTGTCGAACATCCTGTTGCGCATGTGGGGCGGCGTCGCGGTCGATCCGGTACTGGTCTCGATCCCGATGTTCATCTTCATGGGGTCGATCCTGGAACGGTCCGGATCGGCGAAAGACATGCTGCTGGCGACTGAAATCCTGCTCAAGCGCGTGCCGGGCGGGCTCGCGGTCGCGGTCATGGTGATGGGCACGATCCTGGCGGCGCCGATCGGCGTGGTCGGCGCCGCCGTGGTGCTGCTGTCACTGATCGCACTGCCGCAGATGCTGGCATCCGGCTACAACAAGCAGCTGGCGGTCGGCACCGTCGCCTCCGCCGGCACGCTCGGCATCCTGATCCCGCCCGCGATCATGCTGGTGGTCATGGCCGAGATGCTCAACACCTCGGCCGGCGCGCTGTTCGCGGCGGCGACCATGCCCGGGTTCCTGCTCTCGGGACTGTACCTCGTCTACATCATCGCCGCGGCAATGGTGAAGCCGAAATGGGCGCCCAAGCTCCCGGACGACTATGGGCCGCAAACCCGCGCCGACTTCTGGCGCACGATGTGGCGCGGCCTCTTTCCCATGACCTTCCTGATGGTCGTGGTGCTGGGCTCGATCTTCGCCGGCTGGGCCACCGCGACCGAGAGCGCCGGCGTGGGGGTGCTCGGCTCCTTCGTCATCGCCTGGCTCAACGGACGGCTCAAGCTCGAGATGGCCAACGACGCCATGCGCTCGGCTTGCCGCGCCAACGCCATGGTGTTCCTGATCTTTCTCGGCGCGACCGGGTTTTCTTACGTGTTCCGCACCCTCGGCGGCGACGACGTGATGATCGCCACGCTCAAGGCTTTCGGCATCGACACGCGCTGGGAGATGCTGGCGTTCATCATGGTGTTGATCTTCCTGCTCGGGTTTCCGTTCGAGTGGATCGAGATCTGCCTGATCGTGCTCCCGGTGTTCGCCCCTATCCTACTGAAGTACAACTTCGACGACCATCTCGGCCAATCCGGCGCGTTCATGTGCTGGTTCGGCACCCTCGTGGCAGTCAACCTGCAGACCTCGTTCATGACGCCGCCGTTCGGGGCGACGTTGTTCTACCTGCGCGGCACTGTGCCCGCCGGCGTGACCATGACCGACATCTACCGCGGCATGTATCCGTTCATTGCGATCCAGGTGCTCGGTCTTCTCCTGTGCATTGCGTTCCCCGACATCATCCTATGGCTGCCGCGGGTGACGGGCCTCCTCGATTGAACGCAAGGCGCACCTAGGGACGGCCGCTCCGGCCCCATGCGCATCCAGCTCGCGACAGCGGGCGCGCAAATGCGCTAAGCCAGGCGCATGATTGCCGCCGTCCAGCTTTCGCTGATCCTGCTGCTCGTCGTCGCCGCAGTCGCGGTTGCCGCGCGGCGGCTGAAGGTGCCACCGGCAATCCTGCTGGTCCTGGCCGGCGTCGTGCTCGCGCTGCTGCCCGGCCTGCCGCGCGTCGAGCTCGTTCCGGAGCTTGTGCTGCTGATCGTTCTGCCACCGCTAATCTATTCGGCGGGCGTGGCGATGAGTTGGCGCGAGTTCAGGTTCAATCTGCGCCCGATCGCGCTGCTGGCGATCGGCTGCGTTGCGTTCACGACCGTGGCGGTCGCGGCGGTGGCGCACTGGCTGCTCGGCCTTGGCTGGCCGGTCGCCTTCGTGCTCGGCGCGATCGTGTCGCCGCCCGACGTGGTTGCGCCGCTCGCGATCGCGCGCAGGCTCAAGCTGCCGCGGCGGCTGTTGGTCATTCTGGAGGGCGAGGGGCTCGCGAACGATGCGACCGCGCTCATCCTCTACCGGTTTGCCGTGGTGGCGGTGAGCACCGGCGCGTTCTCCCTGCCGCGCGCTGCCGGCACGTTTGCACTGATCCTGGTCGGCGAGATCGTCTACGGCATCGCGGTCGGATGGGCGACGCTGCATCTGCGTCGCCTGGTGCAGGAGCCACGGGTCGAAATCGTGCTGGCGCTGCTGACGCCCTATCTGGCCTACTGGGTGCCGGAGGAGCTTGGCGGCTCGGGGGTGCTGGCGACCGTCGCGGCAGGCCTGACCGTGAGCTGGAAGGGGCCGCTGCTGATCCCCTCGGCCACGCGGCTGCAAGGCATCTTCTTCTGGGACTTGCTCATCTACATCATCGAAGGTCTCGTGTTCCTGCTCACCGGGTTGCAGGCGCGCACCCTGCTGGATCGCATCGCCGACTTTTCCTTGCGCCAGCTCGCGTTCGCCGCCCTGGTGACCAGTGCCGTGGTGATCGTGGCGCGGTTCGTCTGGGTGTTCCCGGCGACCTACCTGCCGAGGTGGCTCAACCCGGCGCTCGCGCGCCGCGACCCTTCACCCACTTGGCAGTTGCCGTTTGCGATCGCCTTCACCGGCGTGCGCGGGATCGTATCGCTCGCGGCTGCTCTCGCCATTCCACTGACCACCGCATCCGGGCAGCCGTTCCCCGAGCGCGATCTGATCCTGTTCCTGACCTTTTCGGTCATCCTCGTGACGCTGGTCGGGCAGGGGTTGCTGTTCCCCTGGGTGGTGTGCTGGCTCGGCCTGGACAAGGCTGGACGCGCCGAGCAGGCCGCGGAGGAAGCGACCGAAATGGCCGCCCGCCGCGAGGCGATCGATGCGGTGTTGCGCAAGCTCGAAGCGATCGCCGCCGCGCAGGGGTTGTCGCATGATGTGGTCAAACCGTTGCGCGCCCGGCATGAGGCACGACTGCGCCAGATCGACCATCGCATGGACGACAGCGACGAGCATACGGCGCTGGCGGAATGCTGGGACCAGCTCGAGCTGATGCTGATTGAAGCCGAGCGCGAATACGTCTACGACCTGCTGCGCCGGGGCCGGCTGCACGACGAAGCGCGTCGGCGCATCGAACGGGAGCTCGATCTGCGCGAGGCGCGGCTGCGGGGCGCCGGGCCCGAGAGCACGAACATCGGCGCCTAGCTGCAGACGCTCGCCTGCCTGCGGATGCGTTCGGCGCGCCGAGCCGTTGCATTCTTAATATTTGAGGATCGGCCGCAGATCGTCGAGCTTGTCGAACAGATGCCACACGTAGCCGGCGGCGCCGCGCTCGCGATGGCGATGCAGGTCGGGCAGCGCTGGATCGTTGCAATAGCTGTCGAACGCGGCCTTGGACGCCCACTCGACTAGGATCAGGACTTGCCGCGGTTCAATCTCGCCGGCCGCCGCCTCGCGGAATTTGCCAAGCGCTACGACTTTGCCGCCGTGGGCCGCGACTTCGCGTGCGGAACGCCGCGAGTAGGCAAGGTATTCCTCACGGTTGGCAACGTTGAACAGGTTGAGGGCGTAGATCGGGCCGTCCATAGGCAACCTCCGGAAGCGAGCGGCGCGCGGGCGCCGCCCTTGTTCGTCGCTTTGGCGGATCCTGTGCCCTATCTCGCCCGCGCTCGCATGGGCGCCACGTCCGCCTCGGAGATACACGGGATGTTGAGCTCTGCGAAAAGTCGTCGCGTGTCGGCGGCCGAGCCCGAGAGGTCGATGGCGCGGCAGGCGTCCTCGATCACGACCACGTCGAACCCTTCACGGTGCGCATCCTCTGCCGAGTAGCGTACGCAGAAGTCGAATGCGAGGCCGGCGAGGAAGACGCGCTTGAGGCCGCGCTCGCGCAGATATCCGGCTAGCCCCGTCGGCGTCGTGCGGTCGTTCTCATAAAACGCCGAGTAGGAGTCGATAGCGCGATGGTACCCCTTTCGCAGCACCAGCTCGGCATTTGGGATGCCGAGATCCGGATGGAATTCGGCGCCGGGCGTGCCTTGGATGCAATGGTCGGGCCATAGCACCTGACCGCCGTAGGCGACCTCGATGGTCTCGAACGGCTGGCGGCCGGGATGACTGCTTGCGAAGGAGTGATGTCCGCGCGGATGCCAATCCTGGGTGAGGATGACGTGCGTCAAGCCGTGCGCCAGGCGATTGACCAGCGGCACCACTTCATGGCCGTTCGACACCTGCAGGGCACCGTCCGGACAGAAATCGTTCTGCACGTCCACCACCAGCAGAACGTCGTGCTCGTCGATGGCGATGTGCGCCATGGCCGCCCTCGTGCCCCGCACCGATGCAATGCTTCCAGCCCTCGCCGCCAGGAGATGCCACTTCAGCAAACGCTCGGCAACCGGCCGAAGGTCTCAGGGCCGGAACGGGAGGCCCGGTTGGCGCATATCCGCAGGATGCACCGACCTGGGCGCAGGTGCCCCGGATCGATCCGGCGCATCGCCAGGAGAAAACCATGGATCCATCGCGCAACCACCCGCGTCCCGCCATCGCCCGCATCTGGCGTGGCCGCACCACCGCTGCCAAGGCCGACGAATACCACCGGTATCTTCATGAGCACGGCATCAAGCCACTGGCCGAGAAGGCACTGGGCGTGCAGATGCTGCGCGAGGATCGTGCAAACGAAAGCGAGTTCGTGACGATATCGTACTGGGAGAGCGTGGAAGCCATGACCCGCTTTGCGGGGGACAACCCGCGTCGCATCCACCACCTGGAGCGCGACGCCGAATTTCTGATCGAGCTGCCAGGCGGGGTGCAGATCCTCGACATCGCTGCCAGCCACGGACAAACGGGCGGCGATCGGCCCTGACGGTTCCGCTGCCATGCTGATCGTGCAAATGCCAACACCGGCAGAGCGAACGAGACGCCCGGAGGCGCCTCGTTGCAACGTCCAGCCGACTTGGATTAGCCCGAATAATACATCTCGAACTCGACCGGGTGCGGGGTGTGCTCGAAGCGGATCACCTCCTGCATCTTGAGCTCGATGTAGGAGTCGATGAAGTCGTCGTCGAACACGTCGCCGGCCTTGAGGAACGCCCGGTCCTTGTCGAGGTTCTGCAGCGCCTCCCGCAGGGAACCGCACACGGTTGGGATCTTCTTGAGCTCGCGCGGCGGCAGGTCATAGAGGTCCTTGTCGATCGCCGGGCCCGGATCAATCTTGTTCTTGATGCCGTCGAGGCCGGCCATCAGCATTGCGGCGAACCCAAGATAGGGATTGCACAGCGGATCCGGGTAACGCACCTCGACCCGCTTGGCTTTTGGCGACGAGCCGAGCGGGATGCGGCACCCGGCCGAGCGGTTGCGGGCCGAATAGGCGAGCAGCACCGGCGCCTCGAAGCCCGGAACCAGCCGCTTGTACGAGTTGGTGGTCGGATTGGTGAAGGCGTTGATGGTGCGCGCGTGCTTGAGGATACCGCCAATGTACCAGAGGCAGGTGTCGGAAAGGTCGGCGTACTTGTTGCCGGCGAAGGTCGGCTTGCCGCCCTTCCAGATCGACTGGTGGCAATGCATGCCGGAGCCGTTGTCGCCGTAGATCGGCTTCGGCATGAAGGTCGCGGTCTTGCCGTAGATCTGGGCGACCTGCTGGATGCAATATTTATAGATCTGCAGCCGGTCGGCCATCACGGTGAGCGGCGAGAACTTGATGCCGAGCTCGTGCTGGGCGGAGCCGACCTCGTGGTGATGCTTCTCGACGGCGACGCCCATGCGCGCCATCGCGGCCAGCATCTCTGAGCGCATGTCCTGCGCGGTGTCCTGCGGCGGCACCGGGAAATAGCCCTTCTTGAAGCCGATATGGTGGCCGAGGTTGCCGCCCTCGTAGTCGCGATCCGAGCTGGTCGGGAATTCGATCGAGTCGAGCTTGAAGCCGCACTTGTAAGGTTCGGCGCTGTACTTGACGTCGTCGAAGATAAAGAACTCGGCCTCCGGACCGAAATAGGCGGTGTCGCCGATCCCCCAGGACTTCACCAGCCCCTCGGCGCGTTTGGCGATGCCGCGCGGGTCGCGGTTGTAGGCTTCCCCGGTGAGCGGCTCGAGCACGTCGCAGACCAAAACCATCGTGGTCTCGGCATAGAACGGATCGATGCAGGCGGAGGCCGGGTCGGGCATCAGGTTCATGTCGGACTCGTGGATCGCCTTCCAACCGGCGATCGAAGAGCCGTCGAACATGATGCCTTCGGCGAAGGTGTCCTCATCGACGGTCGAGACATCGACCGTGACGTGCTGCCACTTGCCGCGCGGGTCGGTGAAGCGGAAGTCGACGTATTTCACGTCGTTGTCCTTGATCATCTTGAGGGCATCTTTAGCCGTGGTCATCGCAGTGCTTCCCTGGTTTGGATTGGACGTGTAAGGGCGTGAGGGACCGAAGGAGCGGGAGAGAACGTGCCTAGATTGCATCCAGGCCGGACTCGCCGGTGCGGATGCGAATCGCTTCTTCGATGTTGGAGACGAAGATCTTGCCGTCGCCGATCCGCCCTGTCTGGGCCGAGCGGCGGATCGCCTCGACGGCTTTGTCCAAGATGTCGTCGCCGATCACAATCTCGATTTTGACCTTGGGCAGGAAATCCACGACGTACTCCGCGCCGCGGTAGAGTTCGGTATGGCCCTTCTGGCGCCCGAACCCCTTGGCCTCGGTGACCGTGATCCCCTGCAACCCGATTTCCTGCAGTGCCTCCTTCACCTCGTCGAGTTTGAATGGTTTGATGATGGCCTCGATCTTCTTCATCGTGTTTCCAATGTCCCGCGGCACCCCGTTGAAGGCGTGCGGGTGTTTGCAGGTCCCGTGCCAAGCAAGCGCCGTGCGAGCGGCCCGTTTGCCGCTCTTTTTTGCGCCCAGGCGCGAAGGTGTCGCACGAGATGTAACCCGACTGCTAAAGAAATAGGCAAATAGCCTATTTTGAGGGCAATACAGACGACTTCGACGGTGGAGCGCATCCGCTTCTCGTTGGGGTGACACCAGCCAACGTTCGCGGGTCTCGATGATCGAGCTTTTGACCCCGGAGCAGATGGCACAGGCCGACCGCTTCGCGATCGCCGCCGGGACGCCGGGCATGGCGCTGATGGAGCGTGCGGGCCACGCGGTCGCGGATGCCGCAATGGCGGCGATACTGGCGGGCAGCCGCGCGGTCGTGGTCGCCGGGCCTGGCAACAACGGCGGCGACGGGTTCGTTGCTGCGCGGATCCTGCGCGAGCGTGGCTACGGGGTGCGCGTGCTGCTGCTTGGAGCTCCTGACGACTTGCGGGGCGACGCGGCGGAAGCGGCACGACGCTGGGAGGGTGAGGTAGAGCGGGCCAAGCCCGCCGCGATCGCCGGGGCCGACTTGGTCGTCGATGCCCTGTTCGGCGCCGGTCTTTCCCGCCCGGTCGAAGGCGTCGCCGCCGACCTGATCGCGGCCATCAACGCCTCCGGCGTGCCGGTCGTCGCCGTCGACCTGCCGAGCGGAATTTCCGGGGCCACCGGCGCCGTCATGGGTATGGCGGTCAGGGCGACGGAGACGGTTACCTTCTTCCGTCGCAAGCCGGGCCACCTGCTGTTGCCGGGGCGGTTGCACTGCGGGTCAATCAAGCTGGCGGACATCGGCATTCCGGCGGCCGCCCTTGAGGCCATTCGGCCGAACACCTTTGCCAATACGCCCGACCTGTGGGGATCAGTCTTTCCGGTTCCGCATCCGGCCGCCCACAAATACGCGCGCGGCCATGCGGTCGCCGTGTCCGGCGGCCTTGCCTCGACCGGCGCCGCCCGGCTCGCCGCGCGCGGCGCCCTGCGGGCAGGGGCGGGCTTGGTGACGATCGCCGCGCCCCGCGAGTCGCTGGCCGTTCACGCCGCCGGGGCGCTCGCCATCATGGTGCGAGCAATCGACGGGGCTGTGGAGTTGAGCGCCCTGCTGGCAGACCGCCGGATCAATGCCGTGGTGGTTGGGCCAGGCGGGGGGGTGGGCACGGCCATGCGGGGGCAGGTCGGCGCGGCGCTCGCCGGCGATCGCGCCGTCGTGCTCGATGCCGACGCGCTGACCAGTTTCGAGGACGACCCGGAGGCTTTGTTCGCGGTCATCAAGGAACGCGGAGCCGGATCGACCGTGCTAACCCCGCACGACGGGGAGTTCTCACGGCTATTTAAGAACACCGTGGACGTAATTGACGTGCCGTCTAAATTAGAAAAAGTTATGACGGCCGCGATGTGCGCCGGCGCGGTTGTCCTACTGAAGGGTCCGGATACCGCAGTTGCCTGCCCGCATGGCCGGGCCGCGATCGCCGACAACGCGCCACCCTGGTTGGCGACCGCGGGGTCCGGCGATGTTCTCGCCGGCCTGATCGTGGGGCTGTTGGCGCAGCGCATGCCCGCTTTCGAGGCGGCGTGCGCGGGCGTATGGCTGCATGGCGAGGCCGGCAACGAGGCCGGCCCGGGCCTGATTTCCGAAGACCTGCCGGAGGTTTTGCCGGCAGTTTACCGCCGGCTGCTTGCGGCCCGTGGCGGCCGCAGCAAGTAAGGTTGGCCTCGAACCGCGGGCTGCGCCTTCAGGTCACTTCGAACCACGCAGCCATGCCGGTCTCGCCATGCTCCAGCATATGGCAATGGAGCATCCACTTGCCCGGATTGTCGGCCACGAAGGCGATGCGCCAGGTGCGATCCGCTGGCACCACCACGGTGTCGAGCCAGAACGGCTTCCAGCCGTCGTCCAAGCTGTCGAGCAGCCGGAAATGATGGCCGTGCAGATGCATGGCGTGCGGGAATGCGGTCCGGTTGGCGAACGCCAGCATCACGGTTCGCCCGCGCTTGACCGAGAACAGCGGCGGCCCATGGTGTCCAGATGCCGCCTGTCCCGCCATCGTCCAGAACCGGGCGTGCGGGTCGATGCCGTGGCCGGGAACTGCACCGCCCTGCTGCGGACGCTCGTGCATCCGCTTCGCGCCACCCTGCAGCGGCACATCGACGCGCAGCGCGCGGCTGAAATCCATCCGTTCCGGCAGTGGATTGGGTGGCAGCGGCTTTGGTTCGGGACGCGGCTCGCTGCGCGCCGGGGGTCCTGAGCCGTAAGTCAGGCGTGCGATCGGCACCGCCGCCGCGTCGGTCTCGAGGAGGAGCTGCGCCACTGCGTCCTGCCCCTGCACCGCGTCAACGAACAGATCGACGCGATTGCCCGGCCCGAGCGCAACGCGACCGTCGCGCGCCGCAAACGGCTCCGCCGGCTGGCCGTCGATCGCCATCACGGTCGCGCGGTGGCCATCCAGGCGCAACGGCATCAGGCGGGCGTTGGCACCGTTGATCAGCCGCAGCCGCAGGCGCTCGTTGGTGCGTACAGGGATGTCGAGCGCGGGCCGGCCGTTGACGGTCAGGTGCTCGCCGATGCGCCCTTGATGGGCGGCGTCGTGCATGGAGCGAAAGCTTTCTTCGTGCAGCGCGCCGTCGGGCTTGAGCCGCCAGTCGTCGAGCACCAAGACGATGTCGCGGTCGACGTCGACGGGTTGCGGCTCATCCACGATCACGACGCCCGCGAGCCCGCGCTCGATCTGCTCCGAAGCGTGCAGGTGGGAATGGTACCAGAACGTCCCCGCGTCCGGGACCTTGAAGCGGTAGTCGAAGGTCTTGCCGGACGCGATCGGTTCCTGGGTGAGATGCGGCACGCCATCCATGGCGTTGGGAATGCGCAGCCCATGCCAGTGCACCAGGGTCGGCTCCGGCAGCTCATTGACCAGCCGGATCTTGAGTTCCTCGCCGCGCTTCACCCGTAGGGTCGGGCCGGGCACGGTGCCGTCATAGCCCCAGATCGCGGTCGCGGGCTGCGCCTCTCCGCGCAGCAGCGCGGTGCCCGGCCGTGCACGCAGGATGCGGAACCCATCAGGGGCGGTTTCGGCCGCGGCCGCTTGGGCGTATCCGCGCCGCGGCAAGCCGAGCGCGATCAGCGTGGCGCCGACGCCGCCGAGAACTCGGCGGCGCGCCACAGCCATGGAGAGGACGGCCGGTCGCGGCTCGGTCATGCCCGTCACCATGGGCTGCCTGCTCGGCGACCGCAAGCATGCGCTCGGAGCGCCAGCGGCGAGGGAGCGCGGGTCGGCTGCGCGCCACTTCTTCGGCTCTTCATCGGGTGTGCTTCACGCCTCGGCTCGCGCCATTTTTTTCGTGCAGCTCATTTGGAGCGTGGTATAAGCCCCGCCGCCCGGCCGCAGCTTCAACGCGTCGAGCGATTGTCCAGTGGCGGGCGTGGCGGAACTGGTAGACGCGCTGGATTTAGGTTCCAGTGACGAAAGTCGTGGGGGTTCAAATCCCTCCGCCCGCACCACGACATTCCAGGACAACCCGGTCTCGCGCGGGCGCAAGCGTACGAACTTGGCAACGGACGACAGACGGCAGTTTCGATCATGCAGGTGCAAGAAACCCTTACCGATGGGCTGAAGCGGGAGTTCCGCGTCGTGGTGGCGGCCTCCGAGCTCGACGCCAAGGTCGATCAGCGGCTGACCGAGCTCAAGGGCCGCGTGCAGATCCGCGGCTTTCGTCCCGGCAAGGTCCCGGTCGCGCACCTGAAGCGGGTCTACGGCAAGTCGGTGATGGCGGAGACCATCGACGCGACGGTGCAGGAGGCGAACGCCAGCATCGTCGAGGAGCACGTTGCCAAGAAGGGCGAGCGCGTCGCTACCGAGCCGAAAGTCACCCTCCCGACCGAGGAGGGAGAGGTCAAGGCGCTGATCGAGGGCCGCGCCGACCTCACCTATACGATTGCGTTTGAGATCCTGCCCAAGATCGAGCTCGCCGACATCCGCGGCGTCAAGCTCGAGAGGCCCACGGCATCTGTTACGGACGCGGAGGTCGACGAGGCGATCGATCGTCTGGCCAAGCAGAACCGGCCGTTCGCTCCCAAAGGCGAGGGCGCCAAGGCGGACAACGGCGACCGCGTGGTCGTGTCCTTCGTCGGCTCGCTCGACGGCAAGCCGTTCGAGGGCGGAACAGCCGACGATGTCACTGTGGAGATCGGATCGAAATCGTTTATTCCGGGCTTCGAGGAGCAGTTGATCGGCATGGCTGAAGGCGACCAGCGCACGGTCAACGTCACGTTCCCGAGCAACTACATGAACGAGGCGCTCGCCGGAAAGCCGGCGGTATTCGAGGTCACCGCCAAATCGGTTCGCGCTCCCGACACCATCGCGGTCGATGACGAGTTCGCGAAGACGATCGGGATGGAATCGCTGGCGCGGCTCAAGGACGCCATCAAGGATCGGCTCCAGCGCGAGCACGCCGCCGTGACGCGCCGCAAGGTCAAGCGCGCGCTGCTCGACGCGCTCGACAAGACGCACAAATTCGAAGTGCCGTCGACGCTGGTCGAGCAGGAGTTCAAAGCGGTTTGGAGCACGGTCATGACCGATCTCCAATCCCAGAACCGTACGCTTGCGGATGAAGGCACGAGCGAGGAAGAGGCCAAGAGCGAATACCGCGCCGTCGCCGAGCGCCGAGTGCGCCTGGGGCTGGTTCTGGCGGAGATCGGCGACAAGAACGGGATCAAGGTGACCGACGAGGAGACGAGCCGGGCGGCCGCCGAACATGCCCGCCAGTTCGCCGGGCAGGAGCAGCAGGTCTGGGACTACTATCGAAAGAATCCGCAGGCGCTTGCGTCCCTGCGCGCCCCGATCTTCGAGGAGAAGGTCGTCGACTACCTGCTGGAACTGGCGGATGTGACCGAGCGGCAGGTGTCGCCCGAGGAGCTCCTTAAGGAAGACGAGGGCGAGGAGGCAAAGCCTGCTTCGTAGCCGCCGGATCGCCAGCCGCGCTGCCACGCCCGGACGAAGGCCGAGACCCATGCGGCACTGGTGGCTGGAGGCCGCCGCGACGACACGAGTTGGTGACCGTCTTGTGGTGGCAACTGCAGTCCATATCTGTGATATCGGCACTCGGGATTGCGTTGCGATTTCTGCTTCAGGACAAGTGTTGGGTTGGGGCCGCCGACGGCTCGCCAGCCGGGACCACGCCAAGCCAGGTGACTGATGCGAGACCCCGTTGAAACCTACATGAATCTCGTCCCGATGGTGGTCGAGCAGACCAACCGCGGCGAGCGGGCCTATGACATCTTCTCTCGGCTGCTGAAGGAGCGGATCGTATTCATCACCGGCCCGATCGAGGACGGGATGGCGACCCTCGTCGTCGCCCAGCTGCTGTTCCTGGAAGCGGAGAACCCGAAGAAAGAGATCAGCATGTACATCAACTCGCCGGGCGGCGTGGTGACATCAGGGATGGCGATCTACGACACGATGCAGTTCGTGCGGCCCCCGGTCTCGACCCTGTGCGTCGGGCAGGCGGCTTCCGCCGGCTCGCTTCTGCTGGCGGCCGGGGCCAAGGACCTGCGGTTCGCGCTGCCGAATGCCCGAATCATGGTCCATCAGCCATCCGGTGGCTTTCAGGGTCAGGCGACCGACATCATGCTGCACGCCCAGGAAATTCTCGCCCTGAAGAAGCGGCTGAACGAGATTTACGTGAAGCACACCGGCCAACCCCTTAAGAAGATTGAAGATGCGCTTGAGCGCGATTACTTCATGACGGCCGAGGCGGCGCGCGATTTCGGGCTCGTCGACAAGGTGATCGACAAGCGGTTCGAAGAGCCCGTTCTGGTCAAATCCTGAGCCGGCACATCTGAAAGTGGCGCGGCTCTTGCGAGGGCCGCCGGCGCGGAGCGTCCGGAGGCCTCGAAAAAGCCAGGCGCGAGCGGGAGGATTTATCGTTAATGTTTTCTTGATTGTCGGGCCCCTACCATGGTTCGCTATGGAGGCGGGTGTATGAATCGGTTCCAGCGGACGGGCTGGTCGCGCTACCGAGTACTTGGCACGACCGCGATATGACGAAGCTGTGACGCGCGGCCGGACGAAGGTCCGCTGCGTAGGAAGTGACGGAGAATGGGATGAGCAAGGTCGGTGGCGGCGAGTCCAAGAACACGCTCTATTGCTCGTTCTGCGGCAAGAGCCAGCACGAAGTCCGCAAGCTGATCGCCGGCCCGACCGTCTTTATCTGCGACGAATGCGTCGAACTGTGCATGGACATCATCCGCGAGGAGAACAAATCCTCGCTGGTGAAGTCGCGCGACGGGATTCCGACACCACGCGAAATCCGCAAGGTGCTCGACGACTACGTGATCGGCCAGGACCACGCCAAAAAGGTCCTGTCGGTCGCCGTCCACAATCACTACAAGCGCCTCAACCACCAGACCAAGCACAACGACGTCGAGCTGGCGAAGTCGAACATTCTGTTGATCGGCCCAACCGGCTCGGGCAAGACGCTGCTGGCGCAAACGCTGGCGCGTATCCTCGACGTGCCGTTTACGATGGCGGATGCCACCACGCTGACCGAGGCCGGCTATGTCGGCGAGGATGTCGAGAACATCATTCTCAAGCTGCTGCAATCCGCCGACTACAACGTCGAGCGCGCGCAGCGCGGCATCGTCTATATCGATGAGATCGACAAGATCTCGCGCAAGTCCGACAATCCGTCGATCACGCGCGACGTCTCCGGCGAGGGCGTGCAGCAGGCGCTGCTGAAGATCATGGAGGGCACGATCGCGTCGGTGCCCCCGCAGGGCGGCCGCAAGCACCCGCAGCAGGAATTCCTGCAGGTCGACACCACCAACATCCTGTTCGTATGCGGCGGAGCTTTTTCCGGTCTCGACAAGATCATTTCGGCGCGCGGACGCTCGACCTCGATCGGCTTCGGGGCCAAAGTCATCGCTCCGGAGGACCGCAAGACCGGCGAGATCTTCCGTGAGGTCGAGCCGGAAGATCTGCTCAAGTACGGCTTGATCCCGGAATTCGTCGGCCGACTGCCGGTGGTGGCGACGCTCGAGGATCTCGACGAAGCGGCGCTCAAGAAGATCCTGACCGAGCCGAAGAACGCGCTGGTGAAACAATACCAGCGCCTGTTCGAGATGGAGACCGTAGATCTGAGCCTGACCGAGGATGCGCTCGGGGCCATCTCCAAGAAGGCGATCGAGCGCAAGACCGGCGCACGTGGCCTGCGCTCGATCATGGAGGGCATTCTGCTCGACACCATGTTCGAGCTGCCAAGCCTTGAAGGCGTCGAGGAGATCGTGATCTCGAAAGAAGTGGTCGAAGGCTCGGCGCGTCCGCTCTACATCTACGCGGACCGCGCCGCCGAGACCGGGGCGAGCGCCTGACCCGGCGCTGCCGAAGCATCCGTTCGGGAGGTGAAAACCCACGGGCGGCCCTTGACTTGACACCCCCCCGGGCCGTCGCCACCTATAACGACAAGTACGAGTGATTCCGGGCAGGGTATCGTACCCGCCGCTCCTGCGCGGGCCCGATCAAAAGTCGCGCCCCGCGCCTCCCTCCCGGCCCACCAACGCGCTCCACGATGACTGCCTCGACAGGGGTCATGGCGGAGAGGCACGACAGAAGGAATGGGCCTCATGAGTGCCAAGCCACGTCCGCTTCCTGGTCCCGGCGAAGTCCGGGCCTTTCCGGTGCTGCCGCTGCGGGACATCGTCGTCTTTCCGCACATGATCGTGCCGTTGTTCGTCGGACGCGAGAAGTCGGTGAAGGCGCTGGAAGAGGTGATCCGAAGCGACACCTTCATCCTGCTGGCGACCCAGAAGAACGCCGCCGACGACGATCCGAGCACCGACGCAATCTTTGAGGTCGGCACGCTCGCCAGCGTGCTGCAGCTCCTCAAGCTGCCCGACGGCACCGTCAAGGTGCTGGTCGAGGGCGCCGAGCGCGCCAAGATCGCGCGTTACACGGATCGTGCCGAATACTACGAGGCCGATGCGACGCTGCTGGCCGACGCGCTCGGCGAGCAGGTCGAGGCGGAGGCGTTGGCCCGCTCGGTCGTCAACGAATTCGAGAGCTACGTGAAGCTCAACAAGAAGGTTTCGCCGGAGGTGATCGGCGTCGTCCAGCAGATCGACGACTATGCCAAGCTCGCCGATACGGTCGCCTCGCATCTGGCAGTGAAGATCTCGGACAAGCAGATGATTCTCGAGACCCCGACGGTCGCGGCGCGACTGGAAAAGGTTCTCGGGCTCATGGAGAGCGAGATCTCGGTTTTGCAGGTCGAGAAGCGCATTCGGACGCGCGTCAAGCGCCAGATGGAGAAGACACAGCGCGAGTACTACCTCAACGAGCAGATGAAGGCGATCCAGAAGGAGCTCGGCGACGAGGAGGGCAAGGACGAGCTCGCCGAGCTCGAGGACAAGATCAAGAAGACAAAGCTCTCCAAGGAGGCGCGCGAGAAGGCGACCCACGAGCTCAAGAAGCTGCGGCAGATGTCCTCGATGTCGGCCGAAGCGACCGTCGTGCGCAACTACCTCGACTGGCTGCTTTCGATTCCGTGGGGAAAGAAGTCGAAGGTCAAGCACGACCTTGCCAACGCGCAGGAGATCCTCGACAACGACCACTACGGCCTGGAGAAGGTCAAGGAGCGCATTGTCGAGTATCTTGCGGTGCAGAGCCGCGCCAACAAGCTCACCGGCCCGATCCTGTGCCTGGTCGGTCCGCCCGGGGTCGGCAAGACTTCGCTCGGCAAGTCGATCGCGCGGGCGACCGGGCGCGAGTTCGTGCGGGTCTCCCTGGGCGGCGTGCGTGACGAGGCCGAGATCCGCGGCCACCGGCGGACCTATATCGGCTCGATGCCCGGCAAGATCATTCAGTCGATGCGCAAGGCGAAATCGTCGAACCCGCTGTTCCTCCTCGACGAGGTCGACAAGATGGGGTCGGATTTCCGCGGCGATCCGTCGTCGGCGCTGCTGGAGGTGCTGGATCCTGAGCAGAATCACGCGTTCAACGACCACTACCTCGAAGTCGATTACGATCTTTCGAGCGTAATGTTCATCACCACGGCCAATACGCTCAACATCCCGCCGCCGCTGATGGACCGCATGGAGATCATCCGCATCGCCGGCTACACCGAGGACGAAAAGGTCGAGATCGCGTGCAAGCACCTGATCCCGAACTCGATCGCCAAGCACGGCCTGGACCCGCAGGAATGGACGATCGATGACGAGGGATTGCTGTTCCTGATCAGGCGCTATACGCGCGAGGCCGGCGTGCGCAATCTCGAGCGCGAGTTGTCGACCCTGATCCGCAAGGCGGTGAAGGAGCTGATGCTCGACAAGAAGAAGAAGGCGGTGAACGTCACCGCCGACAACGTGGGCCACTACCTCAGTGTGCCGAAGTTCCGCTACGGCGAGGTGGAGCTCGAGGACCAGGTCGGCGTGGTCACCGGGCTGGCATGGACCGATGTGGGCGGCGAGCTGCTCACTATCGAGGCCGCCATGATGCCGGGCAAGGGCAAGATGACCGTCACCGGCAACCTTCGCGATGTCATGAAGGAGTCGATTTCGGCGGCGGCGTCGTACGTGCGCTCGCGCGCCGTCGCCTTCGGGATCGAGCCGCCGCTGTTCGAGAAGAAGGACATCCACGTGCACGTCCCGGAGGGAGCCACCCCCAAGGACGGCCCGTCGGCCGGGGTGGCCATGGTGACCGCGATCGTTTCGACCATGACCGGGATCCCGGTGCGCCGCGATGTGGCCATGACCGGGGAAATCACCCTTCGCGGCCGCGTGCTTCCGATCGGCGGTCTCAAGGAAAAGCTCCTCGCGGCCCTGCGCGGCGGCATCAAGAAGGTGCTGATCCCGGAGGAAAACGCCAAAGATCTCGCGGAGATCGGCGACAATGTGAAGAGCGCGCTTGAGATCATCCCGGTATCGCGCATGGACGAGGTGCTGGGACACGTGCTGGTGCGCAAGCCCGAGCCGGTCGCGTGGGACGAGGAGAATGCCAAGCGGCTCGACGTGCCGCCGACCGACGGCGAGGCGGAGATATCCCCGCGTACCGCGCATTGAGCAGGCGCGTATTCGCATTGAGCAGGCGCGTATTACTGACCGGCGCCCACAGCGCCCGCCCTGCGGGCGCCGGTTTGCTCACAGCAATCCTAAACGCTCAACCAAAATGGCGCGCGCGGCCGACCTTCGGGCGATGCGTACCTGAGCCGCCGGCGGCGCGGCCAAGCGGACCCTTGGGATCTGGACCGGATTCTATAGCAGCCTTAGTGGCGGATACGGCTTCGGCGGCGCCGGAGCCGTCGTAAGACGACGAGCCGTCCGCGCCGCAGGCGCGCGCCCGACCGCGCTTGCCTGTCGGCGCGCTCCAGCGATAAGGGTTAGGCCCGGGCGGTTAGCTCAGCTGGTAGAGCGCCTGCTTTACACGCAGGATGTCGGCGGTTCGAGTCCGTCACCGCCCACCATCCAGAGCAGTGTCCGGCCCGGAGACATGAGTAACGGATCGTGCCCAAATTGCATGGGGGAGGTGTTACCCATGTGTCCGGTACGAACTGTCACCTATGTCTCGGGCCGCTCAGTACGGGCTACATACGGCAGCCGAGGGAAGGATCAGCCCTCCGTCGTCCGTCGTCGGTCTTCCGTCGTCTGAATCAGACTGCCTCTTTGAGCTCCTTGGCCGCACGGAAGGCGACCTTCTTGCTGGCCTTGATCTTGATCTGCTCGCCGGTGGCGGGGTTGCGGCCCATACGCGCGGCGCGCTTGCGCACCTGCAGAATGCCGAGACCGCCGATGCGAATGCGCTCGCCTTTCTTGAGGCTTTTCACGACATGGCCGACCATGTCGTTGAGCACGGCTTCCGCCTGCTTCTTCGACATCTCGTGGCCTTCGGCCAGCTTGGCGGCGATGTGCTTGAGGGTGACGGTGGGCGCGGGGGCCGGCTTGGCGGACGTTGCCATGACGATACGAAGCCTCCTGGTTGGATGGAGCGTGATGAAGAATCGCGGATACGCCTGATTTTACGTGATTCGCGCGAACTGACCACGCAGAAATCCGCTGTTTACGGGCACTTTTCAAGTCTGCAAAAGCGGCAATATGGTGGTTATGCCCCGCTTTGAGGGATTTCTGGCCTCTGTGGCGCGGTCGGTCGGGTGCCCAACCTTGACTTCAAAGGGGGCCTTCCGTATCTCCCCGGCACACCGATGACGCGCGCCTCAGCGCGCGTCCCCGGGGGCGTAGCTCAGTTGGTTAGAGCGTCGGCCTGTCACGCCGAAGGTCGCGGGTTCGAGCCCCGTCGCTCCCGCCAGGTTCGGTGCCTCTTCAATCGAACCGGTTTATTCGCCCGGCGACGCGACGCCGACGCATGTCTGCGGTAGCATCGGATACTCCCGTCGTCTCCGCCCCGGGTCCTGCTTGCGCATCACGGTCGTCAATCCGAACACCAGCGCCGCGATGACGCGCACGATCGCGGACGCGGCCACGAAGGCGGCGCGGCCGGGCACGACCATTCGCGCCGTGGAGTCCGAATTCGGACCGGTATCGATCGAAGGGCCCTATGACGACGCGTTCGCGGTGCCGGCCCTGTTGATGCGGATCGCGCAAGCCGAGGCCGAGGGCGCCGATGCCCACGTGATTGCCTGCTTCGACGATACCGGACTCGATGCCGCGCGGGCGCTGGCCGAGGCGCCGGTGATCGGCATCGGCGAGGCGGCGTTCCACGTGGCGAGCCTGATCGCGCGCCGCTTCACCGTGATCACTACGCTCGCGCGCTCGGTCGCTGTGATCGAAGACAATCTCATGCGCTACGGCCTCGACCGTCGGTGCGCGCGCGTGCGCGCGGCCGACGTTCCAGTGCTGGCGCTGGCCGATGCGGCTACCAACGCCCGCGGTCGCATCGGTGGCGAGATCAGGCGTGCGCTCGACGAGGACGGCGCGGAGGCAATCGTGCTCGGTTGCGCCGGAATGGCCGACCTCGCAAGCGCACTGGCCGACGAGTTCGGCCTGCCGGTGATCGACGGCGTCGCGGCCGCCGTGGCGTTGGCGGAAGGCCTCGGGGCACTGCGGCTCAAGACGTCGAAGCGCGGCGGCTATGCGCGCCCATTGCGCAAGCCCTATACCGGAATGTTCGCGCAATTCTCCCCAAAGACGTAGCCCGCAACTTCATTGTTGCGCATCCGGCATTTGATCTTGCCCACATTATAGGCAAGCTATGCTCAGGCGCTCGCCGCCCGCACCGGATGAGCGACCGGCTTCCGCGCCAGCGGGCGCCGGGGAGCTGGCACGCTCCTTGAAACAAGGCGGTGTCCCAACAGGGAGGCATTGAATGAGCACGTACGTTTGGTTCCGACTGGCCGGTGCCGCACTCGCGGCCGGATTGCTGGCGGCGCCGGGATCGCCGGCGTCGGCTCAATCGGTCGTCCGCATCGGCATGACCGCGGCCGACATCCCCCGCACCCTCGGACAGCCCGACCAGGGTTTCGAGGGCAATCGCTTTACCGGCAACACGATGTACGAGGGGCTTACCAACTGGGACCTCTCCTCGGTCGAGAAGGCGAGCGTCATCATTCCGGGTCTCGCAACCGAATGGAATGTCGACGCCAACGATAAGACCAAGTGGATCTTCAAGCTGCGACCCAACGTGAAATTTCACGACGGATCGAGCCTCGATGCGGATGCGGTGGTGTGGAATGTCGAGAAGGTCCTGAAGCAGGATGCCCCGCACTTCGATCCGAGCCAGGTCGGCGTGACTGCGACGCGCATGCCGGCGCTGCGCAGCGCGCGCAAGATCGACGACATGACCGTCGAGCTGACGACGGCGATCCCCGACAGCCTGCTGCCGATCAACCTCACCAACCTGTTCGTCGCAAGCCCGACGCACTGGAAGAAGCTCGCCGATGCGGTGCCCGCGAGCGTCACCGACCCGAAGGAGCGCGCCAAGCAGGCATGGGACGCTTTCGCCCGCAACGCCTCCGGCACCGGTCCTTGGAAGATGGACCGGTTCGTGCCGCGCGAGCGGCTCGAGCTCGTCAAGAACGCCAGCTATTGGGATCCCAAGCGAGTACCGAAGGTCGATCGGCTGGTGCTGTTGCCGATGCCGGAGCCGAATGCGCGCACCGCCGCGCTCCTGTCCGGGCAGGTCGAGTGGATCGAGAACCCGGCCCCCGACGCCATTCCGCAGATCAAGGCGCGCGGGTTCAACATCTACGCCAACGAGCAACCGCACGTCTGGCCGTGGCAGTTCAGCCGCATCGAAGGCTCGCCCTGGAACGACATCCGGGTGCGCAAGGCGGCCAACCTGTGCGTCGACCGCAATGCCATGAAGGATGGGTTGCTCGGCGGCATGATGGTGGCGGCGACCGGCACCTTCGAGCCAGGCCATCCCTGGCGCGGAAACCCGAAGTTCCAGATCAAGTACGATCCCAACGAAGCCCGCAAGCTGATGCAGGAGGCCGGGTACTCAAAGGATAAGCGGCTGAAGGTGAAGACGCAGACCTCCTCGGGCGGCTCCGGGCAGATGCTGCCGGTGCCGATGAACGAGTTCGTGCAGCAGAGCCTGGCGGAATGCTTCTTCGATGTCGATCTCGACGTGATCGAGTGGAACACCCTGTTTACCAACTGGCGCAAGGGTGCCAAGGACGAGTCCGCGCGCGGGGCGCACGCCACCAACGTGACCTACGCTGCCATGGACCCGTTCTTCGCCATGGTCCGATTCCTCGATTCGAAGATGGCGCCGCCCACCTCCAACAACTGGGGCTACATCAACGATCCGGAGTTCGACCGACTGGTGGCGGCAGCGCGCACCGCGTTCGATCCGGCCGAGCGCGACAAGGCTTTGGCCGCGCTGCATGAACGATCGGTCGACGAAGTGGCTTTCCTGTGGGTTGCCCACGACGTCGGTCCGCGGGCCATGAGTCCGAGGATCAAGGGCTTCGTGCAGCCCAAGAGCTGGTTCGTCGACTTCTCGACCATGACGCTGAACTAGCAGTGCTGCATGTCCCGGGCGCCGCGCCGCGCCTGGGACGCCGGTTTTCGTTGCGACGAGGCAGCCGGTCCCGCATCTGTGATGCACCGCTGTGCGCATCGGGCGCGGGACACGGCAGTGAGTGATAGCTGATGCTCGCCTACATCGCCAAACGGCTGGTGCTGGTCGTGCCGGTCGTGTTCGCCGTGGCGCTGGTGTGCTTCCTGCTGGTGCACATCGCGCCCGGCGATCCCCTCATCTCGGTCCTTCCCCCCGATGCTTCTGAGGCGCTCGCCGAGCAGATGAGGCGGGCCTATGGATTTGATCGCCCGCTGCCGGTGCAGTTCGCGATCTGGGTCGGCAATGCCCTGCAGGGAAATCTCGGGACCTCGATCGCAACCGGCCGCTCGGTCGCCGAGGAAGTCGGCCGTGCGGTCGGCAACACAGTCATGCTCGCGCTGGTGGCCGCGCTGATCGGCTTCGTGTTCGGTCTGCTGTTCGGCTTCCTTGCCGGCTACTTCCGCGACGGCTGGATTGATCGGCTGGTCACCACCGTCTCGATCACCGGTGTCTCCATGCCGCACTACTGGCTCGGCATGGTGCTGGTGATCGTGTTCTCGGTGCAGCTAGGCTGGCTGCCGGCCGTGGGGATCGGACCGGGTGGCTGGGCGTGGGACTGGGAGCACATCAAGCATCTCATCCTGCCGGCGGTGACCATGTCGGTGATCCCGATGGGCATCGTCACGCGCACCGTCCGCGCGCTGGTGGCGGACCTGCTGTCGCACGAATTCGTCGTCGCGTTGCGGGCCAAGGGGCTGACCAAGCTCCGCGTCCTCGCGCACGTCGCCAAGAATGCGGCGCCGACCACGATCGCCGTGACGGGGCTGCAATTCGGCTACCTGCTGGGCGGCTCGATCCTGATCGAGACGGTGTTCTCGTGGCCCGGGACCGGCTTGCTGCTCAATTCCGCAATCTTCCAGCGCGACCTTCCGCTGTTGCAGGGCACGATCCTCGTGCTCGCGCTGTTCTTCGTCTTTCTCAACCTGATCGTCGACGTGATGCAGGCGGCGATCGATCCTCGCATCAAGCGGGCCTGACAATGAGCCCGCGTTCTTACCGCGACCATCATTCGAGACGCCGCCCTCGGCGGCTCCTCGGAACGAGGTCGGCACAAATCCCGCTGATGGTGAGGAGCCCGCGAAGCGGGCGTCTCGAACCATGAGCGCGGTCGCCGACGATCTCGTACGGATTGCGACCATCGAGAAGGCGCGCGGCTACTGGACGACGGTCGCTCGGCGGCTGACGCGCGATCCGGTCAGCGTCGGCTGCGCCGCCGTGCTGATCCTGATCGCGCTCGCCGCGCTGCTGGCGCCTTACCTCGGCCTCGCGGACCCCTACCAGGGCAGCATGATCCGCCGGCTGCGCCCGATCGGCACGCCCGGCTACCCGCTCGGGACCGACGAACTCGGCCGCGACATGCTGGCGCGGCTGATTTACGGCGGGCGCCTGTCGCTCGTTCTCGGGCTGCTCCCGGTCGTCCTCGCCTTCATCATCGGCACCACGTTCGGCGTGATCGCTGGCTATGTCGGCGGCTTTGTCAACCAGGCGATCATGCGCACGGTCGACGTCTTCTATGCCTTTCCGTCGGTGCTGCTGGCGATCGCAATCTCGGGTGCGCTCGGCGCCGGCATCGTCAACAGCCTGCTGTCGCTAACCATCGTGTTCATTCCGCCGATCACCCGCGTCGCCGAAAGCGTGACCACGAGCGTGCGCGGGCTCGATTTCGTCGATGCGGCCCGCGCCTCCGGCGCGGGTCCCCTGACCATCATGCGGGTGCACGTGCTCGGCAACGTGCTCGGGCCGATCTTCGTCTACTCGACCAGCTTGATCAGCGTGTGCATGATCCTGGCGGCGGGACTGTCCTTCCTTGGCCTCGGCACCAAGCCGCCGGAACCGGAATGGGGCCTGATGCTCAACACCCTGCGAACCGCGATCTATGTCAACCCGTGGGTCGCGGCGTTGCCGGGCGCGATGATCTTCGCGGTCTCGATCTGCTTCAACCTGTTGAGCGACGGAATGCGGAGCGCGATGGATGTCCGAAGCTGAGGTACTTTCCCCGGTCGCCGACCGCGGCGGTACGCAGCAGCCGTTGCTGGCGGTCCGCGGCCTGAGCAAGCATTTCACCGTGCGCGGCGGCCTGATCGGCCGTGCCGGGGTGGTGCGAGCCGTCGACGACGTCAGTTTCACGGTCGACAAGGGCGAGGTGCTCGGCATCGTCGGCGAGTCCGGCTGCGGCAAATCGACGACCGCCCGGCTCGTGATTGGCCTGATCGCCGCCGACGCGGGCGAGATCGTGCTCGACGGGGAACTGGTCGGCGGCGCGGTCTCGTTGCGCGAGCTGCGCCGTCGGGTGCAAATGGTGTTCCAGGACAGCTACGCCTCGCTCAATCCGCGCCTGACGATCGAGGATACCGTCGCCTTCGGCCCGAAAGTGCACGGCCTTGCGCCGGCCGAGGCGCGGGCGCGCGCCCACGATCTGCTGCGCAAGGTCGGACTCGAGCCCGGGCTGTTTGCCGATCGGTACCCGCACGAGCTCTCGGGCGGGCAACGCCAGCGCGTCAACATCGCGCGCGCGCTCGCGCTCAGCCCCCGGCTGGTGCTGCTGGACGAGGCGGTGTCGGCGCTCGACAAATCGGTCGAGGCCCAGGTGCTCAACCTGCTGCTCGATCTCAAGGACGAGCTGGCGCTCACTTACGTCTTCATCTCGCACGATCTCAACGTCGTGCGCTTCATCAGCGACCGCGTCATCGTGATGTATCTCGGTGAAGTCGTCGAGTCGGGGCCGGTCGAGACGCTGTGGGCGGATGCGCGCCATCCCTATACGCGGGCGCTGCTTGCGGCGATGCCCTCGCTCGATCCGGCACGGCGCACCGAGCAGGCGCCGATCTCCGGCGATCCGCCCAACCCGATCGACCCGCCGTCCGGATGCCGCTTCCACACCCGTTGCCCATTTGCGGAGGCGGTCTGCAGCGCGCGCAGCCCGGCGCTCATTGCGACCGGCAACGATCGCCATACGGCAGCCTGCCACATGGTCGATCCGGCGTCCGGACATAGCCGCGCGGGCAGCAGCCCAACAGCGATGGAGACGATGCATGCCTGACGAGGTCGCAGCCGAGCGCATTGCAGCCCTGGCAGCCGCCGCGCGCGTGCCGCTCGAAGTGGCGTCGGCAGCGCGGGTCGCCCGGTCGGTCACGCCGACGGTCGGCCGCCTGGCCGACGCGCCGATCGAGTTTCCATTCGAGACTGAGCCTGCAAGCTTCGTCGTCGTGCAGCAGCGGGAGCGAAACCGATGACGCCGGTCGCCGCACGCGCCGTGAAGATCGCCGAGCCGGCGCAACTGACCCTCACCGATCTCGCCGCAGCAATCCGCGAGCGCCGGCTGTCCTCGGTTGAGGTAACGCGCTCGCTGCTGGAGCGGATCGAGCGCTGGCAGCCGGCGTTGAACGCCTTTGTCAGCATCGAAGCCGAGGACGCGCTCGCCGCCGCCAGGGCATCCGATGAGGCCCTTGCACGCGGGCAGGCGAGGGGACCCCTGCACGGAGTGCCGCTCGCCCACAAGGACATGTACTATTCCGCCGGCAAGCCCGCGGGGTGCGGCTCCAAGGTGCGGGAAGGCTGGATCGCGCCGGCGACCGCGACCGCGGTCGGCCGGCTCGAAGCCGCCGGCTCTTTCCGGCTGGGTGCGCTGCACATGGCCGAATTCGCCTACGGGCCGACCGGCCACAACAGCCATCTCGGCAATGCGTGCAATCCGTGGGACCGGCAGCGCGTGACCGGCGGCTCGTCTTCCGGCTCAGGTGCGGCGGTCGCCGCGCGGCTGGTGCCGGCCGCGCTCGGCTCCGACACCGGCGGCTCGATTCGACTGCCCGCGCATTTCTGCGGCGTGACCGGCTTCAAGCCGACCAACAACCGGGTCAGCCGCGCCAATGCGATGCCGCTGTCGTTCACGCTCGACACGGTCGGACCGCTGGCGCAGACCGCCGAGGATTGCGCATTGATCCTCGCGACGATTGCCGGTCCGGACCCGCTCGATCCAACGACCGCGGCCGCGCCTTCGTGGAACGAGGCGCGCGCCGCCGTTTCGCCGAAAGGTCTGAAGATCGGCGTGCCGACCCGGTTCTACGTCGACGATCTCGAGCCTGACGTCGCCGCTGCCCTCGACGCCACCATCAAGACGCTCGAGTCGCTCGGTGCCCGCGTGATCAAGGTCGATCTGCCCGATCAGACGCGGGTGAGTGCGGCTGCCCTCGTGGTGCTGGCCGTCGAGGCGACCAGCTATCACGCGCCATGGCTGCGCACCCGCGCCGCCGACTACGGCCCGCAGGTACACGCGCGGCTGGAGAACGGGCTTGCGTACAGCGCGGTCGAGTACCTCGAAGCGCTGCGCTGGCGCGGTCCAGCACTTGCCGCGCATCTCGAGGCTCTGGGCGACGTCGATGTGGTGCTTGCCCCGGCCTCGCGCGCGGCTGCGCCCACGATCGCGGAGACCGACGTCGGCGGGGGTCCGAGCGCCGAGGCGGTCATTGTTGCCCTGACCCGCTTCATGCGACCTGTGAATTACCTCGGTCTGCCGGTGCTGAGCGTGCCGGCAGGCCAGTCGAAGCAGAATCTTCCGATCGGCATGCAGCTGATCGGGCGACCGTTCGGCGACGAGCTGCTTGCCGCCCTCGGGGTCGCGTTCCAAGCGGCGACCGACCACCACGCGAGAATGCCGACGTTGCCATGACGCCGATTGTCCAGGTCCGCGACCTGCACGTGCGCTTTAAGGGCGAGCGCACGGTCTATGCGGTCAATGGCGTCGACATCACGCTGCATCAGGGCGAGGTTCTCGGATTGCTGGGCGAGTCGGGCTCCGGCAAGAGCGTGACCTTGCGGGCGCTGCTGCGGATGCTGCCGCCGCGCCGCGCCGAGATCAGGGGCTCGATCCAAATCGCCGGGCAGGACGTGCTGGCGCTCGATGACGTGGCGCTGGAGGATATGCGCGGCGGCGTCGTCTCGATGATCTTCCAGGAGCCGATGTTGGCGCTCGATCCGGTCTACACCATCGGCGAGCAGATCGCCGAGACGGTGGTCCGCCACCTCGGCGTCACCCGGGCCGCGGCCCGCAAGCGGGCGCTGGAGATGCTGGAGAGCGTACGCATTCCGTCGGCACGACGGCGGCTCGACGCCTACCCGCATGAGATGTCCGGCGGCATGCGTCAACGCGCCATGATCGCCCTGGCACTGTCGTGCAATCCCAAAGTCCTGCTCGCGGACGAGCCGACGACGGCGCTCGACGCCACCGTGCAGATCCAGATCCTGCTGCTGCTGCGCGAGCTGCAGCGCGAGCTCGGCATGGCGGTGATCTTCGTCACCCACGACATCGGCGTGGCGGTTGAGATTTCCGACCGCATCGCGGTCATGTACGCCGGCCGCATCGTGGAGACCGGGACACTGCGCGAGGTGGTCTCGACGCCGGCGCATCCATACACGCGCGGGCTTTTGGCATCGACTGTGCACGGCGCGCGCCGCGGCACGCGGCTGGAGGCGATCTCCGGCGCCCCGCCACGGCTCGACCGCCTGCCCAAGGGGTGCGCTTTCGCCCCGCGCTGCAGCCTCGCCGAGCGCGTCTGCCAAGACGACGAAATCCCGGTGGTGGCTCTCGCTCCCGGACGCGGTGCGCGCTGCGTGAAGCTTGCGGCAGCCGCACCGGCGCCCGCATGAGCGTCGGGTTAGACTTTTCGACGCGCCGCCGGCCCAGCTTCACGTTGCCCGCCGCGGCATGCGACGCGCACTGCCACGTATTCGGCCCGGCGGCGCGCTTTCCCTACGCGCCAAACCGTCGCTACACCCCGGAGGACGCGCCGAAAGAGACGCTGGCGGCCTTGCATGCCCATCTTGGCGTTGCGCGCGCCGTGATCGTGCAGGCGAGCGCTCACGGCAGCGACAACCGGGCCATGCTGGACGCGATCGGGGCCAATCCCGCGCGCATTCGCGGGGTCGCGATCGTCGACGGCAGCGAGAGCGACGCCGACCTCGAAACCCTGGACCGCGGCGGCGTGCGCGGGGTGCGGTTCAACTTCGTGCGCCATCTCGGCGGGGCGCCGGATCCCGTGGTGTTCCAACGCATGCTCGGCCGCATTAAGCCGTTGGGCTGGCACGTCGTGCTGCACCTCGATGCCGCCGATATCGTGCCGCTGAGCGACATGATCCGCGGACTGCCGGTGCCGTTCGTGATCGACCACATGGGACGGGTCGATTCCTCTCTGGGGGTCGAGCAGCCGGCGTTCCGTGCCCTGCTCGATCTCGCCGGAATGGAGCAGTGCTGGATCAAGGTGTCCGGCTCCGAGCGGATCTCGCGCCAGCCCTACGATGCCGCGTTGCCGCTTGCGCGCGCACTCCTGCGCGCCGCGCCGCAGCGCGTCCTGTGGGGCACCGACTTCCCACATCCCAACCTCGCCGAGCCGGCGGACGAGGCGGATCTCGTCGATCTGATCCCGAAATTCGCCCCGACTGGAGCGGAGCAGCACCGCCTGCTGGTCGAAAATCCGGCGAAGCTCTACGGCTTCGCCGTGCCGGAATGAGGTCAGATGAACGAAATGACGCATCGCCGCCACTTCGCCGCACAAACAGGCTTGGCGATCCTGTTCGCCGGGCTGGCAACCTTGCCGCCGGCGACGTCGCCGGCGCAAGCGCAACAGAACTATCCCAACCGCCCGGTGCGCCTCATCATTCCGTTTGGGCCGGGTGGCATCGCCGACATCACGTCGCGGCTGGTTGCCGAACGCCTCGGCGAGCGGCTGGGCCAGCGGTTCGTGATCGAGAACCAGCCCGGCGCGGGCGGCGTCACCGCGGCTCGCTCGGCGCTCGCGGCGCCGCCCGACGGCTATACGCTGGCGCTGCTCACCAACGGGACGGCGGTCAGCGTTCCGTTGTTCAAGAGCCTGCCGTTCGATCCGCGGACCGACTTCGTACCGGTGTCGAGCTTTGCGTATTTCGATTTCGTGTTCGCGACCAATGCGGAGCGGCGCTATCAGTCGCTGGCCGAGGTGATCGCGGCGGCGCGCGAGCGGCCGGGCGCGCTCAATATCGGCACCATCAACGTGGGCAGCAGCCAGAACCTCTCCGCCGAGCTGTTCAAGTCGACGGCCGGCGTCACCATGACCATCGTACCGTACCGCACCACGCCGGAAGTCTTGGTGGCGTTGCTGCGCAATGACATCGATCTGATGATCGAGAATTTCGCCGCGCTGAAATCGCCGCTTGCGGAAGGGAAGATCCGCGCCGTCGCTACCTCCGGGTCGGCGCGCTCGCCGGTGCTGCCCGACGCCCCGACGGTCAAGGAAGCCGGAGTGGCGGAGTTCGAAGTTAATTCCTGGAACGGGCTGTTCGCTCCCGCCAGGACACCGCCGGAAATCGTCAGCGTGCTCAACACCGCGCTACGCGAGGTCCTCGGTGCCCCCGATCTCAAGCAGCGTTTCTTAGAGCTCGGCGTCGAAGCCAGAGCCAGTTCACCGGAAGAGATCGGCGCGCGGCTGCGTGGCGATATCGAGAAATGGACCGAGGTGATCGCGCGCGCGGGCATCCAGCGGCAATGAGCTTGGTTTTGCTCGAAGCGGGAGAGGGGCCGGTCAGCGGCCCATCACGCGGCAAAAATCCTCGAACAATTCGTCGACGGCGAAGCGGCGCGGAATCAGGCGCTGCTCTGCCGCATAGTCGATGATCAGCTCCAAGGCGGCGCGGTTCGGCTCGACGCCGAACGGCGTGAGATCGACACCGGTTGTCGGGGGCGCCGTCTCCTTGCCGCGCAGCAACAGGCCGTAGACCCCGCGCACCAGCTCCGGGCGACAGGTCGCGAGCGCCTTGGTTGCCACAACCAGGTGGTTCACCGGCACGCAGCCGTGCCGCCGGTACCATGCCTGCGCGGCGGTTTCGGGATCCGGAATGACGCTGCGGATGCGCGGGTCGTCCGGCAGCTCGGCGCCGTAGATCGCGGCGTCGAGCTCCCCGGAAAGCAGCATTGTGGTCAAATCCTTGTCGCTCGTCACGCGCTGTACGCCCGGCGGATCGTGGTACTCGGCGACGTGCGCGTCCTCGAACGTCACCCACTGCACGCGGCCGAGATCGACCCCGTAGTCATGCTGCAGGATGCCGCGCAACCACACGCCCGTGGTCTGCGAATAGGCGCGAACGCCCACCCGGCGCCCGGCGAGTTGTTCCGGCCGCAGGGCCGCGCGGTCGGCATTATGCACCAGGCAATGGTGCTGGAACCGCCCCAGCATGACCGCGGGCAGCAGCACCAACGGTTTGCCGTGCGCCTTGGCCTGTAGGAACGTCACGATCGCCATCTCGCAGACGTCGTAAGCAAGCTCCCGCACCATCGGCTTGAACGCCTTGTGGGTGGGCTTGATATCGGCGAATTCGAGCGCGACCTCGGGCGATCCGATCTCCCCCCGCTTCAGGGGGGCCGTGTGCGGATACGTGCCGAGCACGGTTCGCAGGGTCGCGACTTGCGGGTCCAATGTCATCCTCGCCCTCGCACGCTCGCTGCCGCCGGCGCCACGCCTGCGGCCGGTGGAAGGCGGGCCCACCGCCACCATCGTCACGTCGCCGTGCCATGTTTACCGCAGTACGGGTTCCGGCGGCCAGGAAGATTCGCTAGTTTGGCGGTCGACACCCGCGCAAAGCTTGCGCATCCTTGGGAGGAAACGATGGCGTTCTTGAAGACTGCCGTGGCGGCCGTCGTGGCCGCGATGCTGGGTGCACCCGCGGTCGGCGCCCAGGACACGGTCAAGGTCGGGCTGATCTTGCCGATGACCGGACCGTTCACCTCGACGGGCAAGCAGATCGAGGCGGCCGCACGGCTCTACATCGCGCAGAACGGCAGCACCGTCGCCGGCAAGAAGGTCGAGGTGATCCTCAAGGACGACGGCGGCAACGCGGACGCGACCCGACGCCTCGCGCAGGAGCTCCTGGTCAACGACAAGGTGAATTTTCTCGCCGGCTTCGGCCTGACCCCGCTGGCGCTGGCGGTCGCGCCGCTGGCCACGCAGGCCAAGGTGCCGGAGGTCGTGATGGCGGCCGGCACCTCGATCATCACCGAGCGCTCCCCCTATATCGTGCGCACCAGTTTCACGGTTCCGCAGTCATGCGTGATCGTCGCCGATTGGGCGGCCAAGAACAATATCAAGAAGGTCGTGACCATCGTCACCGACTATGCCCCCGGCCATGATGCCGAGAAATCCTTCAAGGATCGGTTCGTCGAGGTCGGCGGCCAAGTCATCAGCGAACTGCGCGTGCCGCTGCAGAATCCTGATTTCGCGCCATTCCTGCAGCGAGCTGCCGATGCCAAGCCGGATGCGCTGTTCGTGTTCGTGCCTTCGGGGGTCGGCGCGATCGTGATGAAACAATTCATCGAGCGCGGCCTCGACAAGGCCGGCATGAAGCTGATCGGGCCCGGCGATATCACGGACGACGATATCCTCAACGGGCTCGGCGACGCCGCCCTCGGCGTCATTACGGCCCACTTCTATGCGACCGCGCATCCATCGGAGAAAAACAAGGCTTACGTCGAAGCCTTCACCAAGGCCAATCCCGGCATGCGACCGAACTTCATGTCGGTGGGCGGCTACGACGGCATGCACCTGATCTACGAGGCCTTGAAGAAGACCAACGGCGCGACCGAGGGCGACGCGCTGATCAACGCCATGAAGGGCATGAAATGGGAAAGCCCGCGCGGTCCCATTTCAATCGATCCGGAAACCCGGGACATCGTGCAGAACATCTACGTGCGCAAGGTCGAGAAAGTCGGCGGCGAATTGCACAATGTCGAGTTCGCGACCTTCGAGGCGGTGAAGGATCCCGTCAAGGCCGCGAAGAAGTAGCGTCTTGATAAACCCGGGCCCGGCGGCAGGCTCCATTCCCCGCCCTCGTGGGCGAGAGATAACGCGCGCCTGTCCATGCTGACGATCCTGTTCGACGGCATTGCCTACGGCATGCTGCTGTTCGTGCTGGCGTGCGGGCTGTCCGTCACGCTCGGGTTGATGAATTTCGTCAACCTTGCGCACGGCGCCTTCGCGATGGCGGGCGGCTACATCACGGTCGTGCTGGTGAACCGGCTCGGCGTGCCGTTCTTCGCCTCGCTTCCGCTCGCCTTCGTTGCCAGCGCGCTGATCGGCGCGATCCTGGAGCGCACGCTTTATGTCCACGTCTACACGCGCAGCCACCTCGACCAAGTCCTGTTCACGATCGGCCTGGTGTTCATGGCGGTGGCGGCGGTCGACTACGTCATGGGATCGCAGCAGCAGTTTGTCGCGATCCCCAGCTACCTGCAGGGCCAGATCAACGTCCTGGGCGTCGGTGTCGGCCGCTACCGCCTGCTCATCATCGCGATCTGCGGCGCGCTCGCCCTCACCCTGCAACTGATCCTCTCGCGCACCCGGTTCGGCAGCCGGCTGCGTGCCGCGGTCGACGATCCGCGGGTCGCGCGCGGGCTCGGCATCAATGTCACCGGCGTTTTTTCCATCACGTTCGCGGTCGGATCGGGTCTCGCCGGGCTTGGCGGGGCGCTCGGCGCCGAGATCCTCGGCCTCGATCCAAATTTTCCGTTGAAATACATGATCTACTTCCTGATCGTCGTGACCGTCGGCGGCACGTCCAGCCTGACCGGACCGTTCCTCGCCTCGCTCCTGCTCGGCATCGGCGACGTTGCCGGCAAGTACTACGTGCCGAGGCTCGGCGCATTCGTGATCTACACCATCATGATCGTGATCTTGATCTGGCGGCCGCATGGCCTGTTCACCCGCGGCGTCACGCGATGAGCGACCGGCCGGCCGATCCATTGCACCCCATGACGGCACCGCTGGCAGCCCGGGGGCGCTGGCGATTGCCGGAGCTCGCGTTTTGGGCAGTGGCGCTCGCCAGCGTGTTTCTGCTGCCTGGGCGGCATCTCATCCTGACCGAGATCGCGATCCTTGCATTGTTCGCCCTCTCGCTCGATCTGATCCTGGGCTATGCCGGGATCATCTCGCTTGGACACGCCGCCTATTTCGGCTTCGGTGCGTACTGCGCCGGCCTCCTGGCCAAGCATGAGATCATCACGGAGCCGGTGACGGCGCTCGTGGTTTCGACGGTCGCCTCCGCTGCCGTCGGCCTGGTGACGAGTTTCTTGGTCCTGCGCGGGTCCGACTTGAGCCGCCTGATGGTCACGCTCGGCCTCGCCATGGTGTTGCGCGAGATCGCCAACAAGGCGGACTGGCTGACCGGCGGTGCCGACGGCCTGCAGGGCGTCATCATGGCGCCGATACTCGGCCTGTTCGCGTTCGATATCACCGGCCACGTGGCCTATGTCTACTGCCTGTCGGTGCTGTTCATCCTGTTCCTTGGCGCGCGCCGCCTGGTGCACTCGCCGTTCGGCTTATCGCTGCGCGCAATCAAGGGCAACGCGCTGCGGGCCTGGACCGTTGGGGTCCCGGTCAATGGCCGTCTCGTCGCCATCTACACAATCGCGGCCGGCTATGCGGGTTGCGCCGGCGCACTGCTCACGCAAACGACGTCGTTTGCCTCGCTCGATGTGCTCTCGTTCGAGCGCTCGGCGGATCTGCTGCTGGTGCTGATCATCGGCGGCACAGGTTATCTTTACGGCGGCTTGATCGGCGCCATCGTCTTCAAGCTGATGCAGGACTGGCTTGCCAACCTCACGCCGCAATACTGGCAGTTCTGGGTCGGCCTCGTCCTGGTTTTCATCGTCCTGGTTGGTCGCGAACGCATGGCCGCCTGGACCGCTCCGGTACGTTCCGTCTTCGCCTGGACCGAGCGACGCCTGGGCTTCGTGCGCGATGCAGGCGCCGTTTCGCGCCCCGAAGGATCGTGAGCCATGCCGGCCGCGCTGGAGACGGTGAACCTTGGCAAGCGGTTCGGTGGCATCGTCGCCGCCAGCGCGCTTTCGCTGCGCGTCGAGCAGGGTTCGCGGCACGCGTTGATCGGGCCGAACGGCGCCGGCAAAACCACGCTCATCAATCTGTTGACCGGCCTGTTGCGGCCGGATACCGGCCGCATCCTGCTGGCGGGGGAGGACATCACGGCACTGGCGCCGCATCAGCGGGTCAAGCGCGGCCTTGCGCGCACCTTCCAGATCAACCAGCTGTTCGGCGACTTGACGCCGTACGAAACCATCGCCACCGCCGTCGCCGAGCGGTCGGGGAGGGGGGCGGACTGGTGGCGCACGGCCGGCCGCGACACCGATGTCGCGCGGGAGATCGTGAAGATCCTCCAGCGCTTCCGCATCGATGACGTCATGCATGCGCGCACCGCCGTGCTGCCGTATGGCAAGCAGCGGCTGCTCGAGATCGCGGTGGCGATCGCCTGCCGGCCGCGCGTGCTTCTGCTCGATGAACCGGCCGCCGGCGTGCCGGAGGCCGAGCGGCAGGACCTCTTGGACATCATCGCTGAGCTGCCGGCAGACGTCACCGTGCTGCTGGTCGAGCACGACATGAACCTGGTGTTCTCGTTCGCAGAGCGGATCTCGGTTCTGGTCAACGGGGCGCTGTTCGTCGAAGGCGCGCCCGACGAGGTGGCGTCCGACCCACGCGTCAAGGCAGCTTATCTGGGCGAGGAGGCGCATGCCTGAGCTGTTGACGATCGAGCGGCTGACCGCGGGGTACGGCGAGGCCGTCGCCATCGCCGACATCTCGCTGGCGGTGGGGGAAGGCGAGGCGCTGGCGCTGCTCGGCCGCAACGGAATGGGAAAGACGACGCTGGTCAACACGGTCGTCGGCGTCACCCGGCGGTTTGCCGGCGTCATCCGTCTTGACGGCCGAGACATCACAGCTTTGCGGCCGGACCAGCGGGCGCATTCGGGCATCGGCTGGGTGCCGCAGGAGCGGAACATTTTTCGCTCGCTCACGGTCGAGGAGAACCTGACCGCCGTGGCGCGGCCGGGGTCGTGGACCACGACCAAGGTTTATGCGCTGTTCCCGCGCCTGCGCGAGCGGCGCGGCAATCTCGGCCATCAGCTTTCCGGCGGCGAGCAGCAGATGCTGGCGGTCGCCCGCGCACTGGTGCTCAATCCCCGCATCATGCTGCTCGACGAGCCGCTCGAGGGGCTCGCCCCAATCCTGGTCGAGGAATTGCTGGCGGCGCTGCGCCAGGTGATCCGCGGCGAAGGCACCTCCGCGATCCTGGTCGAGCAGAACGCACAAAAGATCCTTGGCGTCACCGACCGCGCGGTGATCCTGGAGAAGGGCAGCATCGTGCATCAAGGCGACAGCGCCGCGCTGAAAAGCGACCGCGCCATTCTCGAAAAGCATCTCGGCGTCGTAGATACGCGGCCGCGTCGAGCACATCGCGCACCGGGCGCGGCCCGGTGAACCGCCGTGGAAGGGCACATCAGCAAGCGTGCAGCAGGCCGAAGGGCTACCGGAGCGCGCGACCCGGAGCGCACGCGGGCCGCCATCCTCGCGGCGGCAACCGCCGAATTCACCGCCAAGGGACTAAACGGCGCGCGGGTCGACGACATCGCGCGCCGCGCCGGCATCAACAAGCGGATGATCTATCACTATTTCGGCGACAAGGCGGGCCTCTACCTCGCCGTCCTGGAATCGACCTATGCGGCGATCCGCACCGCCGAGATCGGCTTGAACCTCGCCGCCCGCGCGCCAGTCGAAGGCATGCGCGAGCTGGTCGCGTTCACCTGGAACTATTTCCTTGCGCATCCGGAATTCTTGAGCCTGCTTGCGACCGAGAATCTGCACCGCGCCCGTTACCTCAAGCAGTCGCGGCGCATCCGTGAGCTGCACTCGCCGCTTGTGGGCACGATCTCGGAGCTGCTCGCGCGCGGGGTCAAGGCCGGCCTGTTCCGCGCCGGTGTCGATCCGGTGCAGCTTTACATCACCATTGCGTCGCTCGGCTTCTTCTACATGTCGAACCGACACACGCTGTCGACCGTCTTTGGTCGCGACCTGGGCGCGGCGGACCAATTGCGAGCGCGAGCCGAGCACATCGCCGATGTCGTACTTTCCTACCTGCGCCGGTGACGCGGCATGGCCGCATCGATGACAGCTGAGGGGTAGCGATGCCACGGATCTTCCTCACCCACATTCCGGAGATGCTGGAGAACTATTACGGCGACCGGGCCGTGAGTGCGCTGCGCGAGCTCGGAGAGGTGCGTTTCAATCCGGGTACCGATGTGCTCGATGCCGGCACGCTGGCGGACGCCGCGCGCGGCTGCGACATCATCGTGTCCGACCGGCAAACGGCAGGTCCGGCGGAGTTCTTTGCGCGGGCCCCGGACGTTGTGGCATTCCTGCGGTGTGCGATCGACATCCGCAACATCGACGTTGCGGCCGCCAGCGCGGCCGGGGTGCTGGTCACCCAGGCGACCGCGGGGTTCCTGGCGTCGGTATCCGAGGTCGCCATCGGCTTCATGGTCGATCTCGGCCGCGGCGTGACGGGTTCGACGCTTGCGTACCGCGCTGACCAAGAGCCTGAGATCCGGATGGGTCGGCAGTTGAGCGGCGCGACCGTCGGCATCATCGGATACGGGCAGATCGGCGCCTATCTGGCGCCGATCTGTGCCGCGCTCGGCATGAAGGTGTTGATCACCGATCCGTTCAAGCGGGTCAACGATCCGACCTTCGAGCAGGTCGAGCTTGATGCGCTGCTGGAGCGCTCCGATTTCGTGGTCTGCCTCGCGACCGCCAACGAGCAGACCGAAAACCTGATGAACGCCGACGCGTTCGCGCGCATGAAGCGCTCGGCGTTCTTCGTCAACATGTCGCGCGGCAACCTGGTCGACGAGGAGGCGCTCGAGCGCGCGCTCGACCAAGGCCGCATCGCCGGGGCCGCCATGGATGTCGGCCGCGCGCCCGATCAGCGGCCGTCGCCGCATCTCGCGCGTCGCCCCGATGTCATCGCGACGCCGCACATCGCCGGCCTCACGCCCGAGGCGGCCGAGCATCAGGCGTTCGATACCGTCAAACAGGTGCGCGCGCTCGTCACCGGCCAGGTGCCGCCCGGCGCCGTCAACGCCCCGGCCGCCCACCGGCTCAAGCGGATCGGCGTATCGGTGTGAACCCCTTGCGGCCTTGACCGTTGCGGCGCTTCATGCACTTGTAACTAGATGGTTACTTGACGGTGGATGGCGAGTGGCGAGAAGCGCCAACCGCTCGCCACTCGCCGGGCACTCGTCGCCATTCGCTACTCGCCATTCGCTTCTGGGAGAGGATCGTTGGCCACGCATCGGTTGGGCATCGTCATGCACGGCGTGACCGGCCGCATGGGGCTGAATCAGCACCTGGTCCGTTCCATCGTGGCAATCCGCGCCGAGGGCGGGGTCGTGCTCCCGAATGGCGACCGGGTGATGCCGGACCCGGTTCTGGTTGGGCGCAACGCCGAAAAGGTTGCGGCGCTCGGACGCCAGTACGGCATCGAGCGGACAACGGCCGATCTCGATGCCGCCCTCGCGGATGAGCGCGACACGATGTTCTTCGATGCCGCGACGACGCAGATGCGCGCCGATCTGGTGACGCGCGCGATCGCAGCCGGCAAGCACGTCTATTGCGAAAAGCCGGTTGCCGACGCGCTCGACAAGGCGGTGGGGCTGGCGAAGCGCGCCAAGCAGCGCGGCATCAAGCACGGCGTGGTGCAGGACAAGCTGTTCCTGCCGGGCCTGCGCAAGATCGCGATGCTGCGCGACGCGGGCTTCTTCGGCCGACTGCTCTCGGTGCGCGGCGAATTCGGCTACTGGGTGTTCGAAGGCGACTGGGGTCAGCCGGCGCAGCGCCCGAGCTGGAATTACAAGAAAGCGGAGGGCGGCGGCATCATTCTCGACATGCTGTGCCACTGGCGGTACGTGCTCGATAACCTGTTCGGCGCGGTGAAGGCGGTGAGCTGCCGCGGTGCTACCCATATCCCGCAGCGCGTCGACGAGCACGGCAACAAGTATGCGGCAGACACGGACGACGCAGCCTACGCGACCTTCGAGCTGGAAGGCGGCGTCGTCGCCCAGATCAACTCGTCGTGGTGCGTGCGGCTGCGGCGCGACGACCTCGTCACGTTCCAGGCCGACGGCACCCACGGCTCGGCGGTCGCCGGCCTGACGCGCTGCTGGACGCAGGCGCGCGTCAACACGCCGCGGCCGGTGTGGAACCCGGACGTTCCGCAAACCATGGATTTTCGTTCCCAATGGGACGAGGTTCCGGACAACGTTCCATACGACAATGCGTTCAAGGTGCAGTGGGAGGATTTCATCCGTCATGTGGTCGCGGGAACGCCGTGGAAGTATGATCTCGTCGAGGGTGCCAAGGGCGTGCAGCTGGCCGAGCTCGGCCTCGAGAGCTGGGCTCAGCGGCGCTGGCTTGAGGTGCCCCCGTTGGAGATTTGATGTACCGACAGATCCGCCGGGAAGCGCGTCGCGCGCGTGCCGCCCTGCGCCCGGGACACCGACGAGGTAGGTGACTGTGCCGACGATTGCGCTTCCGACAGCCGCGCGAGCGTTCGAGCCGTACACTACCGGCGAGCCGATCGCGCTGCCGAACGGCGCGCCGCCAGCGTTCAACCGCGTCGCCTATGCGGCAGCGCATGTGGTCGGCGATCCGCTCGCCGATGTCGATCCATGGCTCGACGTCGCCGTCGATTGGGACCAGACCATCGCGTTCCGCCAATACCTCTGGGACCTGGGTCTGGGCGTGGCCGAAGCCATGGATACCGCCCAGCGCGGGATGGGGCTCGATTGGAACGGCGCCAAGGAGCTGATCCGCCGCGCGCTCGAGGCCGCGAAGGCGCGCCCGGGCGTCGACATCGCCTGCGGCGTCGGGACCGACCACCTCGTACCCGCGACTGGCGTCTCGACCGAGCAGGTCATCCGCGCCTACGAGGAGCAGATCGAGGCGATCGAAGCGATGGGCGGGCGCATCGTGCTGATGGCGAGCCGCGCGCTCGCCAAGGCGGCGCGGTCTCCCGACGACTATGTCCACGTCTACGGCCGCATCCTGCGGCAGGTGCGCGAGCCCGTGATCATCCATTGGCTCGGCGAGGTGTTCGATCCGGCACTCGAGGGTTACTGGGGCGCCCGCGATCACGTGGCCGCCACGGACACCTGCCTCGGCATTATCGAGGAGCATGCCGCCAAGGTCGATGGCATCAAGATCTCATTGCTGTCGAAGGAGAAGGAAATCGCCATGCGCCGCCGGCTGCCTGACGGCGTGCGGATGTATACCGGCGACGATTTCAACTACGCGGAGCTTATTGCCGGCGACGAGGACGGCTACTCGGATGCACTGCTCGGCATTTTCGACGGTATCGCACCGGCCGCCTCGGCCAGTCTCGCGCGCCTGGCCGCAGGCGACCTGCAAGGTTTCCACGGCATCCTCGAGCCCACGGTTCCGCTCAGCCGCCACATCTTCAAGGCGCCGACGCGCTTCTACAAGACCGGCCTCGTGTTCCTGGCCTGGCTCAACGGGTTGCAGGATCATTTCGTCATGGTAGGTGGGCAGGAGAGCGCGCGGTCGCTCATCCATCTCGCCGAGCTGTTCCGCTTGGCAGATAAAGCGCGCGTGCTGCACGATCCGGATCTCGCGGCGGCGCGGATGAAGGGATTGCTTGCGGTCCACGGGTTGGCGTGACCGCATTCCAAGTCAACCGTACAGCACGAAGCCGGGGTAGGCTCGCACGATCAACTGGAGGAAAGTCATGATGCGCATTTCCGTGCTGGCGGGCGTGGCCGCTTTCGCGTTCGCCGCGACCGGGGCTCAGGCTCAGCAGTATCCGTGGAAGCCGGACAAGCCGATCACCATCATCGTACCGTGGTCCGCCGGCGGCTCGACCGACCAGGTCACCCGCATCACGGCAGCGGAACTCGAGAAGACGCTCGGGCAGAAGATCGTGGTCGTCAACCAGCCGGGCGCATCCGGCTCGATCGGAACCCGCAACGCCATGCAGGCGCCCGCCGACGGCTACACCTGGACCGCCGGCGCCGCCAAGGATCTCGGCACCTATATCGTCAGCGGCCTGCTCGACACCCGGGTCGGCGACTGGCGCCTCTATCTCAACGTCGCCAACGTCTCGGTGCTCGGCGCCAATCCGAACACGCCGTACAAGAGTGCGCAGGACGTCGTGAACGCGATGAAGGCGAAGCCCGGGCAGGTCTCGGTCGCGACCGCCGGCGTCAATTCATCCGGCCACTACGGCATCGAGGCGCTCACCCGCGCACTCGGCCTGACCTACAAGCACGTCTCCTACGACGGCGGAAATCCTGCCGTCATCGCCACGGTCGCGGGCGAAACCGAGATCACCACGCAGCTTGCGGTCGAGCAGGCGCAGATGATCCGCGGCAAGCGGCTCAAGCCGTTGGCGGTGCTGTCCGACAAACCGCTCGAGCTTGAAGGCTACGGCACCATTCCGCCAGTCACCGCATCGGTCAGCGGGTTCAAACCGGATACCAACTATTTCGGCATCTTCGTTCCCAAGGGCGTTCCCGAGCCGGTGCTCAAGACGCTCGACATGCTGTGGGAAAACGTCGTGATGAAGTCCGAGGCGCTGCAGAAGTATGCGGTCGCCAACGGCGCCCTGTACGCGCCCTCCTATGGCGACGCCGCGCTCAATGCTGCCTTGCCCGCGATCCAGAACACCGCATGGCTGCTGCAGGAGGCGGGCAAGGCCAAGGTATCGCCTGATACAGTCGGCATCGCGAAACCTTAGAAGCGGAGCGACACGCGCGCCGACATGGATAGCGCCCGCCTGCTGTCCGCCGACCGTATGGGCGGCCTGATCTGGTTCGTATTCGGCGCCGCGATCGTCTACGGCTCCTGGACGATGGACCGGCTGGAGGCGCAAAACGTTCCTCCGGTGACCGCCCCCGGCCTGGTTCCCGGCCTGCTGGGGGCAGGCATTGTCGCTTTCGCCCTGGTCCTGCTGCTGCGCGCGCCGGCCGCGCCGGCCACCGAGGCGGCCCCCACGGCAGAAGTGATAGTCGACGTGGCCGCGCCTGCGCAGGGCTTTCACTGGAAACGGGTCGCCGTCAGCTGGGCACTCTGCTTGACTTATGGGGCCGTGCTGCTCGGCCGCGGCGTGCACTACGGCCCGCTCACCGCCGGCTTTTTGTTCCTGCACATTCTGCTGCTGGACGAGACCGAGCAGGTGCCGGCGCGCCTGACCTGGCGCCGGCTTGTCATCGCCGCCGTCATGGCGACGGCGGTCGCGACGGCCGTGGCGCTGGTGTTTCAGTATGTCTTTCTTGTTCGCCTGCCCTGAGGCCGAAGATGTTCGACGGCCTCTACATGTTCGGCACGGCGGTCATTGGATATCTCACGCCGACCTCGCTTGCGCTCGCGATCGGCGCGACCTTGCTCGGCCTGCTCGCCGGCTGCATGCCGGGCTTGAGCGCGACGCTGGTGATCACGCTGCTCACCACGCTGACCCTCAGGATGCAGCCCAACCAGGCGATCCTGGTGCTGGTCTGCGCCTACAACGGCGCGATCTATGGCGGAAGCCGCACCGCCATCCTGCTCAACATCCCGGGCACGGCGGCGAATGCCGCTGCCTGCATCGACGGCTACGCCTTGGCCCGGCAGGGGCAGGCCGGGCGCGCCATGGGCATCGCCACGACCGGCTCGGTCGTCGGTACGCTGTTTGGGCTTGTCTGCCTGGCACTGTTTACTCCGATGCTCGGCGAGATCGCATTGAGTTTCGGCGCTTTCGAATTCTTCTGGCTCGCGCTGCTGGGCGTGGTCACGTCCGGCAACATCGTCGCCTCCGGTCCGATCAAAGGCTGGCTGGCAGGCTTCCTCGGGCTGTTCGTCGCGTGCATCGGGCAGGAAGGTATGTACGCTTACGAGCGCTTCAGCTTCGGCAATGCCGATCTTGCCGGCGGTTTCCAGCTCATCCCGGTTCTGGTCGGCGCCTTCGGATTTTCCGAGGTGCTGACGGTCATGAGTGAGCGCTTCGCGCGGCCGAAGCTCATGGATTTCGGCTCCCCGATACCCCGCATCATGGATGTGCTGAAGTATTGGCGCACGATCATCCGCTCCGGCGTGATCGGGGTCTGGGTCGGCATCCTGCCCGGCGTCGGCGAAGACATGGCCGCGTGGTCGTCCTACGCCACCGCCAAGCGGCTCAGCAAGGAGCCCGAGAAATACGGCAAGGGATCGATCGAAGGGCTGATGGCGGCGGAGACCGGTGACAATGCATCGGTGCCGGGCGGCATCATCCCGGCGCTCGCGTTGGCGATCCCGGGATCGGCGCCCTGTGCGGTGCTGCTCGCAGCCATGATCATCCACGGCGTGCAGGCCGGCCCCATGCTGATGGTCGAGCAGCCGCAGTTCGTCTACGACGTCGTGGCGATGGTGCTGTTTTCCACGCTCGGCATCCTGTTCTTCGGCTTGTTCTTCATCCGACCGCTGCTCAAGATCACGCAAGTCCCGCGCACATTGATGATGCCGATTATCTTCGTGCTGTGCGTGATCGGCTCCTACTCGCTGTCGTCGCGCCTGTTCGACGTGTGGACGATGCTCGGCTTCGGCGTCTTGACTTTCGTGATGCGCCGCTACGGCTATCCGGCCGCACCGTTCGTGCTTGGGCTCGTGCTCGGCGACATCCTCGACAAGAACCTGCGGCGCGGCCTCGTATTGAGCGACGGCGACCTGCTGCCGTTCGTCACCCGCCCGCTGAGTGCGATCCTGGCCATTCTAGTGGTGTGGACGTTCATTACCAACGTGCCGACGATCAACGCCGCCTTCATACGGCTGCGTACCCGGTTGACCGAACGGCTGTCGACTGCCGTTCGGCGCGGATGAGTGGAGCGTACGCACGTGCGGATCGCGCTTTGCAACGAGGTGATCGCGAGCCTGCCGTTCGAGCAGCAGTGCGCGTTCGCGCGGGCTGTGGGCTACGACGGGCTCGAGATCGCGCCGATGACGCTCAGCGACGAGCCGCATCGGCTGACGCCAGCTCGGCGGGCCGAGCTGCGGCGCATCGCGACCGATGCCGGTATCGCGATCACCGGGCTGCACTATATCCTGCGCGCGCCTGCCGGGCTGTCGATCACTTCCCCTGACGCCACGGTGCGGGCTCGCACGGTCGAGGTGATGCGGGCGCTGTGCGAGCTCGCCGTCGACCTCGGCGCCGGATACCTTGTCCACGGGTCGCCGCAACAGCGCGAGCTCGTGGCCGGCGACGAGACCGAGGGCCGCAAACGCGGCACCGCCTGCTTCGCGGGCATTGCGGAGGCGGCCGAAGCGGCGAGGGTCAGCTATTGCATCGAGCCGCTGTCGCCGGATCAGACCCAGTTCGTCAACACGGTGGCGGAAGCGGCGACCATCGTGCTCGAGATCAATAGTCCAGCGATCAAGACCATGGTCGATTGCTCGGCCGCCATGCGCGGCGGGGAGAGCGAGCCAGTGCCCGACCTCATCCGCAAGTGGCTGCCGACGGGCTTGATTGCGCACGTCCACCTCAACGACCCAAACCGGCGCGGGCCGGGCGAGGGCGCGCTGGCGTTCGGCCCGATCCTGGCGGCGCTCCGCGACGGCGGCTACGCCGGCATGGCCGCGGTCGAGCCGTTCGACTACCGGCCGGACGGCCCGGCCTGCGCGGCGCGCGCGATCGGCTATGTCCGCGGCGTGCTGGAGGCGCTCGAGCGATGAGCGCAGCCGCGCCGCAACTGCAGCTGGTGGAGGCGCGGTGCTACGAGCGCCCGGTCAAATTTCGCCTGCCGTTCCGATTTGGCGCGGTCACCGTCACCGATGCGCCGCAGGCCTTCGTTCGCGTGCGGATTCGCACGAACGACGGACGGGAAGCGGAAGGGGTCGCCGCCGAGCTGCTGGCGCCGAAATGGTTCGACAAGTCGCCGGCACTGACGCACGAGCAGAATTTTGCTCAGCTGCGCCGGTCGCTCGGTCTCGCCCGCCGCCACCTGCTCGCCGCCGGGACCAATACGGCATTCGGCCTTTCGGCCACGGTGGACGCCGGCCACCACGCGGCGTGTGCCGCCGCCGGGCTCAACGGGCTCATTGCCTCCTTCGGGCTTGCGCTGCATGAGCGCGCGATCATCGATGGGTTCGGCCGTCTGCTGGGCGAGGACGTTTTCACGCTGGCGCGGACCAATCGGCTGGGTCTGACCGGCACGGCACTGCCCGATCTCGATGGTTTCGACCTCACGACCTTCCTCGATCGGCTGCGTCCGGCGCCGATGATCGCCGCGCGGCACACCGTCGGGCTGGTGGATGCGCTGACGCGAGCCGACCTCGCGCCGGCGCAGCGGCTCGACGACGGTCTCCCCGAAACCCTGGAGGAGGCGGTCGAGGCTTATGGTCATCGCCATTTCAAGCTCAAGGTCGCAGGCGCGATCGACGCGGACGTGGAACGGCTCGCCGGCATTGCCGACGTGCTGGATCGCGCCGTCGGCGACTACAAGGTGACGCTCGACGGCAACGAGCAGTTCGAGCACGTCGGCGCCGTCGTGGAGCTGTGGCGACGCATCGGCGAAGATGCGCGGCTTGCCCGCCTCAAGGCGTCGATCCTGTTCGTCGAGCAGCCGATCGCACGTGCGCGCGCCTTGGCCGAGCCGGTGCATGCGCTGGCGCGCGAGGTGCCGATGGAGATCGACGAGTCGGACGCGGACATGGACGCATTCGCGCGGGCGCGTGCGCTCGGCTACCGCGGCATCTCCTCGAAATCCTGCAAAGGCTTCTATCGCGCGCTGCTCAACCGTGCCCGCGTCGCCAGCTGGAACTCGGAGGACGGCGCCGCGCGTTACTTCATGTCGGCGGAGGATCTGACCACGCAAGGCGGCGTCGCCGTGCAGCAAGACCTCGCGCTGGCGACGCTGATCGGCGCGACCCACGTCGAGCGCAACGGTCATCATTACGTCGACGGCATGGCGGGCGCTCCCACCATCGAGCAGGAAGCCTTTCTCGCCGCCCACCCGCGTCTGTACCGACGCGCGAGCGGCCGCGTACGTCTGGCGATCGGCGCGGGCGAGATCGATACCGCCTCGCTGGCGCACGTGCCCGGACTGGCGGTCGGTCCGATGCCGGACTTCGACGCCATGCATCCGATGCCGACGGAGTAGCCATGGGCACGCAAGGCCTCGCAATCAATCTGGCGACCGTGCGCGAGCAATGGAACCTGCGCCAGGCGGTCGAGGCCTGCGCCCGCCACGGCATCAGCGCGGTCGACCCGTGGCGTGACCAGGTCGCGGCGACCGGGGTCGAGGAGTCCGCCCGCATCCTGAAGGACAACGGAATGCGGGTCACCGGGCTATGTCGCGGCGGCATGTTTCCAGCCGCGGATGTGGCCGGCCGCGCGGCCGCGATCGACGACAACAAGCGCGCCGTCGACGAGGCCGCGACTATCGGCGCCGCCTGCCTGGTGCTCGTCGTCGGCGGGCTGCCACCGGGCTCGCGCGACATCGCCGGCGCGCGGGCGATGGTCGTGGACGGCCTCGCCGCGCTGCTGCCGCATGCACGCGCCTGCACCGTGCCGCTCGCGATCGAGCCGCTGCATCCGATGTATGCCGCCGATCGCGCCTGCGTGAACACGCTGCGCCAGGCACTCGACCTCGCCGACGCGCTCGGCGACGGCGTCGGCGTTGCCTACGACGTCTATCATCTGTGGTGGGACCCGGACCTCGAGGCGCAGACCGCGCGTGCCCGGAAGCGCATTCTCGCCTATCACGTCTGCGATTGGCTGGTGCCGACGCGCGATCTGCTCACCGACCGCGGCATGATGGGCGACGGCGTCATCGACCTCAAGCGCATCCACGGCTGGGTCCGCAAAGCCGGCTATCCCGGTCCGCAGGAAGTCGAGATCTTCTCGGCACAGAATTGGTGGAAGAAGCCCGGCGACGAGGTTTTGCGCACCTGCATCGAGCGCTTCAACACGGTGTGCTGAGGGGCCGTAGGGTGGGCAAGGCGCGCTTGCGCGCCGTGCCCACGCGGACTGCACAACGTGGGCACGCGCCGCTTCGCGGCGCTTTGCCGACCCTACGGCTGGTCCAAGCCACGTGTCACTTCAGCCCGAACCATACGGTCGCGATGGCGAGGAAGACGAAGAACCCGACCACGTCGGTGATCGTCGTCACGAACACACCGGAGGAGACCGCGGGATCGGCGCCGAAGCGCTGCAGGATCAAAGGAACGAGGATGCCACCGAGGCCGGCCGCCACCAGATTGCAGATCATCGCCAGGCCGATGACGATGCCGAGGTCGGGAACCTTGAACCATGCCGCCGCCACGACCCCGGTAATGACCGCAAATGCCAGTCCGTTCACCAGCGCGACCAGCAGCTCGCGGACAATGATGCGGCGGGCATTGGCGGCGGACAGCTCGCGGGTGGCGAGCGCGCGCACCGCGACCGTCATGGTCTGGGTGGCGGCGTTGCCGCCCTGGCTCGCCACGATCGGCGCCAGCACGGCGAGCGCCACCATTTTCTGCAGTTGGCCCTCGAACAGGCCGAGGACGGACGATGCCAGGAACGCGGTGCCGAGGTTGACCAGCAGCCAGTTGAAGCGGCTGCGGGCGATCGTGAACACCGAATCCGACAGCTCTTCCTCGGCCTTGACGCCGCCCAGCGCGCGCATGTCCTCCTCGGCCTCCTCGGCGATCACGTCGACGATGTCGTCGACGGTGATCACCCCGACCAGCCGGCTGGAATCGTCGATCACCGGGGCGGCAATCAGGTTGTAGCGCTCGAACTGCCGCGCCACTTCCTCCTGGTCGTCGGTTGCGCGCACCGAGCGGTGATCCTCGTCGACCAGCTCGGAGATCGGCACCGGCCGCTTGGTGCGCAGCAGCCGGTCGAGCGCCACGGTGCCGAGCAGGCGGTGGGCGGGGTCGACGACGTAGATCTCGAAGAACCGGTCCGGCAGGTCCGGCGTCTCGCGCATGTGGTCGATGGTCTGCCCGACGGTCCAGAACGGCGGCACCGCGATGACGTCGGTCTGCATCCGCCGACCGGCGGAATCCTCCGGGTAGTAGAGGCTGCGTTCGAGCGCGACGCGTGCGGGCGAGGGCAGCTCGTTGAGGATCTTCTCCTGGTCCTCCTGCGGCAGGTGCTCGAGCAGGTAGACGGCATCGTCGGAGTCGAGCTCGCGGACGCCGGCGGCCACGGTGCCGGCCGGCAGGCCTTCGAGGATTTCCTCGCGCACCGCCTCGTCGACCTCGGTCAGGACCGTGAAGTCGAAGTCGGCTCCCATGAGGGCGACCAGGCGCGGGCGCAGCTCGGGATCGAGCGCTTCGATCAGGTCGCCGGCATCGGCTTCGTGCAGGTCGCCGACCAGCGCCCGCAGCGCCGCGGCATCCTGGGCCTCGATCGCGGCGGCGACCCGCTCGACGTAGTCGGTGCGGACGGCGCCGTCCTCGTCGCGCAAATCCGACTGCGGTGCGGCGGCGGTCTGGTCCTGTTCGTTCGCCATGCCGGACCCTGTCGAGCGATTGGGAAAAGGGGAGCCGCCCGCCGTTCTACGCGAGGGCCAAGGACGCTGACAATCGGACTGCGGCCGCGCGCGACTTTCCGCCCGTTAAGCACGCGACTTAACTTTGCCGCCCCCGCCGTGCGGCCGCCCTGAAAGGGCCGGAATGGCGCGGATTGATCAGCCCAAGCGTGGCGGCGAATGCCGTCGCGCACCTTGGGAGAGCGTCATGCCGCATGTATCGCGTACGGTAGAGTTGCGCCTCGGCGTCATCGGGGCTGCGCTCGCTGCCATCCTCAATCTCGCCGGCGTCGCCCACGCGGGCGACCTTTATTTACCCAATGGCCCCGGCCCCTACGCGCCGCCGCCGGTCGTATACGGCGAGCCGGGGTACCCACCGCCGCCGGTCGTATACGGTGAACCGAGCTTTCCGCCACCACCGGTCGTGTATGGGGGGCCGCGCTTTGCGCCGCCGCCGGTCATCGACCGCCGCGTCGTCGTCGACAACGGCGCCTGCCGCATCGTTCACCGCCGGCATGTCGACCCCTACGGCCGCGAAGTCGTTCGCCGCGTGCGGGTGTGCGACGAGGGCTTCGTCGAGGCGCGACCGCGTTGGGCTGAACGGGCACCGCCTTACGGCTACGATCCGTACTACGGCGCGCCACGGCCCCCGCGCGCGGTGCCGGGGCCGTACGACGATCTTGAGTGACGCGGCTTCTGACCGGCGGACCGAGTCCAAAGGCGGCGCAGGCCCTGCGTGTTTGCGGTCGGCCGCGGCCGATCCGCGGGTCGGCTGCTGCTGCCAGAATTGATGTTGGTGCGGTCGAGAGGACTCGAACCTCCACGGGTCGCCCCACTAGCACCTCAAGCTAGCGCGTCTACCAATTCCGCCACGACCGCATGTGGGGTTGAGCACGGAGCCATCGGCCCGGCCTCGAAGCGACGGCCGGGATGTAACAAATCGATTGCAGCGGTACAAGGGCCGCGAACCTCAGCGAAAGGCCGCGGCCAGCGGGACTTTGTGATGGCCAAGACCCGACGTGACCAAGCCAGGCCACCATCGAAAACGGCGCTGTTCGAGGCGGCGCGGCGCTGGGACGCCGAGGCCGTCAGGACAATCCTCGCGGCCGCCCCTGAGCTCGTGATCGCCGCCGATCCGAGAGGGCGCATGGCCCTGCATCTCGCTTGCGCGGTGACGCCCAGCAAAAGTCTCGGCGAGCCCGATGGCATCAAGACCGCCACGGCGCTGCTCGCGGCCGGGGCGGACCTCGAGGCCGCCGTGCCCATGGACGAGGACGAGGGCGACTTCCGCGCGACGCCGCTCTGGTACGCGCTCTCGCGCGGCCGCAACCTTACGCTGGCGCGCTTCCTGCTCAAGCGGGGAGCGGATGCGAGCTACTCGCTGTGGACTGTGGTGTTCCAAGACCACGCGGTGGCGTGCCGCGAGCTGTTGAAGGCGAGGCCGCGGCTCAACCTGCAGGCCCATGGCGAGACCCCGATCTTTGCTGCCGCGCGGCTGCGGCCGCTCAAGACGCTCGAGCTTTTGATCGCGGTCGGCGCCGATCCGACGATCCCCGACGCCCGTGGCCGCGACGCGGTCGACATCGCGCGGGCGCGCCGACTGCCAAAGCAGGTCATCGGTCGCTTGGAGGAGTTGAGACGACGGATCGGCCGGTCCACGTAATCCGCGGTGGAGACGCGCAAAGTGCGTATGGGCCCAGCCGGCGCGGCAGCACCCATTGACGTGCAGTGCCGCGCAGGACTGCGATCACGAGCAAGGCTTTTCCAGCGTTGCCACGCTTGCGGCCCCCGGCGATGATACCGATCCGACCCCATGAGGTCGCCACGGAGATGGCTACGAGGTGCTGAAAACCCGCGCCGAACTGCTTCTCGAGCTGACGCCGGCCGCATCCGCAGTGGCGGAATGGCGGCAGAGCGCCGGCCTCGTCCCGTACGAGGCAGCGCTTGCCGGGATGGACGCGCGCGCGGCGGCCATCGCGCAGGGAACCGGCGCGGAGCTGATCTGGCTGCTCGAGCACGCGCCGCTCTACACGGCCGGCACCAGTGCGGCCGCGGGCGATGTGATCGCGTCCCGGTTTCCCGTGCATGCGACCGGACGAGGAGGGCAGCTGACCTATCACGGCCCGGGGCAACGGGTCGTCTACCTGATGCTCGATCTCAGACGCCGGGGGCCGGATGTCCGCCGCTACGTCGCCACCCTCGAGGAATGGATCATCCGCACGCTCGCGGCCTTCGGCATTCGCGGCGTCCGCCGCGAGGATCGGGTCGGGGTGTGGGTCGGGCGCCCCGACAAAGGCCTTGGATGCGAGGACAAGATCGCCGCAATCGGCATCCGGGTGCGGCGCTGGGTGACGCTGCACGGCATCAGCCTCAACGTCGATCCCGATCTCGGCCACTTCGCGGGCATCGTGCCCTGCGGGGTCGCCGATCCGCGCTATGGGGTCACCAGCATTGCTGACCTAGGCCTGGCCGCGACGATGGCGGAGGTGGACGCGGTGCTGCGCCGCGAGTTCGAGGCAGTATTCGGCGCGGTTCGTGACGAGCCCGCTTGTCCCGAACCAGCGATGGCGGAGCTGGAGCGGCGATCCGGGACCCAGGGATGACGAGCGCCCGCGGTCGCCAATTCGGGGGCTTGGCACGTTTCCTCGGGGCTCTACATCCGCGCTGCGTTTCGCGCAGGTGGTTCGCCCCGGACTACACTGTCGACAGCACCGAGAATAGCTCGCCCGGTCGGCGTTGCGCCAGCAGCTCGAGCCCGCCGCCGGCGTCCTCTACGCTGGTTACCAGCGAGCCGGAAGGGCCTTGGCGGCATACGTCCAGGATCTTGGCGACGGTCTTGGTAGAGCCGCAAAACAAAGCTTCCACAGAGCCATCGCGGCGGTTTCTGACGAATCCCTCGAGCCCGCGCATGAGCGCTTGCTGCTCGGTCCAATAGCGGAAGCCGACGCCCTGCACCCGTCCCCTGATGAGGACGTGACGCACCACCATGTCGCTACCAGCGTCCTCATTCATCGGCGCGCGACCGCCTTTCGTCCGTTCGCTCCGTGCTCGGCCGACGGCAGCCACCCTTCGAGCTCCGCAACGTAGTCCGGCGGGAAGCCCCAAGCGCGCGCGGCGGCGACGATGCCCTCCTGGTAGCCGGGAAGGGGGCGCCCCGGCACCTTGGTGCGGCCAACATAGACGCGCGCACGCCGCAGCTGGTCGCCGTGCCGGACGGCCAGTGTCCGTCCGCCATAGAGTCCGGCGCCGAGGCGCTCGTAGGCATGGAGCGCGGCAAGATCGCGGGGCGTGAGCCTCCACAGCACGCCGTGGACCGTCGCGCCCTGCATAGGGACCACGGACGCGTAACGGTCCTGCGTAATGACGAAGCGCCAGTCTTCGAGGCGCGACGGACCGAGCGGCTGCGCGCCGGGGCACCGCCGCCGCATCGGCTCCCGGCTCATGTTGCTTCCATAGGCGAAATGCAGCGTCACGCGTGCGGGCTTAAGCAATGCCGGCGCCGGATTCAATAATGCCGGCGCCGGATTCAATCCGGGGAAAAATCAACACCCGGCACCGGGCGGGCCCGGTGCCGGGTGTTCGCAAGGGCAGGTTCAGGGTTCGTCTTCCACTGCCTCGAGACTTTCCGTGGGATCGAACCCGCGCGCCGATCCATCCGGATTGTCCCGCACCGCGCGCGCTCTGTCGCGATCACGCCGGATGCCCCGCTCGAAGCTCGCGAGCGGGACATCCTTCCGACGATCTTGCCGAGGTACGTCGCCGGATTTCGGCCGTCGCGGTGCGTCCGTCATGCCGCATCTCCCGTCCGCTATGGCGGGAACGCGTCCGAGGTGCTCCGGTTCCTAGTCTTTCACCCGCACGTAGCTTCCGGGTGCATCCTCGATCGGCTTGAGCTTGCCGCCGCCGGGCGGCCGCGCTTCGACTTCCGCGGAATCCATTTTTTTCAGCCATGCGATCCAGTCGGGCCACCACGATCCCGGGTGCTCCTCGGCGTTGGCGAGCCATTGGTCGAGGTCGCCGTTCGGCTTGCCGCCGGTCCAATACTGGTACTTGGCGGGCGCTGGAGGGTTGACCACGCCGGCGATGTGCCCGGAACCGGCCACCACGAACCGGACCCGACCGCCGAACAGGGCGGACCCGACGAATACCGATTCAGCCGGCGCGATGTGATCCTCGCGGGTCGCGAGATTGTAGATCGGGATGGTCACGCGGCTGAGATCCAGCACCTCGCCGCCGATCACCATCTCGGCCTTGGCAAGCTTGTTGTCGAGATAGCAATTGCGCAAATAGAACGAGTGGTTGGCGGCCGGCATTCGCGTGGCGTCCGAGTTCCAGTACAGGAGGTCGAACGGCATCGGCTGTTTGCCGCGCAGGTAGTTGTTGACGACGTAGGGCCAGATCAGGTCATGCGAGCGCAGCATGTTGAAGGCGGTCGCCATTCGCTTGCCCTCGAGATAGCCCACCTCGGCCATCCGCCGCTCCACCATCTGCACTTGGTCCTCGTCGACGAAGATTTTGAGGTCGCCGGCGTGGGTGAAGTCGACCTGGGTCGCGAACAAGGTCGCCGAGGCGACGCGCGTGTCGCGCTTCGCGGCCATGTAGGCCAGCGTCACGGCGAGCAAAGTGCCGCCCACACAGTACCCGACGGCGTTGACCTTGTTCTCGCCGGTCGCCTGCTTGATTGCATCGAGGGCCGCGAGCGGACCCTCGCGCATGTAGTCGTCGAATCCTTTCTTGGCGAGCCGCGCGTCCGGGTTGACCCACGAGATGACGAACACCGTCAGCCCCTGTGCCACGCACCATTTGATGAAGGATTTCTGCGGGTTGAGGTCGAGAATGTAGAACTTGTTGATCCACGGCGGGACGATCAGCAACGGGCGCTTCAGCACCTTCTTGGTGACCGGCTCGTACTGGATCAGCTGGATGAGCTCATTCTGAAAGATCACCTTGCCGGGCGTGACGGCGAGATTGCGGCCGATCTCGAACTTGGACGCATCGGACTGGCGGATCTTGAGCTCCCCGCCGCCGGCCTCGATGTCCTCCGCCAGCATCTGCATGCCGCGTACGAGATTCTCGCCATTGGACGACAGCGTCTCCCGCAGCAATTCCGGATTGGTGAGGACAAAGTTCGACGGCGACAGCGCGTTCGCAATCTGCTTGACGTAAAACTCGGCCTTCTGCCGGGTGCGCTCGTCGAGCTCCTCGGCGTCTTCGACCAGGTGGTCGGCCCAACGTGAGGTCAACAGGTAGGCCTGCTTGAGGAAGTCGAAGAACGGGTTGGTCGACCATTCCGGGTCCACGAAGCGGCGGTCGCGAGGGTCCGGCTGCACGAGCGGATCGGTCGTCTCGCCGGCCATCCGCCGAGCGTTGGCTGCCCAGAGATCGAGGTACGCCTTGCCGAGGGTGGCTTGCAGCTGCACGGCGCGGCTGGGGTCCGCAAGCCAGTATTCCGCGACGCGCCCGAGCGTCTTGAACACGTCGGCCATTTCGGTTGCGGAATCGCCCTTGACCGTGCCCTGCTCGCGGGGCTTGAGGTAAGCGGCGAGCGCCTTGCCGCCTTCCTCCATCATGCGCGCGAAATTGTTTGCAAGCGCCTCATAATCCGCGACACCGGTAGGGACGGGCTGTCCGGGCATCCTGTCATTCATGACTAGCTTGCCGCCGCTGTTTCAGCCGCCTGGCCGTGGTCCTTGTTAGGACATATTAATCACTTAACACGACCTCAATCCATCGATGCCATGGTGCGGCGCCATACATTGTCAGGTTTGTGCTAGGGGCATGTCCGGTATTTGCAAAGGCTCGCTGCGGCGAGGCGTTCTTGTCGTGTGCGCGGTTGTGTCGCTCGTGCTCGTGCTGTCGGGATGCGGCCCGATGCTTGCGACCATGCCGCTGATCGGTGAGCCGCCCGAAGCGCAAAAACGTCCCGAAGCTCAGCCCGCCTATCCGGCGACCTTTCGACCGCCGCCCGATCCTGAGTCCGGCAAGGCCATGTCGCCGGCGGAACGGACGCAAGCGCAGACCGATCTGCAGGCCGCGCGCGACCGGGCGGCGGCGGAACGGCGGCAACAGATCAACACGCGCGGATCGCGGCCGCCCGAATGAGGCCCTGCCGGATGCCGCAAAGCTGTGCCGGTGCGGAGGCTTGCGCCGGCGCGGGTGCCGCGCCATGAGTTGGCCCGGCGCAGGGGCGCTGCGGGCTGCCCATGCGAGGAAATCGCGAACCCGCGCGTGCCCGCAAGCAGCCGGTCGGGGCGGAGAGCCATCCTGATGGAAGAGTTTCATCGCATTCGCCGGCTGCCGCCGTACGTTTTTGAGCAGGTCAACCGTGCCAAGGCGGCGGCCCGCAATGCCGGCGCGGATATTATCGATCTCGGCATGGGAAACCCGGACCTGCCGACGCCGGCCCACGTGATCGAGAAACTCAAGGATACGGTCGGCAAGCCCCGCACGGATCGATATTCGGCCAGCCGCGGCATTCCCGGACTGCGGCGGGCGCAGGCCGCCTATTACGAGCGCCGCTTCGGCGTCCGCCTCAACGCGGAAACCCAGGTGGTCGCGACCCTTGGCTCGAAGGAGGGATTCGCCAACGTGGCCCAGGCGATCACCGCTCCGGGCGACGTCATCCTGGTGCCGAACCCCAGCTATCCGATCCACGCCTTCGGCTTCCTGATGGCGGGCGGCGTGA